>Ga0114950_10000125_pt1 | contig 43615 bp, 40 predicted proteins | sample N075metaG_FD_83503 | JGI IMG/M metagenome (GOLD analysis project Ga0114950, IMG submission 83503) | Deep subsurface microbial communities from Kermadec Trench to uncover new lineages of life (NeLLi) - N075 metaG | ecosystem: Environmental > Aquatic > Marine > Ocean trench > Sediment | place...
GGGATCCGAGCAGGTCGAGCAAGCGCGCTTCACGTTCGCTTTTACTCGAGCCGAGGTGATCGTCGATACTGAGATCCTCGAACGTTTTTTCTCAGAGACACCTCGCTGAAAAATAACATCTTTTCCTGGCCGCCACCCACACTTTACCTACAGATCATAGGAAAAGCAGGCGTGGACTTGGAAGGATGAACGCCTAAATCTGAACGCAGAATAGACCACGCCCCTCAAAGTTCATGTGCATGAACTCTCAGCAAGGTGGGGGATTTAAGTGAGCGCTATAGACTAAGGGTTCCGCGCTGCGTTTCGTCCCTCCACCGCTGCGGTCCGTCACATAACTCACGCTCGTGGAGCGCTCGCGGGCGAGAATAGCGCGGAGAGATTAGGATAGGTTTAGGAGGCCGATTCCATGTCGTACACGAAAAGTGCGGGGCGCTTGCTGGTGGTGGTGTTGGCGGTCGCGGGGCTCGCCGAAGCCCAAGGGTTTAGGTGGCCGGAGGAGCCGGAGAACTTGAAGGCACTCCCAGCATCCGTGAAGGGGAGAGAGCTCGGCAGCATCATGCGCGGTTTCGCGAGCGCGCTCGACGTCCGCTGCCAGTACTGCCACGTGGCTCAGGCGGGCTTAGAGCTCGACCCAATGGATCTGATGACCTTCGATTTCGCCTCGGACGAGAACCCCCGCAAGAACAAAGCCCGAACGATGCTTCGCATGGTGGGTGTGATCAACGATGACCACTTGAGCAAGCTCGGCGTCACGGCGTCCGACCGAGTTCGTGTCGACTGCGTGACCTGTCATCGCGGCCAGAGCCGCCCCGAGATGCTGGGCGACGTTCTCGCGACGACGATAGCGGAAGACGGTGTCGAGGCCGCGATAGAGAAGTATCGTGAGCTGCGCGAGAGTCACTACGGAGGATTTTCCTACGATTTCTCACCCGGAGTGCTCGGCTCCCTCGGAGAAAGTTTGCTGTCCGAGGGCGAGGTCGAGGTTGCCATTCGCATGCTCGCTCTGGAGAACGAGCAAAATCCGGACTTCGCCTACGGGCATTACCTGAGTGGGATGGCCCATGACGAAGCCGGGCATGGGCCCGAGGCTATACAGCACATGGAGAAAGCTGTCGCACTCGCGCCGGACGGCCAGAAGCCTTTCTTCCAACGCTCGCTCGAGAAATTGAAAAACGACGGGCGGTGACCTAATCGTCGAGCTCTAGATCTAGAGAGGAACGCAGTCACACATAAACTTTGTATGGTGAAGAAACTAATCCAAGTCGTGGACCCTAGACGAACTGCAGGGCCGTTGAGAGCTTCCTCGACGCGAACCTACCGGAACGAATCAGCGGAAATGTCGAGCTGTTTGAGTTTTTGCTGGAGGTTTTGCCGGTGCAGGCCGAGGTCTCGAGCAGCCTTCGAGATGTTGCCGCCATGCGTTTCGAGAGCCCGCGTGAGGATGTCGTGCTCGAAGCGGTCGATCACTTTTTGTTTCGCGGTCTGGAAATCATCGCTCGGACCCCAGCTCGCGGTAGCATTTCCGGTCGTACCGCCGCCCCCGGAGACCTCCTGGGGCAAGTCCTCGGGGCGGATGACGTCGCCCCGACAAAAGATTGAGGCGCGCTCGAGGGCGTTTTTGAGCTCGCGTACATTTCCGCGCCACGGATGAGCAGCGAGCGCGCTGGATGCTTCCGGCGATAGCTCGAGCCGGTCGCCGCCAAACCCCTTCAAGAAATACTCCGCGAGGACCGCGACGTCTCCCGCGCGATCGCGAAGCGGCGGTATCTCGATGTCGACGACTTTGAGCCGGAAGAGCAAGTCCTCCCGAAAGGTCCCTTCCTCGACGCGCTTTTTCAGATCGCGGTGCGTCGCGGCGATGACGCGCACGTTGACGCGCACGGTGCGACCGCCTCCGAGAGGTTCGACCTCGCCTTCTTGCAGCACACGCAATAGCTTCGCTTGTGCGGAGAGCGCCATGTCCCCAATCTCGTCGAGAAAGAGCGTGCCTCGGTCGGCTTCCTGGAACTTGCCGGCGCGATCGCGATCCGCCCCGGTGAAAGCGCCTCGCTTGTGGCCGAAGAGCTCGCTCTCGACGAGCGTGTCGGGAATGGCGGAGCAATTAACGGTGACGAACGGCCCGCGCGCCACGTTCGACAGCTCGTGGAGGCGGCGGGCCACGATCTCTTTCCCGGTGCCGCTCTCGCCGAGAATGAGCACGGTGGCGGTCGTCGGCGCTACGCGACCGACGGCTTCGAGCACGTGCCGGATGGCTTCGGATTGGCCGACGAGCGGCCCGGGTCCGCGGAGGCGGCGGACTTCCGCATTCAAGTTCAAGTTCTCGCGCTTCAAGCGATGTTGCTCGAGCGTCTTCTCGACGACGTGCCGGAGCGCGTCGATCTCGTAAGGCTTGGCGATGAAGTCTTGGGCGCCGGCTTTGACGGCGGCGATGGCTGTCTCCAGGCCGGAATCCGCCGTGATCACGACGACGGGAGGTGGCGACGGCATCTCCATGATCTCGGCGAGCGCGGTCATTCCGTCCATCTCGGGCATGCGCAGATCGAGCAAGACGAGGTCGACGGTTTGCCGCTCGAGTGCGTCGAGGCATTCTTTCCCGTTGCCGCACTCGATGAAGTCATGGGCCGAGGCGCCAAGCGCGCGCACGGCGCCGCGGCGAGCGGAGGGCTCGTCGTCACAGACAATTATGCGATGTTTGCGTTCGCTCATATACGGACTCGAAAGAGAATGTTGTCGGGCTCGTTGACGAGATCGATGTGACCGCCGAGCTCTCGGACTCTTTGCTCGACGAGCGCGAGGCCGAGCCCGGTGCCGCCTTCGCCGGAAACGAATGGGTCGAACAAATGCGCTGCGATGTCTTCGGCGATGGGGGGCCCCTCGTTGGCACACTCGAAGACGAGCGCGTCGTCCTCGACGCGCAGTCTCACTCGCACGGTCGAGCCATCGGGTGCGTGTCGGATAGCGTTCAGCATCAAGTTAAAAACGACGGTCTGCCACGTCGCTGGAGTGCCTCTCGCTTCAGCGCCGTTTTCGACGGCTTCCTGGTCGATGGTGATGCCGCGACCACGCGCTTCGTGGTCGAGCACGTAGGCGGCGGACTCGATGACTTTTTCCAGCGGCGTCGTGTCGCTATGGGTGCCCGGGCGCGCAAAGCCGAGCACTTCGCGGGCGACCTCGTTCAAGCGGTCGACTTGCTCGACGATGAGGCGTAGGTCCTCGGCTTGCTCGTGATGCGTCTCCTCTTTGCCGAGCTCCTCACGCACCGTTTGAGCCAAGGCTTTCATCGACGACAAAGGATTCTTGAGCTCGTGGGCGAGTGACGCCGAGACCATGCCGAGCATCGAGAGTCTCTCTTGTTCCGCCTGGCTCCGCTCGGCGGCGAGGCGGGCGTCGAGGAGCCGCCGGATCTCGATCGCGGCCGCGAGCTGGCTGAGCACGAGCTGGATGCTCTCCATCTCGCCGTCCTCGTAACCGCCACCCACCGCGCTCGACGCGATCGCGAAAACGCTCTCGAGCTCTCCGCCGACGCGGAGGGGGAAGACCGCGTGGAGCTTCTCCTCGACGAGCGCATTCGCGAGGGGCGGCGATGGCGCGCGAAGACGGTTGAAGGCTTTCGTTCCCTGCTCGCGAAAGTAGCTCCAGATTTCCGTGTTGTCCGACCAACGGGTCTCGGCGCCGATCCATCGGCTCACTTCGTCCGAGGCGAGCTTCGTGATCTCGGCTTCGGACGCGTCGAGCTTTTGAAGCTGCTCGCTGAGCGCCGCGATCTCTTCTTGCCCGATGGTGCGTTCCCAAAGACGAGCCAGAACTTGCGAGCGTCGCGTCGCCCAGCGTGTGAGCGGCCCGAAGAAAAGACCCGCAAGCACGGCGAGCAATATGCCCCAGGCAAGAACACGGTGGAACACGGGATGGCCAGAAGCGCCGAGCGCCGGGCCAGCGAGCAGGATGAGAAAAAGCAGCGCGAGGATGCTCACAAAATGCCGAAGGCTTCGGTTCGAGAGCGATAGGCTCAGCAAGTTGTAGCGGCGCACGAAATACAAGAACGTCATCCCCAAGACGAGCCCCGACGTGTTGACGAGGATTCGCCAGACCGGCTCGGACCAAACGTCGATGAGCGTTGCGCCAAGAAGCACGAGCGCTTCGACGACTAGGACCGTCACCATGAGCCAACGCAAGAATTGCGCCAGCTCAGGCCGCTTGGCTTTGCGGCGGCCATACAGAATGAGGCCGACCGAAATGATCGTAGCGAGCGTAACGTGGAGCAGAAAGAGCTCGTACACGTCGCGGCTCACACGCGTCAGGTCGGTCTCGGACTGCCGGATGACATCTACGATCACTGGCGGGAATGCGAGAAGGCTGAGATAAGCAGGGGCGATCCAGAGCCAACTCGGACGGGGGTCGAGCATGCGCCAGATGGTGTGTGCGAGAAGCGGGAAACTCGCGAGCCAGCCGACCGATCGCGCAACATCGACGAACGGACCAACGTCCGACCAGAGCCCGGCGCTCGACAGCAAAATCGAAGCGAGCTCGTCGAGGAGCGATCCCGAGTACCAGAGCGTGAGCCCGAGCGCGAGAAGACGGATGGGTCGGTTGCCGGGAAGGATGGCGCGCTGCTGAAAGAGCTCGCGCGTGAGGAACCCGTACATGAAGGTTCCGAGCAAGAAGATGAGGAGCTCGGCGTAAAGAGCGAGGTCTTGCAGCATGGATGCGGCACCGGCCACGCGCATCTTTCGCACTGCGCACGTCTGGATAAGGTGCAGTGACAATCATGCACCTGGAGGGCTTCAAATGGCAAGTACAGACGGTTAAGTAGCTGTAACTAAGCAGCTTGTGGCCATCACTCCCTCCTGGCACCACCCTTGTAAGAGAAGGGGCTAGGAGGCAACTATGAAGGCTACAGAATCGACGCCCGGGCTCGGATCGCTACAAGGCATTCGATGGCTACTTGCCGTTGGAGCTCTGATGATGGCGGTCTCGGTCTATCGCCTCGTGGAGTCCCAGTGGGCTGGGATGTCCGTGAACGCGCAGTTCCTGACGCTCGTCACCGGCTCACTCGTTTTGTTCGGGGTGGGCGAGCTTCTCCGCAATCGTTTGCGGCTGCCCATCGCGGGCTCGGCGCTCCAGCTTTTATTTACCGTGCTCGTACCGGTTCTCTCCTGGGGAGCGGCTTATTTGAATCTGATGAGCACGGCTTGGGGAGCGGCGGTCTACGGCTTTTCGGTTGTCGCCCTCTTGGCGGCGTTTCGCCATTGTCTTCGGGAAACACTTCGCTATGACGGCGTGGCCTACCCGTTGGCCTTTAGCCTTCTCACGATTAGCTTGCCCCTCATGTCGTTCGTGACGCCGTCGAGCTCAGGTTTCATCGCGGCGGCGCTCGCGCTCGGCGCCGTGTTCTATTTTGGGGCGCGCCACATCAATCGGTTCTTGTTCCACCGCGATCGGCGTGACGGCGTCGACCGTCCCGTGCAGGCGCTCCCGTTCCTAGCGCTCGCGGTGCTGTACGTGGCGAGCTTGAGCATTTTGCAGCTTCCCGCATCCTTCATAGCCTTGCCGATTTTGGTGCTCGGTGTCGCGCTCGTTACGACGGGTGAAGAGTATTACTCGGCGCTCATGCACTCGTTGCGCGCGCGCCCCGCGTCGTGGCCGGGACGTTCGGTCGCACTGCTCTCGCTCGGGTTTGCGCTCATGGCGATTGCGGCGCCTCTGTCGTTTCTCGACAATGCAGGGCGCGTCGTCGCTATCGTGTTCCTTTCGATCGCCACGGTTCTGTTTCGCTGGAGCTTCCGCTACGCGAGCGGGAGCGCGCGCGTAGCTGCCATGCTGGCTTCCGTCGTCGGCTACTTCTGTTTTCCGACACTGCTGCCAACCGTTGTGACGGAGCCGATTTTTAGCTTGTCGGCTTGGCTCGGGCTCGAGAATCCGTTTGCGGCGATCGCGTTTGCCCAGCTCGGGCTTGCTGCCATCTTCACGTTTCTTGCGCGAGACAAAATCCGAGCCCACACGATCGTCGCGACGGTCCATTTGACGGTCATCGTGGCGATGTCGTCTGTCTCGGGCGCTTCGATCATCGCACCTCTTGCACTCGGACTCGCGTTGATATCGACATGGCTCACGCGGCGTCCCGACTGGCTCGTAGCGGCGCACGCAGCGTTTGGCGCTTCCATCCTTGCTTGGGGCGGCACATACAACATGGAGATCCTCGCCAGCGTTCTGATCGTCGGGGTCCTTGCTTATCGGGGGCTGCAATGGAAGGACTACCTGCTCCTCCCCGCGATGTTCTGGGCGTTCGTCATCGCCGGTTCCGGGATGGTGGGTTTCACGAACGGGGGAGCGCTCGAGGTCGTGCTCGCTTCCGGCCTCTTCATGGCGCTCGGTCAGCGCGTCGCGTTCTCAGCGAGCATTTTGTTGGGCCTTCTTGCGATGTCCCTTGGCATCCATGGCGAGCTCGCCTTTGCTTTCGACGCCTCGCGGAGCGTGCTCGTTCTCGCGACGATGGTGATGTTCGTTTTGTCAGTGCTGGGTTGGCGCCGCGCAAACCGTACGTGGGAGCTCGGGCTGCACGTGTCGATTCTGGGCCATGGTGCGCTCGGAATCGCATGGCTCTTTCTCGCCTTCATGAACGGCCCGATGGGTATCGAGCCCTTCATCTTCGCGCTTTTCGGCTGGGCCGTTCTCAGTCACGGAATACGCACCGAGGACGCGACCGACGTGAACGTGGGTCTCGCGTTTCTCGTGGCTTACGTGCCGTTTCACCTCTGGGCTGCCGCGTGGACCTCCTCTGTTCCGATTCTCATGTTGGCTGCGCTTTTGGTTTTACTGGCGGCGCGTTTCGCTCCGTTACCGATTCTCCAAAAGCCGGTGGCACGTTTCATTTTGTTCTGGCGCGTCGCCGCCGTGGTGGCAGCGCTCACCGTGACGGGAACAGAAACGCTGGCACTCGCGGTCGTCGTTGCACTGATGGGCGCGCTCGCCGGCAAGGTGCCTTATCGCAGCGGTCTTCTCGTCGCCGCGCATATGCTCGTCTTGGTCGAGGGCGTTTCAACGAGCTTCTTCCCGCTCGCGCTCGTGGAAGCTGCGGTAGGGGCCCTTCCGCTCGCCTCGGCGCTGGCTCTTGCCTGGATATTACTCGTGGAGGCGAGGGGACCGAAGACACTCGTGCCGTGGACGGCGTGTCTGGAAGCGATGGTTCTGTTCGGGGTCTTCGCGATCCCGGCCTCGCCGTTCACCGCCTGGGACTTCGCCGCTCTCATTGCGGTCGCCTTCGCGTTCGCGCTCCGGCATGGCGTAAACAGCTACCGCTCCGAGAGCGCCGGCTACGCCTGGCTGATGCAGCTCTGGCTCGGCGTGAGCACGCTCGTCGGCTTCCACGCCGGTTGGATCGCCTTCGGGAACGGTCGCGCACCCTACGTGCTGCTTGCGAGCGGCGTGCTCCAATATGCTCTCGCCGGACTCTTCGCCCGCGAGCCCAAAGCACTTGCGTTAGCGTCGAGCTCGAAAGCGACGGGGCATCTGCTTGCCTTTCTCGGCGGCATGGTGGGCCTCGTACGGATGCAGGCCATCCCGCTCTTTCTCGTGAGCGTCTTCTATCTCATCCTCGCTTCGCGTGAGAAAGAGAGCGTCGTGCCGTCGGTGCTGTCGGCAGGCTTTCTAGGCTTCGGTCTCGTCGCCATTGCCTGGGGACATGGCGTCGGGATGGAGTTCTACTCGCTCGCACCGGGCTTCGCGCTCGTTGCGCTATCTCTTCTGTTGTCGAAGGAGATGGGGCCGCGCTGGAGCCGTCACTTGTTCACTGCCGGGGCGGCGTTCATTTATGCGACCCCAGTGCTCGCGCTCTACGACGACATCACGTGGGCGTGGCAAGCGGTGCTCCTCATGCTCACCGTGGGATTCGGGGCCACGAGCTTCTGGCTGAGGAGCCGGCCGCTCCTCACCGTGTCGACCGCGGCGTTCGTCATCGACCTCGCGTGCTTCGTCATCAAGATCCGCGCGACTGAACCACTCTTGTTGTGGGTCGGCGGCGTGATGCTCGGTATCGCGCTCATGACGCTCGCCGCCTATCTCGAATATCGCCGCGAAGGCTTGGCTCAGCAGATCCGGGTCTTCGGTCAAGAACTAGCTCACTGGTACTAAACAAAGGAGGAAGACCATGAACGTTACTCAGCGATTCACTTTACTCGTCAAAGGAAGCATCGACGCGGTCCTCACGCGGTTCGAAGACCCCGAGCGCTCGCTCAACCAGCTCGTGCTCGATATGGAAGAGGAGCTCGAAGCGGCCAAGCGCGCCGTGGCTCGAGCCATGGCCAACGAGGATCGGCTGCGAAGCCGTACCAAATACCATGAGAAAGACATGAAGCAATGGGAGTCTGCCGCCGAGAGCGCTATGAAAAAGGGCGACGAAGACGGCGCCCGCGACATGCTGCTCCGGGCTGAGAAGGCGGAGAGGCAGCGCGATCGCTTGCAGGAGGAGCTTCACACGCAAAGCCGCGAGACGGAGGAGATCCGGGAAGCTATTGTGAATATGCACGACCGGATGCAGAAGGCCCGTTCGAGGCTCGAGCTCTTGCAAGCGCAGATGCGCCAGGGAGAGGCACGCCGGGCCATTAATAAGGTTATGGTCGGCGTGCAACGGGCGAATCTCCAAAGCGAGTTCGACCGCGTCAGCGAGCGTGTGGAGCTCCAAGCTTCGGCGGCGCGGTCCTACTTGAAGCTCGATGACGAGCTTCGGGGCGACCATCTGCGCCGCCGCGCCGAAGACTCCGACGTGGACGACGCGGTGGACGATCGGATGGCGAAGCTGCGCGGCAAGCTGAAGAAAAAGAAGAAGAAAGACAAGGAGTTCGAGGATGAGGAAGAGGTGTCGTGAACCTTCTGCGGCGGATAAAACGGCTTTTCGACCAGTCGCGCATTCGCCTCCCTCTGGCGCCGCTCCGCGCGCACGAGCTCCGTCCGGGAAGCTGGGTCCAATTTCATGACGAGACATGGCGTGTTGCGACACTCCGGTACGAAGGCGAACGCGCGGTCTTTACGCTCGCGCCTCTTGATGGGGCGGCGGGGGCGCTCGTCGTCCTCGTTGCCCCGCGAGCGAGCGGCGAGCCTTGGACGTTGAAGCAGGGCGGGAGCGAGCTATCGCTTCCGTCCGAGTTTCTCGTCGTGTTCCCGGTGGTGTAACATGCGCTCTCATCGGGAGGACGAAATATGTCGAAGGGCAAGATCAGCCGAAGGGCGCTATTGGCGGGTACGGCTGCAGCCGTTTCTGCCGCCTCTGCAAAGATACTGCCGGCGCAGGAATCCGGGACGAAAGACCCGACGAAAGTCCAGGGAGGCCCCGCGAAAGAAGTCGGTGAGCGCTCACGCTTCGAGAAACCCAAGCGGACCTATTTCAGCCCTACGCGCCAGGCGTCGAACACGCCCCTACAAGACCTCGAGGGGATCATTACCCCGGCCGATTTGCACTTCGAGCGCCACCACGCCGGCATTCCCGAGATCGATCCCGAAAGCTACTCGCTTTTGATCCATGGCATGGTGGAGCGCCCGCGTATGTTCACACTCGCGGATCTGAAGCGTTTTCCCGCCGAAGCCGTCACCCGATTTCTCGAGTGCTCGGGAAACGGCTTCCGTACCTATCGCAACCCGGAAGCAAACAAGGAGGAGACGCCGCAGCAAGTCGAGGGCCTGACGAGCACGAGCGAGTGGATCGGTGTGCCGCTAAAAACGCTCTTCAAAGAAGTCGGCGTCTTGCCCGAGGCCAAGTGGTTCCTCGCCGAAGCGATGGACGCCGCCGTGATGACGCGCAGCATCCCCGTCGAAAAGGGTTGGGACGATGCGATGATCGCCTATGGGCAAAACGGTGAAGCGATCCGGCCCGAGCAAGGCTATCCCGCGCGGCTATTCCTGCCGGGTTTCGAGGGAAGCTCGAACGTGAAATGGATCCGCCGTATCGAGCTAGCGGACAAACCATTCATGACCCGCGAAGAGACATCGAAATATACCGATCCGCTTCCCGGCGGAAAGGCCCGCCAGTTCAGCTTCGTGATGGACGTGAAATCCATCATTACTTATCCCGCTTATCCCGTCACGCTGACCGAGAAGGGTTTCCGGGAGATTAAAGGTATCGCCTGGAGCGGCCGCGGCAAGATCGTGCGCGTTGATATCAGCACCGATGGCGGCGAAAGCTGGAACAAAGCCACCTTGCAAGAGCCGGTGATATCCAAGTGCCACACGCGATTCCGCTTCGCGTGGGACTTTAACGGCGCACAAGCGACGCTCATGAGCCGGGCCACGGATGAGACCGGCCAGACCCAGCCCACCCACGTGGAGCTAAAGAAGCTACGCGGTCCGGGAACCTCGTACCACTACAACCACATCCGAGCTTGGACGGTACGCCAAGACGGCTCGATCGTATTTGGAGAGAATGCATGAGGATGGTGTGGCTCGCGACCATCGTGGCCGCCTTAGCGACGGCACAGGCTGAGACTGAGGACGATAAGGGTACCTTCGGCTTCGGCAGAACGCCGACCGAAGCCGAGATCAAAGCGTTGGACATCGACGTGATGGCTGACGGTACGGGATTGCCGGATGGGGAGGGCACCGTCGCGAAAGGCGAAGAGCTCTACTACCAGCTCTGCGCCTCGTGCCACGGCGTCACGGGAACCGAAGGCCCCAACGACGTGCTCGTGGGCCGCGAGCCTCGCGAAGGCTTTCCTTTCGCCACGACGACGGGCCTTTCGAGGACCATCGGCAACTACTGGCCTTATGCCACGACGCTATACGACTACACCTATCGCGCGATGCCTTTCGACGAGCCGGGAAGCTTGACGCCCGACCAGGTCTATAGCCTCGTCGCGTTCCTCTTGCACAAGAACGAGATCATTGCTGAAGACGTGATTATCGACAAGAACAGCCTTCCCGAGGTGGTGATGCCCGCACGCGACCGCTTCGTACACGACAATCGCGTGGGCGGCCCGGAGCTTCGTTAGGGCCTATTGCGGCCGATTCAAAGCGGGCCGACACATCAATCGAAATCAGCGGCGTGATTCCAAGAGCTTATCTCTCAACCACATCTAGAGCCCCATCTGCTCGAGCGCGGCGCGGCCCAATAGACCATACGGGTTGGCGAGCGTCTCCAAGATCTCGAAGTGGTTGTAGCCTTCGGCGACGAGAAGCTGTACGGGTTTCCCGGCTGCCTCGACCGCCGCGGCGAAGTCTCGCGACTGCCTTTGAAACTCTGGCGTCTCGAGTGTTCCATACGTGATGATGATGGGCGCGTGGAGTTTGTCGAGATGGCGGATCGAGCTCAGCGCCTCCTCCATCTCGTCGGTGAAATCGATGTAGCGGCTGCGCGCCGAGAGGCGTACCGGCTTCAGATCGAACATCCCGCTGCTGCAGAGTCCTCCCTTTACCACATCGGGCGGGAGGTCGAAGTCCTTCTGCCAGTCGGTCGTCAGAATGACTCCGGCGAGATGGCCGCCCGATGAATGGCCTGAGACGTAGAGCCGGTTCGGGTCGCCGCCGAAGCTCGCGGCGTTCTCGTACACCCATGCCACCGCGCGACGTACTTGATGGGCCATCGGCAGCAAGCTCTTGCCGACGTCTTGTACCCAGCTGAAGTCGGGAACGACCCAATGGGCGCCGGCGCGGATAAAGGTCTCTGCCGGGAATCCGTACGATTTGGCGGAGCCTTGCTCCCAGGCGCCGCCGTGGATGAAGACTTGCACGGGTGCTCCTGGGCGATCGGTGCGGTAGACGTCGAGCGCCTCGATGGGCTCGGTGCCGTAGGCTAGTCGCTCGGGCGGGCCCAGGCGTTCCCGCGCGGCCTCGCTGTTGGTCGCCCAGCGCCGCACGATCTGCCGCAAGTTGGCTGCGTAGACAGATTGAGTGTAGGCGTCGTCGAGCTCTTTCTGGTCCATGTCGAGCCACACGTGCGGTCCTTCTTGTCGCAGAGGGGCGAGCGCGGCGGTGGCTGCTGTGGCGGTCAAGAGCTCACGCCGTGTGATGGTCGTTCCTTTGTTTCGCATCTCGTTTTGGCTCCACTATTTCACGGGCCCATTATTTCAACTCTAAGTCGCGCCCGCGAACAAAGAGCGCCAACGTCTGGCTGCGGAGGCGAAGAGCCAGCTCGGTGAGCTCCGAGGTAAAAAAGCCAAAAGACTTGACGCCAGAGGGAGGTTTCTCGCGCAGAACTCGTCCTTTATTGCACAGGAGGTAAACATGAACCAGACGCCAAGTCACGCAACTGTGCGGTTTGTTTTGCGCAACGGAGAACCCTATCGCACGCGCCACGGTAGGTCGCCATCCAAGCGAGCCCTATCAGACTCGTTAGCCAGAACCCCGTGTTGCTCCTACTACTTCAACTTCAACGTCGCGCTCGCGAAGCTCGTCACTGCACTTCCCGCGATGAACCCACCCGCGAGGATATACATCGGGTTCTCGGCGCGCTCGCCAAATCGGCGCGTCAAGTAAAATCGGATGGCGAGCGCGACCATCGCCGTCCAGCCGGCGACAGGATTGAAAATCAAAAGGCCCGTGGCAAAGAGCACGCCGAGCTGCCGGTTCGGTCCGCCGAGCCACTGGATGAGGGCCCCCGGTATCGCCCACAGGATGAGCGCTTTGGCGAGCGAGGGACTAGCCCCCGCGGCGATGGTCGTGGCGGCGACGCGGTCCCACGGGGGGAAGAGGTCGGCTTCGAAATAGCTCTGATGAAAAAAGTAAACCGCGATCGCCGCCACGCCAAATCCTAGAAGCTCGGCGGCGTATTGCTCCCGCCGTCCTGCGATCTCCAGGTCTGGGTCTTTGCCTTTGCCTCTCAGAATCCATCCCGCTTTCAAGTCATAGCCCATGTCGGCGAAGGCGGGTCCCGTCGACGCGGCGAAGCCGATGAGAAAGGCGAGCGGGAGCGGCGGGAAGCCCAGCGCCATGCCGATCAAAAGAAAGATGAGGGCGGTGGCGAAAGCCGGAAACCACCCTGAATGCATCGCGGCGATCCCGACGATGAGCTCCGACACGAGAGCGGCGACGGCGGCGAAAAGAACGAAGCCGATGAACATCGGCGCGGACATCTCCGTCATGAGGCCCGCGAGCACTGCCATGATCGCCGCGGCGATGGTAAACGCGGAGAACGCGCGAAACAGAGCGCCTCCGACGCGTCGGTCTGGCCCGCCGGATTTGTGCGAGCGGCGGATTTCGCCCGCGATTTGAACGATCGCCACGAACCCGGCACCGATCATGAACCCGTGGGGCACGAAGAGCTCGTTCACGTCCACCTGCAGCACCGGACCCGAGTAGCCGCGGACAAGCAACCCCAAGCCGAACATGAAGAGTGCCCAGATGTTGCCGATCCAACAAACGCCGACGACATCCATCGGGATCCCGAGCGGATAGCCAACGACGCCCGCGAGCGCCCCGACGCCGAGTAGCCTCGCGCGTTTCCCGCCTTGGTCGCCGGCGATCATGCACTCCGCTGTCGCGACCCCCGCCGGCCAGAGGCCGGTCGCGGGAAAAAGCTTCGTGTCGAACAAGCGGTAAAGAAGGGTGGCGTCGATCACGAGCCCGGCAAGTGCTCCGAGCAGCATGATGGGAACGAGGTCGATACGCCCTGTCAGCCAAAGGAGCCCCATCGGCAGAAGCATGCCGTTCGCGCCCCCGAACGTGGCTGCGGAGATGACCGTTTGCAGGAGGTTCTGGCGCTGCAGGTCCCGGAACTGGCTGAAGAGCGCGACGGGGATGCGGCTCACCGCAATCGCGGTGATAGCGGCGATGATGGACGTGTTGGCGCTGATGCCGATGCGCGTCAGAAGCTCCAGGCCGATGATCGTTCCCACGACCGCGAAGACGATCGCGAAAGCGAGCGTCGTGGGCTCGAAGACGGATGGGTGTCGCGCCCGGGTAGACATGGTGGGTAGACTATCAAACGGAGGAACGCATGAAGAAAGAAGAACTTCAAAAGATGACGCGGCGACGCTTCCTCGAGTCGGCGGCCGTCGTAGGGCGGCGGCGACGGCCTCTGAAGGAAAAGCAGGGGAAGTAGCGGAGACCGACCCCGAGCGCTCCAAGCTCGAGCAGATCGTGGCGCAATACGGTAGCGAAATCGGTGATTTGAGGCGGGTGACATAGCGATGGCGGTATTCGAAGTCGAGAGCTGGACCGTGAAGGAAGGCAAAGAGCAAGAGCGCGCCGAGGCCATGCGCCAATGGCTGTCCTGGGTCAAAAGAGCACCGAGAGCTTTTTCCCGAATGGAAGAGCCTGCGCTACTTCAACAAGTATGTCGTGGGGGAGGAGACCGGACGCCACCTCGTGATTTGGGAGTATGAGAGCCTGACGGCGTTTGAGGAATACAAGAAGCGGCGGGCGAACTACGAGGGGCCTTACGAAGAGTACAAGGCGAACGGTCCGTACTATAAAGGTGTCTTCGACCACAGTCGGATGAAGATGGAGTTTTGGAACGACGTCGACCGGGATATGTGGATCGAATAATCTAGAGCAGCTGCGCCACTGCGGCGGCAACCATCCGGCGAGCTAAAAGCACGGGCTTTCCGGTGAGCTCCGCCATCTTCCCGCGCATCGCTTCGGTGTAGCCCATGCAGTGCATGACGATGAGGTCGGAATCGGCGAGCTCTCGGGCGGCCTCGTAGAAACGGTCGCCGTCATAGGGCGACGCGTGGCTCGTGATCGCATCGACCGACGCCATCTGCTCCGCGAGCGGCACGAGCACGCCGAGCTTCGACGACGCTGCTCTGAAGGCGGCGACGCCGTGATCGACGATGGGCTGGGCCTTTAACAAGAGATGCTTCGAGCGGAGCGTGTCGAACTTGCCGGTGCACAGCAGTACGAGAAAGTCGTAGTCCGAGCGATCGCATCGCTCGACGATCGCGTGGACCCTTTCGTGGACGGCTTCCGCCCGAAGCGTCACTTCCGAACAGTCCGTGAGCCGAGAGACCAGCCGAGCGTCATCAGCCTTGGGGGCTGTGGGCGCGAGCCCGTCGATGGCGTCGCGCGATAGCCCGTCGAGCGCCCCAAACTCCTCGACCTCGAGCTCGCCCGGCCAAAAAGGCCGCATCTCATCCACGATGTCGGGCCGGGGCGCCTGACCGATGGTGATGAAGGCGGCACGCTTTCCCATTGGGCGAGAGTAACATAGGATTCCGCTACAAATGACGAAAGCGAAACGCTTTATCGAGCTCGATGAGCTCAGCTCGCTCGCCACAGGCGCCTGGATTCTCGGCGCGGGTGGCGGGGGAAACCCCTATCATGCGTATCTGAATATGAGAGAGCTCTACAAGCGCGGTAAGCGGGTGGAGCTCATGGATCCAGAAGAGCTTGCGGATGACGACTGGGTGGCGTGCGTGTCCAACATGGGCGCCCCTCTCGTCGGCGAAGAGCGGCTGGGCGATCCGCAGACGGCGGCGAAGCCCGTTCAGATGATGGAGGAGTTCTTGGGAAAGCGGTTCTGCGGCATCATGTCGCTCGAGATTGGCGGCGGTAACGCGATCCAGCCGCTGCTCGCTGCTTCTGTGATGGACCTTCCCGTGATCGATGCCGATTGTATGGGGCGCGCGTTTCCCGAAGCGCAGATGACGAGCTTCGCGATTGGCGGGCTTACCTGCTACCCCCTGTGTCTTGCGGATATCCGGGACAACACCGTGATCATCCCGCGAGCGGCGAGCTGGAAATGGATGGAGCGCATCAGCCGCAAGATTTGCACCGAGGTCGGCTCCATCGCGGCGACCTGCAAGGCGCCGCGCACCGGGAAAGAAGTCAAAGAGTGGGGCATTCACAACACGACGACGAAAGCCATCCGAATGGGGGAAACGGTGCGTCGCGCGCGCGAGCAGCACCAGGACCCAGTCGTTGCACTTCTGGAATCGGAAGGTGGGCGCCGTCTCTTTCGCGGCAAGGTCGCCGATATCGATCGCCGGACGACGGAAGGTTTCCTCCGCGGCTCGGCGGAGATCGACGGGCTCGACGAGCATCGCGGGCATCGTTTTCGTCTCGAGTTTCAAAATGAGTTCGCGATTGGCGCTCTCGACGGAGAGGTGGTCGTCATGGTGCCCGAGATCATCTGCATCATGGATAGCGTCTCCGGAGAAGCCGTGGGTACCGAGACGCTCCGATACGGTCAGCGGGTGTCGGTGATAGCACTCAGAGCACCCGACGTTCTCATGACGGAAAAAGGCCTCGAATTTGTCGGGCCGCGCGCGTTCGGCTATGACCTCGAGTTTCGCTCGGTGTTCGTATGACGCCCGAACGACTCTAAGCTACCCGAAGAAAGAGGTCGAGCTCATCATCGAGAATTTCGACTACGAGCTCGTCGAGGGTTAGGCTACCGCCTTACCTACTGCGTGATCTCGACCGAGATCAGAAGAATCTGCTACTCACGGTGGCTTTCCGTGCCGACCTCGTGCAGGTCGGCTGCGTCAGAGTCCGACGCGCTCGACGTCTCGCCCAGGACAACGGTCTCGCCCGGACGTCTCGAGCGTCGTGGTCGCAGCGATATATTGGATCTCGCCGCGGTCTCCCACGCGTCCAACGAAGGGCGTGAGATCCAAGCGTACTTGCTCGTCACCCGATGGCCCAAAGACGGTCGCTTTGGCCTCGAAACCCGTCTCGACGGAAACGAATTCGGTGGCGGCCGTGCCGCAATAAGGTTGGAACAACAGCGGAAGCGCCGTGCCGGTCGCGATGATCCCCGCGCTGCCCTCGAGCAGGCGGAGCGTGAAGCCGGCGGTCACGCGCTCACCCGTTGCGGCGCGCGCGCCGAGCGAAACGGCGAGAGCGTCTCCCGCGATGGGGAGCGTTCCGATGTGAAGAGGGCCGAGCGAAGCCTTCCAGGCGATGCGGACGTCGAGGGCGTCGAGATCGCTCGCCGTGCGAGGCTGATGTTTCAACACGACGGACCGGAGGGGCTGGTCCAACCGATCCAGGGTCGCCGTGCGCGCGTCGAGTGTTACGACACCTTGGTCGCCGAGCGCAGCCTGGGCGAACGTTACGTTGATATAGTACGGGCAGATGAGGCGCATCGGCATCGACGTCGGCGGCACGAACACCGATGCGGTCCTCATCGAAGACGACCGCGTTGCGGCTGGCGTCAAGACGACCACGACCGAGGACATTACGGGCGGCGTGTTGCGCGCGCTCGAAGACCTCGTTGTGGAGCTTGGCGAAGGGGGCGTCGGCGCGTTGGACGCCGTCATGATCGGCACAACCCACTTCACCAACGCCGTTGTCGAGCGGCGCGCGCTCTCGCCGATCGCCGCCCTTCGTATCGGGCTTCCCGCGAGCGCGTCCCTTCCTCCGTTCGTCGATTGGCCCGAGGATCTCACCGAGATCGTGCGTGGGGAAGTGTTTCAAGTGGAAGGCGGCCATGGAATTGACGGGCGGCCGATCGTTCCGTTCGATGAAAAGGCCGTGCGCAGCGCCGCTCGCCGGATACGCGACCTCGGCCTGCGCTCGGTTGCGGTCGCAAGCGTCTTCTCACCGCTGAACCCGGATTGCGAGGATCGCGCCGCGGAGATTCTTCTCGAAGAATCGGACGGGGAGCTCGACATCACGCTTTCGAAAGAGCTCGGGCGAATCGGACTCCTCGGACGTGAGAACGCGACGCTTCTCAACGCGACCATCATCGACCTCGCGCGCCGCACGACCCGCGCTTTCACAGCAGCGCTGCGCGAGAGCGGCATCAAAGCACCTCTTTTTCTGACGCAGAATGACGGTACGGTGATGCGGGCCGATTACGCCGAGCGCTATCCGGTCTACTGTTTCGCTTCCGGTCCGACGAACAGCATGCGCGGGGCGGCCTTTCTCTCCGGCATCGAGGACGCACTCGTCGTGGATGTCGGTGGAACGACCACTGATGTCGGCTGCCTCAAGGCGGGCTTTCCGCGCGAGGCGAATAACGTTGTCGAGATTGGAGGTGTGCGCACGCTCTTTCGCATGCCCGATCTTCTCTCGATGGGGCTCGGTGGCGGCACGCTGATTGGGGATGGTGTGAGCATCGGCCCTCAGAGCGTCGGTTTCCGCTTGACGGAGAAGGCGCTCGTTTTCGGAGGCGATACGCTGACCGCAACCGACGTAGCCGTTGCGTCTGGATTGACGGAGATAGGCGACGCGACGAAGGTGCGCTCTCTTGACCCCGCGCTCGTCGATACCGCGCGCCGCACCATGGCGGCGATGATCGAAGAAGGCGTCGACCGTATGAAGAACGATGCCGCCGACACGCCGCTCATCGCGGTCGGCGGCGGGGCTTTTCTCGTTCCCGAGCGGGTTCCGGGTATTTCCGAGGTCGTGCACGTGCAGCATCAAGAGGTGGCGAACGCCGTGGGCGCGGCCATCGCTCAAGTGAGCGGGGAAGTGGACCAAGTCTTTAGCGATATGGGACGTGACGCTGCGATCGACGCTGCGACGAAGATGGCGCAAGAGCGGGCGGTCCTCGCGGGCGCCGATGCGGAGACGCTTAGCGTCGTTGACGTAGAGGATTTGCCGCTCGCCTATCTCCCGGGAGATTCGAGGCGGGTGCGCGTGCGCGTCGTGGGAGAGGCGCTAGCCGGCTGAGCATCAAAGAATGCGGAAGGCGACATCCGGAGCAGAACGTAACTCAGAGCAGCACTTCGACGCCGTACTGTTTGAACATGGGATCGGCGGTCACAACCGGCTCCCGGTGGTGCTCGGCGGTAGCGATGATCAATCGATCGCATGGATCGTTATGAATAGCAGGAAGTTCCGTCGCGCGAATGCAGATCGGGAGATCCAGCGGGAGCACCTCAATATCGTGGTGCTCCAGGATAGCTGCGAACCATTCAGAGGGGCGAGCGGGCAGTTCCAATTTGCCCTTTCGGTGTTTGATTCCGATTTCGAAGCCACTGATGGCGGACACGTATACGGTCGGCTCAGCATTGATAAGCTGGCGCACCGGCTCGGACAGCCGATCTCCGCCTTGGACAAGCCAAAGGAGCGCGCAGGTATCCAATATCACGGAATAGCCTCTGGCCATTCGTCTTCTGAGAGCGGTTCCACGGGGTCGTAGTTGATACGGATCTGTCCCATTAGGGGATGAGGCTCGAGACGGTTGCGTTTTCGGTGAGGCAGCAGATCGGCGATCGGCTTGCCATTGCGGCAGATCAGCACCTTCTCGCCGGTCCTCTCGATCTCGGCCAGAAGAGCCGAAAGCTTCGTTTTTGCCTCATGAACATTGACGATTTTCATGAAATCTCCATAGTGAACTATGTAAACTTAGTTCACATGGTTGTAAATGTCAAGCGCCCGGCGGCGCCTGTCTGGAGCGGGCTCAATCGCGAAGCTATGCTGGTCTGTTCAAACGATACGTTGTTGCGGGTGGGCACGGGACGCTCTTCGATGGGCCTCCTCGTCCACATTCATCATGCTCCACATTCGAGCCGTATGAGCGCCATTCCGAATCTGGCGCTTCCTGAGCGAAAGAGGCTGCGGAAACAACCCATACTCCACCCGTAAGACCGCGCGGATTCTAGCGGACATCACGCCATCCGTTATCGGATCGCGATAGTGGAGTTAGACTGAGAGCGGTAATGCAACACGATGCGGGTTTCAAACAAGGGGACGAGGTCATCCGGGAAACTCTCGAGGAACTCGCCGCCGAACAGGATTTGAGCTACGAGGCCATCGACCTTCGGGAGTCTCGTCCTGGAATCTACGTCTACAGTCTTCGGGGGACGCGGAAATCGATCGCGTTTCGTGAGCGTGAGATTCGTTATGCCGCGAAATCGGAAACGCTGGCACGCTTCGTCACGCCGCGTTTACGCGCCGTCTTCAAAGACCTGTGGTGGGAAAAAGCTCTGGTGCTGATGGGCGTCAAGAACAAGTAATCTCTGCCCCAACGGTCTACTCGTAGCGGAGGGCTACCATCGTGTTCACCGTGGCGGCGCGGCGCGCAGGGAGGTAGCACGCCAACACCGAGAACAGCGCGAGCACGAGCGTCGTTCCGACGAACACTACCGGATCGGTGGCGCTGACTTTGTACAGCATGCTGCTGAGCAATTGGCCCGCGCCCAGCGCTAGCGCCAGGCCGATACCGAGACCCCACGACGTCAGGTACAGCCCTTCGCGCAAGACGAGCCCGATGGCGTCGCGCTCTGTGGCACCGAGAGCCATTCGGATGCCGATCTCGCGAGTGCTCTGGGCCACCATGAAAGAACGAACGCCGTACACACCCGCGGCGGCGAGAAACAGAGCTAGCCCACCAAAGAGCGAGAATAGTTGCGCTCCCGTTCGTACGAGCCACAACTCGGCGCTTCCGTCGAAGTGCTCGCGCAACGTCGTCGAGGTCAGGATCGGGAGACGCTCGTCGGTTGCATGTATTTGCTGCCGGACGGACCGGAGTAAATCGGCCTCGTTGCCCTCGCTTCTTTGTGAGACGCGTAAGTGAACGTGTGCGTTGGAGCGGAACTCCTGACCGAAAGGTACATAGATGTAGGGCTCGGCGCGGGCCGGAATGAGACTTTGCTGCAGGGTCGGCACGACGCCGACGACTTCGAGAGCTCTCGTCCCTTTTTCGGAATTTGGCTTGCCGTATTGAATGGTCTGTCCCAACGGCTCTTCTTCGGGGAAGAGACGCCGCGCCAGCTCTTCGTTGATGATGGCCACCGGTGGCGACGAGGCGCTCTCTTCCTCGAAACGGTTGAAAGTTCGGCCGCGGAGGAGCGGCACATCGAGGGCTCGAAAGTAATCCGCGCCTATCGCGTTGAAGCCGGCAGACACCGATAGGTCCTCCGCGCTTCCGTCGTCGGGCTCGGGGCCTCCTGCCCGCCGAACCCGTTCGCCCAGACGGACATTCCCGAAAGGCACGGTGGCGGCAATGCCGGCATATTCGATGCCAGGAAGCGCGCGCAGGTCATCCATCAAATCAACATAGAGTTGGCGCCCTCTAGCCTCGTCGTAGCCAACGAGTCCCGCGTCCATCTCGATCAATAGGCTTTGGTCTAGGCTGAAACCTGGGTCGAGGCCGGCTGCTTCGAAAGCGCCGCGGATGAAGAGGCCGCCGGCGGTAAGAAGGGCGAGCGACAGCGCGAGCTGCCCCACGACGAGCAAGTTTCGCGCACAAAGCAGCCGGCGTCTTCCTGCTTCGATGGAGGCGCCGACGGTGTCCTTGAGGTCGGGGACGACATTGGGTCTCGAGCTCTTCCAGGCGGGGCCCAATCCGAAGATCAGCGTGCTCAGAAGGCAAAAACCGAGCATCGCGACGAGTACGCGCGCGTCCAGGTGCGCGTTCAGCGAAATCCCGAAAGGAATCACCGCTTCGAGAGTGCTCGTGAGAAATCGCATCCCTCCGTAGGCGAGGAGCAAGCCTGCGAGACCTCCGGCGAGCGAGAGGAGCAATCCTTCCGTCAGCAACTGGCGAATCAAACGTCGGCGGGTGCTTCCGAGAGCCAAGCGTATGGCAATTTCTCGGCGGCGCGACGTGGCCCTCGCGAGCATCATGTTGGCTAGATTCAGGCACGCGATCAGCAAAACGATGCCGGCCATGGCGGAGAGAACGACTGAGGCCAACGTCACTTCGGACTGATCCATCGGGCTGGTGCTGAGCCCGAGACGTGAACGAGGGTGGGTTATCAGCGTGTGTTCTTCGCTCTCGTCCGGGAACTCGCTCTCGAGCTGTGCGGCGAGAACACCCAGACGCGTATCGGCCTCGACCTGAGACAAGCCCGGCGCGAGTCGACCCACGACGAACAATTTCGAGTAGCCACGATTCGTGAGCGAGCGTTTCTCTCCATCCAGATCTGTTCCGAGGACTTCATACATGCCTAGCGGCAGCCAGAGCTCGGGCGTCAACAAGGCCATCGTCCCGCTAAATCCTTGCGGCGCGATGCCGACGATCGTGAACGGGCTACCGTTGACGCGCACGGTTTTGCCGATGAGCTCGGGGTCCCGCCCCTGCTTGTTCCAATATCCGTAGCTGACGATCGCCACCGGGATGGCGCTCTCGGGTCTCTCCTCCTCGGGAGTGAAGCCTCTCCCTTCCAAGAGCTGGACCCCAAAAGTGGAAAAATAGTTGCTCGAGATCAGCTCGATAAAGGTTCGCCGGGCCGTATCTCCTTCGTTGATTCCCACAAACGCCATATCGTGTGCGGCGAGGCTTGCGAAAGCCTCGTTTCTCTCGCGAATGTCGCGGTAGTGCGGATAAGAGAAGGCGCGATACGAGTCCGGCCGCGTGATGTTCTTGCTGTAGAGCCCCACGATCTCCTGCGGATTCGTAATCAGCAGCGGGCGCAAGAGCATGCCGTTCACCAGGCTAAAAATGGCGGTGTTGACCCCTATCCCCAAGGCAAGGATCAGAACCGCGAGCGCGGCAAAAACGGGTGTTTTGACAATTGTGCGTATTGCGTAGCGAATGTCTTGGAAGAAGCTGTCCAATTCGATTCCTTTTTAGATTCCCGGAAGGTTATACGAAGGGCGACGCCTAGCGGTTCATCCCAATCACCGTGCTGACGACCCTTTGGCTATTCACGACATAGTTCGGTACGGCCGACCTCGGCTGATGCGCCAGGTCATCGCAAGCGGCATGAATTCCGTGGTCGTCGGGATCGTAGCTGGGCTCATTGCCACCGCGTGGCGCTGCTCCCTCGTATCGTTCCCGCCCTGCACGCCGCGCGTGTGGACCCGATACGAGCGCTGCGCTACAAAGTACAGCAGCTATCCTGCTGAGCGGCGGCCCTTCACGGCCTTCCACCGGTCCACGATGTCCAGGCCCTTCTTCCTGCGCTCTTCGAGCATCTCGAACCACGCATCCACGAGCTCGGTGAGCTCGATGAAATTGCCGTCGGGGTCGAGGAGTGCGACGCTGATGAAAAAACCCGTATCCTTCGGCGGGTAGAGGAGCTCCACACCGCGCGCCTCGAGCTTTGCGGCGAGCGCGTGGACGTCGAAGACGTTGAAGGCGAGCTTGACGGCGCCGACGCCCGACTTTCTGTCGTCGGGGAAGTCGTCGATGGGGTGGATCGCGAAATGGATGTCGCCGACATTTCATCCCCAATGCGGGAGGGTATCGCCGTGGCGTTCTTCCTCGAGAGGGAGGTCGAGGACGTTGCGATAGAACGTGGCAAGCCGCTCCGGGTTCTCGGAGACGAGCAAAATGCCTGAAAAGAACTCCAGGCTCGTTTCGCTCATGGGCTCATGGGCTCAGTTGATTTGGAGGCGATTGTCGATGCCGATCACGCCAAACGTGCTGCGTACGATCGACTCGGCTTGGATCCTCTCGATTTTATTTCGCACCGCTCCGGTCAGCATGACGTTCGGGCCGTCGACGATGATATGGATGGGCGGGTTCGTCCGGTTCGCATACGTGAAGAACAGCTCGTGCCCGTAGATGTTCCGGAACAAGCGCTCTCTCAGTTGTTCATCGGACGCCGACGCGGGCAGGATTTCGAGCACGTTTTTGAGCTCGCTCACGCCGCGCACCCTCCCGAGGCGCTCTTCGAGCTCGCTCTTTTTGAAGCCCATCGTTACGTAGCCGGTCAAGACCACGATGCCGCCATCTTGTAGCTGGAAGCCGACATCGTCGAACACGGTGTAGTGGGGGTAGCTCAAGACTTTGCTGACGAGCTCCTTGACGAGGGCTTCGTCGCTTTCGGCCTCGCCGACGACGAGCTCGTCTTCGACGGCCGTAACACCCTCGACGCTCAGCGCGACCTCGATGGCCTTCATCTTGACGTAGACACTGGCGGGCTCGCCGCGTAAGGTCACGGTGTCGCCGGAGACGATGATTTCGGCGACTTCCTTGTCGAGCTTCACGTCTTTCAGCTTAGTCCACACGGCGTCTTCGAGGGCCTGGTCGGACTCTTGGCCCGAAGCTTGGCCCGACATTGGGGCTGCGAGCAAGATTACGAGCAGGGCCACCATGGACATCCCGAGCCTTCTCATCATGCCTGCATTCTAACGCGGTTGCCCCCTCGAGGGCGCGGCAGTAGAGTGGCGCCATGGCGACCAAGAACTATTGGCTCATGAAGAGCGAGCCCGATGTCTATAGCATCGATGATCTGAAAAAGGAAAAGCAGGCCTATTGGGAAGGCGTTCGAAACTTCAAAGCGCGCAACAACATGCGTGAGATGAAGATGGGAGACGGCGTTTTCTTCTACCATTCGAACACGAACCCGAAAGCCATCGTGGGGATCTCACGCGTCTGTAAGGAAGCCTATCCGGATTTCACTCAGTTCGACGCGAAGCACAAGTACTACGAAAAGCGCGCGACGAAGGAAAAACCCTATTGGTTCATGGTGGATATCGAGTTCGTGGAGAAGCTCGACGAACCATGGTCGCTCGAGATGCTTCGAGAAGTCGCCGAGCTCGAGAACATGGCGCTTCTCAAAAAGGGTCAGCGCCTGTCGGTGCAAACGGTGACGCCCGACGAGTGGAGAACGATCTGCAAGCTCGCAGGCGCGTCTTCGAAGGTCTAATCTAGGGCGTGGGTGGTGTCTTGCTGCGTCGTTCGCGCGGGCGCTCGGCCCAGCGAAGCTTCTGCCGCAAAACGCGAAAGTAGTTCTTGTCGCGAACGCTCACTAGCTTGACGGCGTTGCGGCTCTTGCGGACCCGAATGATGTCGCCAGGCTCGAGCAACTCGCTGACCTGCCCGTCGAACGTTATGTAGACCTCTCCGGGATCGCCCCGGAGCGTGAGCGTGACGATGGAGCGATCGGGGATGACCACCGGTCGATAGGCCAAAGTGTGCGGGCAAATCGGCGTCAAGATCATCGTTTCGAGTTTCGGATGGATGATGGGGCCGCCCGCCGCGAGCGAATAGGCCGTCGAGCCCGTCGGCGTCGAGACGATGAGCCCGTCGGCGCGGATGATAGCGACGAATTGATGGTCGACATCGACACTCACTTCGATGATGCGGGCGATGGCGCCTTTGGTGATCACGGCGTCGTTGAGCACACGCTCGGTGAGGATGACCTCGCCCTTGCGCTCGAGCTCGGCGGTTAGAAGCGATCGGTGCTCGATGCTCACATCGCCGTCGACGATTTTCTCGAGTGTCTCGTAGAGATCTTTCAGCGCGACGTCGGTGAGAAATCCGAGACTTCCGAGGTTGACGCCGAGGATCGGAACTTGCCGTGAGCGCATGGCGTGAACGACCGAGAGCAGCGTACCGTCACCGCCAAGGACGATGAACATGTCCGCGTCCTTCGGCATCTTGTCGAGTGAAAAGCTCGCTCCCGTTCCGACTCTCGTCGCGAGCACCGACTCGAGCGCGTGCTTGATGCCGCGCTCGTCGAGCCATTTGGTGAGGTCTTGAATGATGCTCTTCGCTTCTTTGGCATGCCCTTTAGCGACGATGGCGACTTTCTTCAGTTTCAGCTTCTTGTCTTTCATGAGGATGCTTTCGCCAGCAAGAAGAATTCCTGATTGCCGTCAGCACCCTTCAGCACGGAAGGTGTTGTGGCAAGTACTTCGAGACCGAGCTTCAGAACAGTTTCTTTGACGCTCGAGACGGCTTTTTCGTGTTTACTCGGATCGTGCACGAGGCCGCCGCGCTCGATCTCGCTCGGACTCAGCTCGAATTGCGGCTTGACGAGCATCAAGATATGACCGCTCGGCTTCAATATTGCCTTCAGCGCCGGCAAGACTTTCGTGAGCGAGATGAAAGAGACGTCGATGGTAACGAGCGCGAAAGGCTCCGGAAAATCCTCCGCCGTCAGGTAGCGTGCATTCACCTCATCGCGCACGTGCACTCTCGGATCGGAGTAGATCTTCCAATCGAGCTGCGCCTGGCCGACATCGACAGCCGTCACTTCAAGAGCCCCGCGTTGTAGCAGGCAATCGGTGAACCCGCCGGTGGAGGCACCTATGTCGAGCACGTGCAGACCGGTCACATCGAGCGTTAGCGCATCGAGGACTCCGGCGAGCTTCTCGCCGCCCCGTCCCACGAATGTTTTCAGGGGTCGGCGCCAGCGTAGCTCGGCGTCCTCTGCTACGACAGCGCCCGGTTTGTCGACGGGCGTGTCGTCGACAAGAAGCTCGCCGGCGAGAATGAGCCGCTTCGCTTTCTCACGCGTCGGGACCATGCCACGTTCTACGACGAGCTTGTCGACGCGCTTTTGTGCCATCGTCGGTGGTGGTCAGGAGGTTCGGCGAAGGAACCGCTTGGCGAGCTCGGCCAGAGGTTCGGCGCGCTCACCGAAAGGAACGAGCGCGTCGAGGGCCTTCGCCACCAGCTCCTGAGCTTTCTCACGGGCCTTGTCGATCCCATGCATTTGTGGATAGGCGGCTTTGCCGGCTCGGGCGTCCTTGCCCGCCGACTTTCCGAGTGTGTGGGCCGTTCCCGTCACATCGAGAATATCATCGATAATTTGGAAGGCTAGTCCTATGTGCTCGCCGTATAGTGTTAGGCCTGCGATGTCGTCTTCGGAGCCGCCACCGATAATCGCGCCGACCTCCGCTGCCGCGCGAATGAGAGCGCCCGTTTTAAGGCGATGGATGAACTCGAGGCCCGCGGCGTCGGCGGGCGTCCGCTCGGCCTCGAGATCGGCGACTTGGCCGCCCACCATGCCGCTGGCGCCGGACGCTGCCGCGAGCCGCGCGACCGCGCGCAGCCGCTTCTCGGAATCAACGGGCGAGTCGCCTTCCGCGAGCACCCTGAACGCATGGGTCTGGAGCGCGTCTCCCGCGAGGATGGCGATGGCGTCACCGAAGACCACATGAGAGGCCGGTTTTCCACGACGGAGTGAATCGTCGTCCATGGCAGGGAGGTCGTCATGCACGAGCGAATAGGTGTGGATCATCTCGAACGCGGCCGCCGCGGGTAAGGCGTCTTCCATACGACCGGAAACCGCCTCCGCGCACGCCAATACGAGAATCGGCCGCATCCGTTTACCCCCGGCAAACAGGCTGTAGCGCACCGCACGAGAGATAGTCGCAGGCGGCGTGTCCTCGCCGGGCACGCACCTGTCGAGAAACGACTCGATGAGGGCAGCTCTCTCGGCCAGATAATCGTCGAACGGGATGCTTGTGTCCCTGGACTGACGGCTCACGACAGGTTTCATTCGTCGAGCTCCAAAGGTTTGCGACCCACCGGCTCCCCGTCCTCGTTGGTTTGGAGCACCTCGATACGTTTTTCCGCTTCCTCGAGCTTGCTGTTGCAAAAACGCGCTAGCCCCACGCCGTGCTCGTAGCGCGCGAGCGATTTCTCGAGACTCAGATCGCCTTGTTCGAGCTCGCGCACGATGGCCTCGAGGGTTTTGAGCGCGTCCTCGAAATCCTTCGGCGTGATGTCTTCAGGTTGTTCGCTCGTCATCTTTGTCTTCCACCCGGCAGTGAAGACTACCTTTGTCGAGATCGACTCGCACCGCGTCGCCTACCGCCGCGTCGGCCGCTCGACGCAGAAGTCTACCTTGAGCCGTCCACGTAAGGCTATAGCCACGACCGAGAACACCGAGAGGGGAGAGCGCGTCGAGCTTGGCGCCGAGTCTGCCGAGCGTCCGGTGGGCCCCCTCCCTTGTTTTAAGCTCGGCTGCGTCGAGACGCCCGGATAAGGCCGAGAGCGTGGCGCGCGCCTGGCCGAGCTTGTGGTCTATCCGCTGCGCTTCGAGCCGCCTGGTGGTCTCGTCGAGGCGTTTTGCGAGTGTCGCGAGGCGCCGTTCGACGAGGCCCCGGATGCGGTAATCGGCCTCGTCGACTTGCTGGCTGCGGCGCTCGACGCCGTGGCGAACCGCCATGAAAGCATGATGGGCCGCGACTCGCTGCACCTTCGCCTCGAGTCGATCGCGCCCGGCGAGGACGGCCTTGTCCAATCGCCCTTTCAGAACCGTGACGTGCCTGAGGAAATCTTCCTTGCGCTCCACCACAATCTCCGCGGCGGCCGAAGGTGTTGCGGCGCGTCGGTCGGCCACGAAATCCGCGATGGTGAAATCTGCCTCGTGTCCAACCGCGCTCACGACTGGGATGGCTGATGTTGCAATCGCCCGCGCGACCGACTCCTCGTTGAACGGCCATAGATCTTCTAGAGATCCTCCGCCGCGGGTCACGATGAGCACGTCGAAACCGCCCAAGCGATTCAAGACCCGGACACCTTGGGCGATCTCCGCCGCGGCCATGCTTCCTTGCACTTTGGCGGGGTAGACGAGCACCTCGAGATTCGGATAGCGCCTGTGGAGGATACGGCACACGTCGCGTACGGCGTCCCCCGAAGGCGAAGTGACGATCCCTACCCGTTGCGGCAGAAGCGGGAGAGGTCGCTTGAGGCTCTCGGCGAACAGGCCCTCTTTTTCGAGCTTGGCTTTCAGCTGTTCAAAAGCGAGCTGGAGCTCTCCTTTTCCGCGCGGCTCGATCCGCTTCACTCGAATCTGATAGTTGCCCCGCGGCTCGTAGACGGTAATGTGACCCCAGACGAGCACCGCCATCCCATCCTCGGGACGAAAGCGCACGCGTCGCGCGTCGCTCTGAAACATCACGGCGGAAATCTGTGCCTGGTCGTCCTTGAGCGTGAAGTAACGGTGACCCGAGGAGGGGCGTTTCAAGTTCGAGAGCTCGCCGGCAATCCAGATCCCGGTGAAGGCGTTTTCGAGATGGTTCTTGATGTGGCGCGTGATCTCGCCGACCGAGTAAATCGTACGTTCCGCGTCGCGACTCACTGAGGAGGACGAGGACGAGGACGACACTTTTCCTACGGGCTTGAGAGGTCCGCTTCCGTGAGCTTGAAGCGCTTGATGTCGCGAGCGAGCCCGGTCTCCTCGTCGATATCGATGATGACGCCGCACATCCAAGGGTTCGCCTTCGCGGTCTCGAACTTGGTGGGGATCCCTTTCAAAAAGCGAGGGAGCGATGTTTCGGGTGCTATGCCGATGACGGAATCATAGGGGCCGCACATACCGAGATCGGTGATATAGGCCGTGCCTTTGGGGAGGATACGCTCATCCGCGGTGGGAACGTGGGTATGGGTTCCCACCATTGCGGAAACGCGTCCGTCGAGATACCAGGCCATCGCCATTTTCTCGGACGTTGCCTCGCCGTGAAAGTCGATGAGGATGAACTTCGTCTTCTTGCTGAGGGTCTCGAGCTCGCGGTCGATGCCTTGGAAGGGACAATCGATGATGGGCATGAAGACGCGGCCCTGCAAGTTGACGACGGCGACGTCGAGCCCTGACGCGGTGGTGGCGACGTAGCTTCCGCCCCCTTGGCACGAATCGGGGTAGTTGATCGGGCGCAAGAGGCGGGGCTCGCGATCGATATAGCCGAGAATCTCTCTCTTGTCCCAGACGTGGTTTCCGGTCGTGAGCACGTCGACACCCGCCTCGAAGAGCTGGTCCGCGATATCCGGCGTGACGCCGAAGCCGGCCGCGGCGTTCTCTACGTTGATGACGATGAGGTCGAAATCGTCCCGGCGGCGGAGGTGCCGAAGCCCGTCGCGGACGATCTTACGGCCCGCTTTGCCGACGATGTCGCCGGCGACGAGAAGCTTCACTTCACTGCCGTCTCGGCGGTTTGCGAGGACGAGGAACGGCCCGCGATCCGCGCCGGAGTCTCGGCGATACGAAAAATCTTGCCGTTATCGACGAGGGCGGCCTTCAAGACTTCATCGACGACATCCACGAGCTTGAACTTGATATCCCTCCGGACGTAAGAAGGAAGCTCGTCCACGTCCTTGCCATTGATCCTCGGAAGCACGACGGTATCGATCTTCGCGCGCCGCGCGGCGAGAACTTTTGACGTCACGCCACCGACAGGAAGCACGTTCCCGCGCAGCGTGATCTCCCCGGTGAGCGCGACGTTGCGGCGAATGGGCGTATCCGTGAGGACCGAGATCATCGCGATGGCCATCGTGACGCCCGCCGAGGGGCCGTCCTTGGGGATGGCGCCCTCCGGGATGTGGATGTGGATGTCATGCGTCGAAAAGCACCTTTCGTCGATGTGAAAATCCGCGGCTCGCGAGCGCGCATAGGAGAGCGCCGCCCTCGCGGATTCTCGCATCACCTCTCCAAGGGTGCCCGTCAAAATCAGCTCGCCTTTGCCTTTCATCACCATCGCTTCGACGAATAATATCTCGCCACCGGTCGGTGTCCAAGCGAGCCCCGTCGCGACGCCGACCCGGTCTTGTTCCAAGTTCTCTTCCGGGATGTGCAACGCCGGGCCGAGAAAACGCGTGAGGTTCCCGGCGGTCACGCGACTCAGCTCTTTACGTCCCTTGGCAACGCGCGTAGCGACTTTGCGGCAGACGCGCGACACCTGGCGCTCGAGACCGCGCAAACCTGCTTCGCGCGTGTAGCGGGCGATCATCTGTCGTAATGATTCATCGCTGAACGTGATCCGGTCCGTGGTCAATCCGTTCTCCGCGATTTGGCGCGGCAGGAGGTGGCGATTCGCGATCTCGAGCTTCTCTTCTTCTGTATATCCCGTGAGCTCGATGACCTCCATACGGTCGAGGAACGCGGGCTGGATCGGGTCGAGCTGGTTCGCTGTCGCGATGAACATCACGTTCGAAAGATCGAAAGAGACGCCGAGATAATTGTCGCGGAAGGTGTGGTTCTGCTCGGGGTCGAGAACTTCGAGAAGCGCGGAGCTCGGGTCGCCGCGATAGTCCGAGCCGAGCTTGTCGACCTCGTCGAGCATGAAAACCGGGTTGCACGTGCCCACTTGCTGGAGCCCTTGAATGATACGGCCCGGCATCGAGCCGACATAGGTGCGGCGGTGGCCGCGGATCTCCGCTTCGTCGCGCACGCCCCCGAGAGAGATGCGGTGAAACTGGCGGCCCACCGCTCGCGCGATCGAGCGGCCGAGCGAGGTCTTGCCGACGCCGGGAGGGCCGACGAAGCACAGGATCGGGCCTTTCATTTTCTTTTTGAGCTTGCGCACTGCAAGATATTCGATGATTCGCTCTTTGATGCGATCGAGCCCGTAATGGTCGTGATCGAGAATGGCGCGGGCTTGATCGAGGTCGAGATTGTCGCGGCTTTGCTTGCTCCACGGTAGATGGACCATGCACTCGAGATAGTTCCGGAGCGTCGCCGTCTCCGCGGCGTCGGGATGCATCCGCTCGAGTTTTCCGAGCTGCCGGTTGACCTCTTTGAAGACGTCTTTAGGCATCTTCGCCTTGCGCGCTTTGCTGCGAAACTGCCGCACTTCTTCGGCGAGCTCGTTGCCTTCTCCGAGCTCGGACTGAATCGCTTTCAATTGCTGGCGGAGGAAGAACTCCCGCTGGCTGCGATCCATTTCGCCGCGCGCTTGAGAGCTGATCTGCTGTTGCATCGTGAGGACTTCGAGCTCCTTGGTAATGAGCTCGTGGACCTTCTTGAGGCGCACGCTCGGTTCGATCGTCTCGAGGATTTCTTGGGCCGCATTGACATTGAGATCGAGATTCGAGACTGCCAGATCGGCAAGCCGACCTGGGTCATCCAGATTCGCGGCGATGACCATCACTTCGGGTGAGATGGACTTGCCGAGGTTGACCGACTTCTCGAGCGCTTCTTTGACGTTGCGCATGAGCGCTTCGAGCTCGAGCGAACCTTCTTCCGTCGTCTCTTCGTCTACGGACGAGAGATTTGCGAGAAAATACGGGCTGTCCTGCTTGTAGCCGTCCACATGCGCACGGTTCATGCCTTGGACGAGGACCCGGATGCGGCCATCGGGAAGCTTCAGCATCCTCATGATGACAGCGACGGTACCCATACGGTGGAGCTCGTCCTTGCTGGGTGTCTCGCGATCCTGGTCTTTCTGCGCTACGAGGCAGATCATCCGGTTATCGGCGAGGGCCGCGTCGACCGCGCGGACGGATTTGTCGCGACTCACGTAGAGAGGGACGATCATGAAAGGGAAGATGACGATATCCCTCAGCGGGAGCACCGGCAGTGAACTCGGGACGTCAATCGAGTCTTGAGTTTCGTTCGTTTCCAGGTCCATTGTTGTCTGAGCTCAGCTTCCTGCCGTTTCGATTTTCAATCGGAACTCGGATCCTCGACGATCCTCGAGCTTCGGGATCGTCACCGTGAGCACGCCGTCTGAAAGCTCAGCGCGCGCCTGGGTCAAGTCCGTCGCCTGGTCGATGTAGAGGGAGCGGCTGAATTTGCCAAAGCTTCTCTCGAGGCAAAGATAGCCTCGCACCGTTTCGTCGACCGGAGGTTTTCGTTTCTCGCCCGAGAGCACGAGCTTTGGCCCTTTGAAGACGACTTCGAGCTCGTCGATGCCGAAACCAGGAGCTTCGACGTTGACGACGACGCTTTTTTTCGTCTCGAGAACGTCGACGCGAGGAAACCACTCACCGAGGTCGAGGCCGGGCGCGGCGCTGTCGATTTGGGCGAGGTGCTCGAAAAGCTTGTTGATGTCTTTTCGCAGACTCGTTGCTTCGGGAAGAGCGTCCCTTTTCTGGACCATTATGCCTCTGGAGGAAAGGATAGACCTGACGGTAACACACGCAGTTACGCCCGTCAAAGGAAGGAGCGCGACGTTTCAGTACGCGGGTAGCCGGCGGCAGATAGCCGGTAGCAGAAGTGAGCTACAGACGCTTGACAACGATAACCGTGACGTCGTCCGTCGCAGGACGGCCCTTGGTGTAGGTCTCGACATCGCTTTGGATGAGTTTTTCGAGCTCCACGACGGATAGCGACGCGTTTTTCTTCACGAGCTCGGCAAGGCGGTCCTCACCGTACTCTTCCTCGTCGTCGCCCCATGCTTCGCTGATGCCGTCGGTGAAGATACAGAGAATGTCTCCGGGCAACATCTCGGTCTCGCCTTCCGTGAACGGCGCAGAGTCGAAAAGCCCGAGCACCGTGCCACCTTCCTCGAGGCGCTCGATGGAGTTTGTACTCTTCCGGTAGACGATTGGCGGGATGTGTCCGGCGTTGACGTAGCGCATCTTTCCCGAGGTTGTGTCGAGATCGCACAGAAAAAACGTCGCGTAGAACTGCGGTGGCGAATTATCGAAAACGACCCCGTTCGTCTGGCTGATGATGTCGACCACCGTCTTTTCGCGCTTGGTTGCGAAGTGGATCGTAGCCCGCAACACCATCATCATGAGCGCCGCGCCCGCGCCTTTGCCCGAGACGTCGCCGAGAGCCACGAACAACCCGCCCTTCCGCTCGATGAAATCGTAATAGTCGCCGCCGATCGTGTAGCAGGGCGTGTTCGTGCCGACGAGCTCCCACCCCTCGATGGAAGGCGCACCGCTTGGCAAACGGCCTTGCTGGATATCACCGGCGAGCTCGAGCTCACGTTCCATGCGCTTTTTCTCGATCATCTCGTCGAGAAGTCTGGAGTTCTCGAGCTTGACGGCCGCGACGTTGGCGAGCGATGTGAGAAGCGTGAGGTCGTCCTGACTAAAGGAATTCTCCCTTACGAGACTATCGACGTAGATGAGCCCCATTACGGACTCATCGTGCCAAAGAGGCACGCACATCGCGGAGCGTATGCCGAGCGAAACGATGGACTGTTGCTTGTCGAACCTCGGGTCGCTGAGCGCGTTGTTCGTCAGGATGGAGACCTTCTCCTCTACCACCTTGTCGGCGATCGAACGACTGAAAGAGATCTCTTCGTCGGGATCCTTGCCGCTGCTCGTTCGGACCGATTTGACCTGCAGGTCGCCGTTCGATAGCAGCATCAGGACGCCGCGCTCGGCGCGGATCACTTTGAATGCGAGCTCGAGGATGAAGTCGAGGAGCTCGTCGACGGGGCGGTTACTAATGAGCGCCATGCTCGCTTGGCTAAGGGCGCTCAAAATCTGGTTTTGCTTTCGGATGCGGGCGGACTCGTCCGCGTGGACGCGTTTCGCGGGGCTCGTATCGCCCAAGTTGTCCCACGTGTCCTCCTGCGGCCTCGCCGCGGCCAGAAGTTGTTTGGTCGGGAGGACAACCGTTCCCTCCGTGTCGAAGCCGCCCGGCGTAAGCCGGACGTTAGCGGAAGTGTCGTCGACGAACGTCAGCTGTTGGTCGCCGAGCGTGATCACGTCGTCGTTTTGGAGCGGGATGATGCGGGCGATCTTCTCGCCGTTCACATAGGTTCCGTTGCGACTCTCGAGGTCGGCAATCGTGAAGTCGCCTTCATCGTTGCGGATCTCCGCGTGGTGGCGTGAGAGCCATTGGTCCGCTAAGACGAGGTCGTTTCGCTTGGAGCGACCAATGCTGATGACGTCCTTCTCGAGAGGAAAATGATAGGCCTCTCCGTGAAGGGGCTTGACGACGAGCTCTGGAGTGCTTGCCATGCCGACGAAACTCGGACCGAAAGTCGCTAGCTTACGCGAAGCCTCCAGCCGGATACAATGCTACTGGCTTCAAAGCGGGTTCTCCTCGTCCAAGGCGCGCGCGGGCGCTGAAGGCTCGGACGCCCCCGCGGATAGCTCGGGTGTCTCGGACAGATCAGGCGTCTCGGTCTCAGCCGTCTCAGTCCCAGCGGTCTCAGTCCCAGCGGTCTCAGTCCCAGCGGTCTCGGTCTGAGCCGTCTCAGGCTCATCCCTCTCGGCTTTCTGGATTTCGATTTGGATGCCCGGATCCGGTTGGGCAGCCGCCAAATCGTCCGCGCTCGAGGCCTCTTCTGCTTTTCGCTGCTGGCGCGCGGCTCGACGACGCTCCTTGGCCTCTTCTTTTTCCTTGCGCTCGTGCTCGGCCAAGGACTCTTGAAGGACGCGGGTCATGAACGCTTGAGCTTCGGCTCGGGTGCAATCTCTGGAAAGCGACACTTCCGCGGCGAGCCAGCTTCGAATTTTCTTGCGCGTCAGCTCTTCCTCGCGATCGAGGCCCTCCGTTTGGCGCAGCAGGTGAAGCTGTTTCAGCGCTCGCGAAAGCGCTTCGGGGGAGCCGTCTACGATGAGCTGTTCCGTGAGCGCGTGGCGCTCGTCCTCATCCTCGATGGGCTCCTCGAACTCAGACGAGAGAACGCGCTTGATCTCTTCAGAAGCCCTCCCTGCCGGTCGGAGGTTGAGCTGGGGTACGCGGGCGAGAGGGATCAGGATACGGCTGCCCTCCTCCAAATCCTCGAGCTCCAAAAGCTCCGTCCCGGGTGCTGCACGGTCTTGTGTGACCCCCCGATAAATACAGTGGCCGAGCTTTGGGTAGAACACTGGCTCGCCGGGCTCCGGGAGCCCCAAAAGAGCAGGATTTTCCTGTGCCACCGTTCACCTCCCTTTGTTAGTCTCGCGCTAACAATATCACGTCTTTGTCAGGGGGAAAGGTTGGGTCGCTCTCCCGCGACCGCCTCCCCCCTGGTGGACCCGAGGCCGCCGTCGCGACTCTGCGAGCCCTCGGCAGAAAGTGGCGCTAATACACACCGTTAGCACGGTGTAGGCCGTTAAGGTTGGGGCGAGCGGCACACCGACCCGCTGCCTTGATCAGCGCCGAGCCGGTTGGGCCAGTTCTGCGCCGGACGGCCGCTAACTTACGCTAATGGCCGTGGGATGTCAACCGTGGCTGATGCGGCGTTTTCCCTTTGTAAACGGAACTTGCCGGTTCTCCGCTTGTGCTCAGTTCGACATACCGATCTTGGTCTTCAGCTGCTCGATGAGCAAATCGACGTCGTCAGCGTCTGGGGCGTCTGGGGCGCTCTGCCGGTATTGGGAGAGCTCTCGGACGGCTTCGAGGGGGCGGTCGAGCCGCGCCAACAAAACGCCGCGATCCCTCAGTTCTCCGAGCGTGTTGGGCGCCAGTAGCAGCATCCTCTCGACCGCGGCGAGGGCGCGTCCCGAGTCGCGCTCGCGGAGATAGATCGACTTCAAGTTCCCGAGCATCCGGAACAGCAGCATGCGGCGGCTCGTCGGGCGCAGCAGTTTGGGCTCATGCTGCACACGGCCGCCGAAGGAGGTGTTGAGGCGCGATTGGAGCTCTTCGGGCCCGAGGACGGATCCGCCGTGGAACGGATCGACGACGATCTCTTCTTCGGATGAGGCGTGTTTGACGAGGAAATGTCCGGGGTAGCCGACGGCTTGGAGGTTGAAGCCGATGCGGCGCGCCACCTCGAGATACAACGTCGAGAGCGTGATCGGGATACCGAGGTGACGGTCGAGCACTTCGTTCAGGAAACTGTTGCGCGGGTCGTGATACTGAGACGCGTTTCCGGAAAAGCCTTCCTCCTCGACGAGCACTTGGGTCATCCGGGTAAGCGTTTCGTGCGGGCCTGCGTCGCCGTACAGCCGCGAGTCCACCCGCTCCGCCAACCTATCGATTTTTTTCAGATAACTCTCGACGCACAGGGTCGGATATTCTTCGGCGGCTATGAGGAGCGCGGCTCGGTCGAGCTCGAAATCGTCTCCGGGGGATTCGATGAGCTCGCGGAAGTTGGCGCGCGCGGTCACTGTGCCGAAGCTTCTGTCATAATGAGATTGTGAAGGCTCGGTCTCGGGGGCGAACGCCTTCGCTTACCATCCTAGCACCTCTTGTTTTCCTCGTGCCCATGCTCATGCAGTTTCCATGTTATTCGAAGAAAAGCTGATTTATTTCCCGTCGCGCGGCTTCTCGACCACGCCCGAGGCGCTGGGTCTTCGTCACGACGAGCTGACGCTCGTCACGCAGGACGGCGAGCGTATCCATGCGTGGTTCCTCCCTGCAAACACCACCGGCCCCGGGCCGCGGTTCACCGTGCTCATGTGCCACGGCAACGGTGGCAACATCTCGGACCGGCTCGACCGGACGCTTCTGATGCAAGTAAAGCTCGGTACCGATGTTCTTCTCTTCGACTATCGAGGTTTCGGCAAGAGCTCGGGAAGCCCGACCGAGCAGGGAACCTACGAAGACGCCCGTAGGGCTCATCGCTATCTGGTCCGTGAGCGCGGCCTCGACGCTCGGAAAATCGTCTTATTGGGTGAATCTCTCGGCGCTGCTGTCGCGCTCGACCTCGCCCTCGAAGTCGAAGCGGCGGCGCTCGTGCTCGAAGCGCCGTTCACATCGATTCGTGACATGGCGAAAGAGGTGTATCCTTTCGTTCCAACAACGTGGGTCCGAACCCATTACGACAATCTCGGAAAAATTCCGCGCCTCGGAATACCGCTCCTCGTCGTGCACGGAACCGCCGACCTCACGGTGCCCCTCGAGCAGGGGAGTCGTTTGTTCGATGCGGCGCCGGAGCCAAAAGTCTTTTTCGAGGTCGAGGGTGCGGGTCATACGGACGCGTATGTAGTAGCTCCAGATCGCTACTGGAGCACGTGGCGAGATTTTCTATCGAGCTTATCTTAAGACTGAAGGCTCAAGACTGAAGGGAAGGGAAGGGAAGTGACGTCACGGTCGCCTTGCGTCCTGCGACGCTCACGATGGTCCCAGGCTCGAAGAAATCACGCTTGATATAGGCGAGTGCCAAGACGGCGGCGAAGCGCGGCGAGAACGCGACGCTCTTGAGCTTGCCGGCCTCTTTGCCGTCCGAAGTGATCGGGGCGTCATGAGCTACGGGCTCGTCTCCTTCGATCCGGAGGCCGACGAGCTTGCGGTTGAGATGCCCGCGATGCGCAAGTCTCACGACATATTCCTGGCCGATGTAGCAACCCTTGTCGAAATGGATCGCGTTGTCGAGCCCGGCTTCGAGCGGCATGTGTGTGTCGTCCATGTCGACGCCGAAGCGCGGTTGCCCGACTTCGACTCTGCGCAGTTCGGCGAGCACGAAACTGCCGATCACGGCGCCCTCCGCAAGGGCTTTCTCGGCAAGAGCGACCGCTTCGTCCGGTGGCGCGGCGACGTCGAAGCGCGGGCTCGACGCGTTTCGGATCGCCGTGACACGGGCGGAGCTTGCCTGGTGAAACCCGAGGTGGGGGAGGTCTTCGAGCTCTGGGGTGGCGCAACCCGTCACCGTGGAGGCAAGCGCAGCGGAGGCGGCCCCCTCGAGCGAAAAGGCGGCTTCGTCGAGAAACGAGAGCGTTACGTCTTCCGAGATGATGTAGCGGGACAAGCCTTGCTTCAAGGGTTCGGCCCCAAGCGCCTCCAATTCCAACACGAAGCGCTCGCCGTCGCGGTGAACCGTCATGTCGGAGACGAGCTTGCCTTTCGTCGTCAGAAAGGTCGCGGCGGTGCCGCTCCGTGGGCCGAGATTCTTGATGTGGGCGCTGAGCATGTTGTGGAGAAAGCTCTCGCCGTCCTTTCCGACAACTTCGATCCGGACGCGGTGGGAACGATCGAAGATGGCCACCGCCTCCGAGGCCGCGCGGTACTGCGCCTCAAAGCTCGTTGTAGGGGTTTCTAGAAGCTCCGCGAGTCGACTCTGCGGTATCGCGCTCGTACCGTTACCTGTCATGTGAACGTACTATACTAGAGCGGCCTTGTGGGGAGTAGCGGCATGGATTTTCCTATAGATTACGTTCGCGGACGCTTTACGTCGCTCGACCATGCGGACGAAGTCTATTTCGACGGGGTCGCTGCACCGCGCGCACTGACCGCGGTCAAGTCGTTTGAAGAGAACGGTTTCGACCGAGACGCCCATTCGCTTTTGAAGGAGACGCGCGAGAGTCTCGCTTTTTTTCTGAACTCCAACGTGGATTGGGCCGAGGACGAGATCTGGATCGGGGCCGATGCGGCGGAGATGACGACACGTTTGAGCCTTGCTCTCGCGTCCGAGCTCGAGCCCAAATCGGAGATCCTCGTCACCGAGCTCGAGGATGAAAAGAGCTTGGCACCCTGGCTCAGCCTCGATGAGCGCGGCATGAAGATCGTCCCGTGGCCCGTCAAACGGCCCAGCGCCGGCATCGATACAGAGGCGTTCGCCTCTTTCGTGACGGAACGGACGCGGCTCGTCGTTATCGCGAAGTGCTCGGCTGCGGTCGGGACCGTCGTGGAGCTACTGCCGGTCGCCCTCGGCGTGCAGGATCACGCGAGCTCGCTTTTGGTCAACTGGACGTCGTTTCTTCCTCATGGCGCCATCGATGTGCGGTTCTTGAGAGCGGACTTCGTGGTGGCTTCGACGCGCACCTTTTTCGGTTCGAATGTCGGCTTCGTGTGGGGCAAGCGCGAGCGGATGCGGAAGCTCCGCGACGCGTCGCCGGAGCTCTTCGAAGGGCCCGAGGTCGGCGGTAAAGCGCTCGCCGGATTCCACGCCGCCCTCCGCTATGTCGAAGAGCTCGGTCTTCTGACTCGTGACATGCAGTTGCAGCCTTCGGAGGATTACGATCGGCGGCGTCACATGCGTCGCGGCATGCAAGTCATACGGCACTACGAGCGCACATTGACGGCGCTCATGATGCGCCGACTCAACGGCGTTGCCGGTGTAACCGTCTACGGTATTCGCGACGACGCCGCGGCGGCCTACAGGCTACCTCATCTGTTCTTTCGCATCGAAGGACGAGCGCCCGCGCAGGTCGCGGCTGCTCTCGGCGAGCACCATATCCGTGTGAGCCATGGAAATTGCGGCGCCCCGAGACTCATGAAGGCCCTCGGTCTTCCGGTGGACGAGGGCGCGGTGTCCGCGACGCTCCTCCACTACAACAGCGAGCACGACATCGAACGCTTCGCCGATGCGCTCCACGATATCGCCCATGAAGCCTGACCTCGCGCACTCATTCATCGGATGATGGTTTGAAGATTCTGGCGGACCCCTTTTTTCCAGAGGCAATCGTCAAAGATCTGAACGAGGCGGGATATGACGCGGTGCACTCGGTCGAGATCGGTGCCTCGGATCTACCCGTCCGTGACTTTCTCCGACTCGCGGCTTTCGAGTCGCGCATCGTAGTGACCCGCAATCGAAGCCTTGCGCGGCTCGTCGAGTCCGATACCGGCGCGTGGCCGTCGGTCATCTTCTTTCGTCAGGATTCGACGGAGGCGCCTCAGGTCACTTCGACGCTCTTCAACTTATTGAAGTTGTTCGATGATGACTTGAAGAACGGTGCCCTCGTGATCGTGCGGGAAGGGCAGACACTTCTTCGAAGGTTCACAAAGAACTAGCGGAACATGAATGTCGTCGACTCCGCGAGTGTTTGGAGCTCGATGGCGGCGGGGTCGTCCTCCCTGAGCTCCAGAACGCCCTCATAAGCATCGCGGATCGTTTGGTTCACGTCGAACTCTTCTGGTAAGGGGATATAAGGTGTCGGCAACAAAATGGGGCCTTCGTCTTCACTCGCCGGCGTGACGAGCCCGATCGCCTGAATCGTCTTTAGGAAGTGAGACGCGGCCCGGTCCACGTCCTCGAACTGCGCATAGGCGATCGCTAGCGACAGAGTGATCGCGGCGTCGTCGGGAGCGAGTCCGGAGGCACGTTGAAGCTCCTCGGCGGCGCCGACCAGATCTTCGCCGCGTGCTCTGGACTCGGCGAGCGACAAATAGACGGGAAGCGCTTCGGCACCCTCCTCGAGGGATTGGCGTAGAAGACCTTCTGCGGCGTCTAAGTCACCTTCGGCGAGCGCCACTTGGCCGAGCGCCATGAGGCGCTCGCCTTCGTGAACGTTTTTCGCTTCGGCCAATACCTGGCGGGCTTTTGCGAGGTCGCGTACGTCGCCCCGGCTTCTGCCGATGGCCAGCCACGCCCGCCCGAGGGCGATCTGCGCTCGCGGCAGGTTGGGATCGGTGCGGAGGGCTCGAATCAGTTGGGCTCTCGCGGGCTCGTACTGTTTGCGGTTCAGGTAGACCTCGCCGAGAAGCGCATGAGCCTGTGCGCTCGTCGGATAGCTTCGGATGAATCTCCGCGCGACCTCCTCGGCTTCGTCGAGTTTTTCCTGTCCGATGAGCGCTATGATTAACTGGGCCGGATAGTCGGCGCCCGCATCCGTATTCCCCTTGGAATCACGAAGGGCTCTTTCCGCGGCGTCGAACCGGCCCCGCTCGTTCAAAAGTTGCCCGTAGAGAAAAAGAGCTTCGCCGTGTCGGGGGTTGCCTTTGATCGCCGCGCCGAGGTGCTCGAGGGCGGCGTCGCCGTCGCCACGTTCCACGAGTGCGACAGCGAACCGGTATCGGGAATCTGCGCTGCCCACATAACCGTCGAAAGCCTCCTCGTAGAAGTCGATGGCTTCTGAGATATTTCCACGCGAATAGTAGACGTCTCCGATCTCTTCGGCGATCGCGGACGATTCCGTCGAAAGGCTATGGGCCCGCTTCAAATCGGCGAGACCTCCTTCGACGTCGCTCGACGCCACCTTTGCCCGGCCTCGCTCCTTGTACATCTCAGGGTGGTCGCCATATTCTTCGAGCAATGTGTCATAGGCGGCGATAGCTTTTTCGTACTGGCCGGCACCCACGAAGCGCGCGGCTTCCTCGAGACGCTGGGGAGGGACGGTGTTTTCTCCGGACAAGAGCCAAAACAGGCCGCCGGCTACGAGGAGGATCGCGGCGGCAACTCCTGAGATGAGCGCCCAGGGGACCGAGCGTTGTTTTGCCCGCCCCATCGGTCGTCGATGTTCGCCTGTTCGCGGTGGCGTGAGGCTTGGCTCGTCCTGGTCTTGCGCGTAATCGACGCTCGGTGGTTGTCGAGCGGTTTGCGAGGGTCCGGTTGACGGGGGATAAGTTGAAGGCGGAGTAGGTTCGTCGTCGTTGATGACGACGACGGAGCTCGCATCCGCCATGAGGGATTCGGAACTGTCCCGATCCGTCAGGATCGTTTGCGGCGTGACCGCTGCGTGAGGCACCGGCGGCGGCGTTGGTGCAGGCATGACCGGAGGCGGCGGAGCGACTTGAGGAGCGGCCGGCATTGCCTGTGTGTTTTCTGCTGTCTGAGCGACGAGCAGAAGTGCTTGTGTCTCCTCAGGGCGACCCGCCTTCATGTTCGTGCCGGGAGAGAGTACTTCGTTCGCGAAGTGTTGTCGTCTTTCGACCGACCACGTCGTAGAGAGCAGTACAAGAAGCTGCAAACGACGGTTGGACGGCTCCTCGATCAGACAGCATTTCCATGATTCGATGGCGTTACGTTGACGACCTGCGGCGAAAGCTTCCATGCCGCTTTTCAGAGAAACTACGAGCTCGACGGGAAGACGAGCTCCGGAGGAGGCCTTGTAGGTGACCTCGAGAAGCTCGCGCGCTTCGCTGCACGAAGGGTGGGTCTGGAGCAGGGCTTTCAGTTGCGCCGTTGCTTTTTCGAAATTACCGCCGCTCAAAAGCGACAGGCACTCCTCGAGCGCTCGTGTTTCGGCGTCGGGTCCCTGAAGGGCTCCTCCAGATGGCGGAGGCGCGGTGGAGGGTGGAGCGGGCTCGAAGTTCGTTGGCGTGGTGGGCTCAAAAGTCGGCGCCTTGTGCTCGAATGTCGGCGGTGGGGGCTCGAGGGCTGGCGGGTCTGGCTCGAAAGTGGGCGGGTCTGGCTCGAAGGTCGGCGGGTCTGGCTCGAAGGTGCCCGTCTCTGGCTCGAAAGTCGGCGGGTCTGGCTCGGCAGTGCCCGTCTCTGGCTCGAAAGTGGGCGGATCTGTTTCGAAAGTCGGTACGTCCGGCTCGGCGGTCGCCGTCTCTGGCTCGAACGTTGTCGTGTCTGGCTCGAAACGGGTCGATTCGATCTCGAAGGCAGAGTCGTTGTCGAAGGCGGGTTCTTCGGATGTCTCATCTCCCGCCAACGATTCGAATCCGCCGCTTCCTTGATCACCGTTCGTTGGGATCTGTCCCTCCTGTAGCTTTTTGATGACAACTTGATGCTGCGTTTCTAGCCGCGAGAAGACCTGCTGGGTGTTCTGAAAGAGAGGGCGCAACGACGAGACGTCCTGTGACGTTTGGAAGACGACAGCACCCTCGGCTCCGAGCACACGGGTCTGGATCGATGGCGATGTGTCGCTTGCAAGCTCGGTCTTGATTACGTAGGAGACAGAGCCTACGGTCAACTCGCTCTTCTTGCTGAGCTCCATAGAGTTATATGCCGTATTTTGTTTGGTCTGGTCTCTTCAGTATACAGCACGGGATTGCGGCGCCGCTACCGCGGGCTTGATGGTGGCGCACCTGGTTTGCTACAGTAAATGCTATACCCTTTGAAAACGGTTAGTTAAGAGGAAGGCGGGGTGACCCGCCTTTTCCAGGAGAGTATTGGATGGGTTCGAAATTCGGGCCGACCGCGGCCGTTGGTGTCGAGGAGCTGAGTGCTTTAGAAGTGTCGGTGCTCAAGGCGCTCTGTTTGACGATCAACACGGCGGGCTCTGAGCTCAAATACAAAATTCTCGACACTCTTTCGGACGCGGACTTCTATTTCCCTGTCCACAGCAGCGTGTTCAGGACGCTCTCGGAGCTGCATCGGCGCGGCGACTACGTCATCGCCGCGAATCTGGACGAAGAACTGCGAAAATCCGGCGAGAACCTTCCCGCTGACTTCGTCATCGACGAGCTCTTCGGAGGAACGCTCCCTGGACTGTCGGATTTGAGCGATCGGGTCATGCGGGTTCGAGCGCGCGCGAGTTCGGGACTCGCTCCGGCGGAAGCGTCTCGATCGGAACTAGCGGCGAGAGACGATGCCTCACCCGAGCTCGCTAAAGAGACGCAAATCGCCACGGTGAGCGATATCAAGAAGAGGCTTGCGGAAGAACACAAACGCCAGTCGAACCGCGATGTGAGGACCGGAGTCGAGGCGCCTCCCCAAGCGGCGACCACGTCCCAGGTTTTAGCGGGCCCAGAGAAGACTCATGAGTCCGTGCGAGAACCGCCGGCTCCGTCAGCGTCGCCACCGGCTCCGTCAGCGTCGCCACCGGCTCCAACAGCGTCGCCACCGGCTCCAACAGCGTCGCCACCGGCTCCAACAGCGTCGCCACCGGCTCCAACAGCGTCGCCACCGGCTCCAACAGCGTCGCCACCGGCTCCGACAGCGTCGCCACCGGCTCCGA
>Ga0114950_10000130_pt1 | contig 43022 bp, 46 predicted proteins | sample N075metaG_FD_83503 | JGI IMG/M metagenome (GOLD analysis project Ga0114950, IMG submission 83503) | Deep subsurface microbial communities from Kermadec Trench to uncover new lineages of life (NeLLi) - N075 metaG | ecosystem: Environmental > Aquatic > Marine > Ocean trench > Sediment | place...
GCAAGAGCCCGATCGCGGTGGCTCCCACACTCGGACCAGTATCGAGCAGCTTCCCGCACGCTTGCTCCCGGCTCATATAGGACGCCATCCCCATAATTGCGCCGAGCGCCGTGCCTTTTGTGAGGGTTGGAGACTGAGACGATTTGCTCCGCGAAGAACGCCTTCGCCAAACCTAAGTCCAGAATCTTGATCTGTCCTTCCCACGTAATCATCACGTTCGCCGGCTTCAAATCACGGTGACCGATGCTCTTCTCGTGGGCGGTTTCCATCCCCTCAGCAAGTTGTACAAAAAGCGGTATCGCGTCTTCGAGCGCCATCGGAATCCGCTTCGCGAGCGTCTCCCCTCCACGACTTCCATGATGAGGAACTGCCGTCCGACGTACTCTTCGAGCCCATAAAGCGTGGCGATGTTCTGATGATTGAGCTGAGCCAGAAGCCGCGCTTCCCGCTCGAACCGAGCCGAACGCTCCTTGTCCCGAGACAGCTCCTCGGGAAGCACTTTGATCGCGACGTCGCGCCCGAGCTTATCTCCAGATGCGAATGCCATCGCGAGTCGATTATGACCCATTCCACTCCCGCAGTGTGGTTTCGAGTAACCAATGTGCTACCCTCACAGAAAAGAAAGGAACTCAGGGATGGCGAGCCAAGAAGCGAAAGCGTTGAAGGTGAAACTTGGAGAGATCCTAGCGCGGCTCTCGGGCGACAAAGACAACCGACCGTCCTTGGAGGAGATGCGCGCGGAGGGTACCGTCTTCGGCGAGCTCGCATCTGAGCCGGAAGGCGTCACGTGGACGAAAGTCGATGCCGGCGGAGTGCCGTCCATCTGGGCCGACTCTGCCGGCGGGTCGACGGATCGCGTCGTCCAGTACGTGCACGGCGGTGGCTACGTGATCGGAAGTGCTGCCGCTTACAGCCGCTTCACAGGCCACCTCGCCAAGTCCGTCGGATGTCCCGTCCTCAGCGTCGACTACCGCCTCGCACCTGAGAACCCGCACCCGGCGGCGGTCGAAGATTCGACGAAGGCGTACCGATGGCTGCTTCAGCAAGGCTACGATCCCTCGCACATCGCGATTTCAGGCGACTCCGCCGGAGGCGGGCTGACGCTCGCTACTTTGCTGTCGCTTCGCGACGCCGGGACTCCCCTTCCCGCCGCGGCAGTGCCCATATCTCCCTGGGTCGACATGGAAGGCACTGGTGAAACCATGGCGACGAACGCTGAGCGTGACGTGCTCGTGCGGGCGCCGATGCTTCACGCAATGGCCTTGATGTTTCTAGGCGGCGGCAGTGCGAAGGACCCGCTAGCCTCACCGCTTCACGCCGACTACTCCGGAATCCCAGAAATGTACATCCAGGTGGGTGGCGACGAAGCGCTGCTGGATGATGCCAGAAGGGTTACAAAGAGGGCGCAGAAGGCTGGAGTCGATGTGACCCTCGAGATTTTCCCCGAAATGCAACACGTCTTCCAGATTGCCGTCGGCGGTGTCCCGGAATCGGACGACGCTGTCGCCAAGATCGGCGCTTACCTACGACCTCGTCTGGGTCTCTAGTATCATTAATAAATGATACGCATGGCCCTCACCCCCGGAACCCACCTCTCTAGGTCCCTACGAGGTCCTTTCGCCAATCGGAAAGGGCGGGATAGGCAAGGTCTACAAGGCCAAAGACACCCGGCTCGATCGGACGGTGGCCATCAATGTCCTCCCCGACCATTTTGCTGAGAGCCCCGAGCGCAAGGCACGCTTCGAGCGCAAAGTCCAGGCGATCTTCAATCTTCAGCATCCACATATCTGCACCCTCTTCGAAGAGACAGCACCGAAACGCCCAGATGTCGGTCCTCTTATCGGTCGGCTTCCCGCGCGCTTGCTCCAGGCTCATGTAGGAGGCCGTCCCCATGATGGTGCCGAACGCCGTGCCTTTTTCGTCAGGGTCGGCGACTGAGCCGACGCCGCGGAAACGCTCTCGTCAGGAGTGAACGCCTTGGCGAGCCCGGAGTCCAAAATCCTGATCTGTCCTTCCTGCGTAATCATCGCGTTCGAAGGTTTCAGATCGCGATGAACGATGCCCTTCTCGTGCGCGGCTTCCATCCCCTCGGCAAGTTGAATGAAGAGCGGGAGCGCGTCTCCGAGCGCCATCGGGATGCGCCCCGCAAGCGTCTCCCCTTCCACAACTTCCATGATGAGAACCAGCGCTGAGACAGCGTGGCCGAGAATCAACGCGTTAGCAAACCTGCCGTTATAAATCGTTATATTCGATAAGAATCTCGTTCGAACGAGATTTCAAGAACAAGATCGGTACTCCGCTGCGAGCAATCGGAACGGACCGCGCTCGTCGCGAACGCCTGCCGGAGAGACGAATTTGTCGGTCAAGTTCGTCGTAGCTTCGTGCGCCCCACTCCCTCCCCTGGTTGCCCACTCCCCGCCATTGTCGTAACATCGTCTGCACGCACTACCTCGTTCTCGAGCTCGTTCCTGGCGAGACTCTCGCGGAGCGCATCGCGCGCGGTCCCATCCCATTGGAAGAGGCTCTCGACATCGCGACCAAGCATCATGCCCACACCACACACGGTCGAACACCCTGAGGAGCTCATGTCCTTTCTCTTTGCCCGTCACCCTGACGTGAAGAGGACAAAGCTGCGCCAGTGGCTCGAGCACGGGTCGGTTCAAGTCAACGGACGGTCGGTAAAACGCTCCAACCACCCTCTGCATACGGGGGATGTGGTCTCGATTCGTGCCAAGAACGAGGTGCGCGCCGAAGGTCTGTTGCCACCGGGAATGCGGGTATTGTTCGAAGACGAATCGCTCATCGTCATCGAGAAGCCCGAGCGTCTGCTGAGCATGGCCAGCGCGACGGAACGGGACGAGACCGCCTATGCGTTTCTGACGGACTACGTGCGCGGCGGTAATCGTCGGAGCCGGAAGCGGGTGTGGATCGTCCACCGGTTGGACCGCGAGTCGTCCGGGCTAATGGTCTTTGCCAAGACGAAAGCGGCCAAGCGCGAGCTGCAAGCAAATTGGTCCAAAACCGAGAAACGCTACCTGGCAGTAGTGGAAGGAGCGCCACCGGCTGACCAGGGCGTGCTGGAGTCACACCTCAATGAGAGCAACTCGTATAAGGTCAAAAGCGCCCCTCGCAGTGCGCGGACACGCCATGCGGTGACCCATTACCGCGTGATGAAGCGCACCGCGACCCGCGCGCTGCTCAAACTGACACTTGATACCGGTCGGCGCAATCAGATCCGCGTGCATCTCACCGATGCGGCATGTCCGATCATCGGCGATCACAAATATGAGGCCCGCACGAATCCCGCTCGGCGCCTGGGATTGCACGCGAGCTCCCTGCAGTTCAAGCATCCGTTGTCTGGCGAGCTTCTAAGGTTCGAGTCACCTCTGCCGCAGACGCTGTCGCGGCTGCTGTGATCTGTAGCTGTAGGGCTCGTGGGTTTGTTCGGCGGCGATTCAACCACTTGGCCCAGGTCTCCACAGGGTTGGCCGCAGTTGCCGAGGAGCTGGGAGAAGAAGTCGACGCTCGCGTAGACGCAACTGTCCACGCGATTGTCTTTGGCCTTCCCCCAGGTGGGTAACCCCGTCGCCCGGACCGACCTCCGATCCGGGCGGGTTAAGGTTAAGGAGCTGCACCCGCTTGCCCGGGGGCGTCGTCGGGCCGCCGAGGGCCTCGGCGAAAGCCGTCACTTTGTCTGAAATCTCGGCGCGCCAATGAGCGAGATCGTCCGCCAACATCTCGCATCCGGACGTTGGTGCCTGAATCACTTGGTACACGCACGGAACGTTTTGGCTGCCCAATTCACTCCGCGACAATCGCTTGGGAATCATACTGAGTCAACGGTCCCGCTACTTGCCCACAATCCACCATCGTCGTAACATCACCGGGTTGTGTCGCTCGAACCCGGTCACCAACTCGCCCACTACGAGGTCCTAGAGCTCATCGGCAAGGGCGGGACGGGCGAGGTTTACCGGGCCCGCAACACCAAGCTCGGTCGGGACGTGGCCATCAAGGTCTTGTCGGAGGAGTTCTCCCAGGACAAAGAACGTCTGGAGCGCTTCCAGCGGGAGGCCCGGCTCCTGGCCAAGCTGAACCACGCGAACATCGCCACACTGCACGGGCTCGAGGAGCATCACGGCCAGCTGTTTCTCGTCATGGAACTGTTTTTTGGCGAGACTCTAGCCGAACGGATTGCGGAGGGCCCGATCCCGCTCGATGAAGCCATCCCGCTTTTCATCCAGATTGCCGAAGGTCTCGAGGCTGCGCATGAGAAAGGGATCATCCCTCGGGACTTGAAACCGGCGAATATGAAGATTGGGCTGGACGGGCAAATCAAGATCCTCGACTTCGGGTTGGCGAAGGCATTCGGCGGAGAAGAAGTGTCCGCGGTCGAGTCGTCTCAATCGCCGACGCGGACCAAAGGTACTGCGCTCGGCACCATCATGGGCACCGCCTCTTATATGTCCCCCGAGCAAGCGCGAGGCAAGACGGTCGACAAGCGCACCGACATTTGGGCGTTCGGCTGCGTGCTCTTCGAAGCGTTGACGGGGACGAAAGCCTTTGACGGTGAAACCGTAAGCGACATTATCGGTGCGGTGCTTCGGGCCGAGCCGGACGCGGCGCGGCTGCCTTTCGAGACCCCGGTTTCTGTCCGGAGGCTGTTCTTGCGGTGTCTGCGGAAAGATGGCCGGGAACGACTGCACGATATCGCCGACGCTCGCCTCGAGCTCGAAGAGAGAGCTACGACGTCGAGCCCAGCGGTGTCTTCGACACTGGCGTCGCGGCGGCGGGTGCTGGCGCTGGTTTTGACCGCAGTCATGCTGAGCAGCTTGTCCATGTGGTGGATGATGCGGCACGAGGCATCGCCGTCGGCGCCGGTAACCCGCTTCGCCGTCGCGGCGCCCGAAGTGTATTCCGCTCGTCGCTCGATTGCCCTATCGCTTGACGGCAGCCGACTCGCTTACACGAGCGAGGCGGGAGTACAGCGACGCCTCCTGCTGCGGCGCATGGACGAGAGCGATGCCACTCCGGTTCGCGGAGCCGAGGGAAGCATCGAGTACCCGTTCTTCTCTCCAGACGGCGAGTGGATCGGCTTTTTCGCCGACGGCCAGATCCAGAAAATCCCTGTCGATGGCGGAACTCCGGTGACGCTGTGCGCCGCCCCCTTTCACACAGGTGCGAGCTGGGGTGACGACGGCTTCATTATCTTTGGCACGAACTCAGGTCTTGCGCGCGTGTCCGATACTGGCGGCGAGCCAGAGCCCTTGACACGTGTCGATCCTGACGCGGGCGAGCTCCAGCACCGCTGGCCGGACGTGTTGCCCGACGCGACAGCCGTTCTCTTTACGGTACGCACGCGAACGGATTTCCGTATCGATGTCCTGTCCCTGGAGACTGGCGAACGACATGCCGTCCACCCCGGGTCCGATGGGCGGTTCAGCTCATCCGGACACTTGATCTTCTACCGAAGAGGTTCACTCTTTGCGATACCGTTCGACCCCATCCGTCTCGAGACTTCGGGTGCCGACGTTCCCTTTCTCGCAGACGTTCAGGTCATCGGACCGGCATCTATAAACTACGGCCTGTCTCGGAACGGAACGCTCGTCTATACCAACCGAAAATTCCTACCGAACGCGATCGTATGGGTGGCTCGGGATGGCGCTCCCGTCCCGGTATTGGAAGGCCATTCGTTCGCGAACCCCCGCCTTTCCCCGGACGGAGACCGGCTCGCCGTCAGTATCGTCGGCCCGTCGTCTTCACATGTCTGGACGTACGATCTCCGTCTGGGTTCCTTGAACCGCTTCACCTTCGAGCAAGCTAACCACCCGATGTCGAGTCCCGACGGTAGCTGGATCGTCTTCAGCTCCGAGCGAGACGGCGCCTGGGGGATTTATCGCAAGAAGGCAGATGGAACCGGAGGCGCAGAGAAGCTCGTCTCGATAGACAGTGGATGGATGACCGCGGCTTTCTTCGCGTCTAACGGCACCGCCCTCGGCTTCACGAGAGTCTATACGTCAATGACCGGCACGTTGATCGTGGATCTGGCGGAAGATGCCGTCCCCCAGCCTCTGCTAGACGAAGAGTTCTCCGAGATCCACGATTCTCTTTCCCCCGACGAGCGCTACTTCGCCTAATAGCTCGAACAAATCCGGGCGCTCGGAGATCTACGTGCGGCCGTATCCTAGCCTCGACGGCAAGTGGCAGATCTCGACCGAAGGCGGCGTGCATTCCACGTGGTCCGCCGATGGCCGCGAGCTCTTCTATCGACGAGGAACGGTGATGATCGCGCGACTTTGACCCAGATGCACGCCCCCCTCACGGCGATTCACAGATTCTCTTCGAAGGTGGCTTCGAGGTGAGTCGCTACAACAGGAACTATGACGTGGCTCCCGACGGCCGCTTCTTGATGGTGAGGGCGACCGGCGAGCGCCGACCCCCAGAAATACACGTCGTTCTCAACTGGTTCGAAGAGCTCGAGCGGCTCGCCCCTACGAAAGACTGAGCTCATCTCGTTTGAACGAGATCTCTCAGACGGCAACGCGTTGGTTGCCCACGGCCCTCCCACCACGAAATCTTCGAGCCCATCATCGGCAAAGACGGGATGGGGTCCCGCGAGCCCAGCTTTACGACCCACTCCCTGTCCATCTCAACGTTCCCAAGGGTTGAAGTAGGAACATTCTGTCACTTGAAAATGCTGAACGTTCTCCGTCACGACTGTCAATTCCCTTTCCAGAGCGGTCGCAGCCAAGAGCGCGTCCAGGACCGGGACCCTTCTGCCGGCTTTTTCCGCCACTCCCGCTAGCTCTCCCCAGCGAGTCGCGACTCCTAGGTCGACATCCAGAACGCGACCTGCAAACCGACTCGCAAGGTCCTGATCGACCCAGGCCTGTAACTTCTTCCGTCTGCGACTTTCGATGAGCTTGCTGACTCCTTTTTGCAGTTCACCGAACGTGATGACGCTCAAGTACAGCGAAAGCTCTTCCTGCTTCTGCAGCCAGCCTACAACGCCTTCATTGGGTTCTTTCTTGACCAACTCGGAGAGTACGCAAGTGTCGAGCAGGTATCTCACAGCTCGACATCCCTTCCGTAGTCGGCGGATCGTCCGACGTCGAGATCCGCCCCTACCAGAGGAGATTTGCGCAGAAAACCCACGAGACTCCCTTTCGGCGTGGTGAGTCGCTTGAACTCTCCTATCGAAACGACGACCGCTGTTTCCTTTCCCCGCCGCGTGATGGTCTGCGGTCCTTCCGCGATGGCGCGGTCGACGACCTCGCTGAACCGGTTCTTGGCATCCTGTAACGCCCAGACGCGTTTCATTTTTCCTCCAAGCTAGACTGTCTAGCTCTATTTTAAAATCTCCGTGAGTCGCCTGTCAAGAGTTCTCCCGATGCGCTCTTCGCAATACCGTAGCAGGGAATGCAAGCGACGACTCCTCCGCGCATCTCGTTTGAACGAGGAGTTCTCTAGAGACAAAGAGAGGCTCGAGCGTTTCGAGCGAGAAGCCCGGCTCCTCACCCAACTCAACCATGCGAACATCGCCACACTCCACGGCCTCGAAGAGCACAACGGACACCAGTGCCTCATCATGGAGCTCGTGGAAGGCGAGACGCTGGCCGAGCGCTCGGATATCTGGGCGTTCGGATGCGTGCTGTTCGAGGCCATCACGCGTCGCGCTCCGTTTCTTGGAGAGACGCTGTCGCCTGGACCTGAGCTCACTGGAGATCCAAATCTTGTGGGAGCCAGCCGAGCCAATCAAACAAGCTCTTTATCTGCCGTCGGGCCATCTCGTCTACGGCAGCGCCGGGGACATCATCGCGGTTGCCTTCGACCTTGCCACCCTCGAAGTTCAAGACTCCTCGTGTTCATGGAGCCGAGATGGCCGTCTCGGGTCGACGGCGGATCGGAGCCCCGTTGGTCTTACGAGACGGGCGAGCTGTTCTTTCGCAACGGCAACGTTTGATGGTCACAAACGTGCAGACAGACGGAGGTTTCGAGCTCAGCGAACCGCGGCTGCTCTTCGAGGCGAACTATCTCACGTCCGGTGTCGTCAACTACCACGTGGCTCCAGACGGACAGCACTTCGTCATGAGCGAGACTGACCCCAATGGCGACGGGCGGCGACTCGAGATCGTCCTCAACTGGATGCTGACGAGCTCGAACGTCTCGTTCCTACGGAAGATTTAACTCTCGCTGAAGCGGACCTAATCGTACTGGACTCGTTAGTCAAACAGTATCTATAGTGATACTATTAATCATGTCCAGCATCGAAGACATCATGAAGCAGATGCGGACGAATCCGAAAGGAATTCGCTTCAAGGACTTACGTCAGGTGTGCGATTCGTACTTTGGCAAACCTCGGACGAGCAGCACTAGCCATAGGCTGTACAAGACGCCATGGCCAGGCGACCCCAGGGTGAATATCCAAAACAAGAAGGGAATGGCTAAGGCATATCAAGTAAAGCAAGTCCTCAGGGCGATTGAGCTAATGGAGGTTGAGCGTGACACTGGCGAATGACAGATATACCTATCGAGTAACCTGGTCCGACGACGACGACGAATATGTCGGGCTGTGCGCCGAGTTCCCCAGCTTGAGTTGGCTCGCCAAATCTCCGGAATCCGCTTTGAGGGGAATTCGCAAGGTGGTCGCAGATGTAGCAAAGGACATGCGGCGCAGACGCGAACCGATTCCAGAACCACTTTCGTGCAAAAACTATAGCGGCAAGTTTGTGGTGCGCGTACCTCCGCACACGCACAGGCGTCTAGCAATCGAAGCAGCGGAAGCCGGAGTTAGCTTGAATCGACTTGCGAGCGCCAAGTTGAATCGATGAGCACGTGGGCCTTCGATTGGTGGCCCAAAGGTTCTGCGCAAGTGACTCACCAACCTGTGAAGAGGACGCCGTCTCCTGATACAGGGAACTCCGAGCATCTCGTTTGAACGAGATGCGCAGACAGCAACCGCTAGTTGCCCACCGGCCCTCCACCGTGGTCGGGAAGCAGCGCACGAGAAGGGGACCCGCAAACCTTCGTAGAGGCAACGCGAGCCAACGTGTCCCGCTCAGAAGTCGGGTGTCACGTGCCAGGTGGGTGGGAACGGTTCGTCGTCCCCAGATACATCTCGTTCAAGCGGGTCGAGCTCACCTTCGAGCTCGTCGATGCGCCGGTCGAGGTCGCTTTGCAAACCCGCGACCGGCCGTGCACCTAGAAGATACCAACGAGCTAGCCGATGAAGAGCCCCATCCGTCGGCGTAACGATCTGCGTAGTACCGGCAATTCGGTTACCCGACCGCTTCTGTCTGCTCTGGCATGGAGGGGCTCCACTTTTCGAGCATCTCTTTCAACAGCTTCGGGGTCACCGGCTTACTCAGATAGTCGTCCATTCCCGCGGCCACGCATTTTTCACGGTCGCCCGCCATGACGTTTGCCGTCAGGGCGATGATCGGCGTGTGGGTCGCCTGCATCCTGCGAATAGCCGCGGTGGCTTCGTAACCGTCCATTTCTGGCATCTGGCAGTCCATGAAAATCACGGCATACGGAAACGCCACCACCATCTTCACGGCTTCAGCGCCGTCGGCAGCCACATCGACGCGACAGCCAAGCTTTTCTAGCAACCTCACCGCGACTTTCTGGTTCACAACGTTGTCCTCTGCAACCAACACTCGGACGGTAGCGGGAGCTTCCGACTGAGCGGCAGCGGGATGAGCAGACTCGGCAAACCTATGCCGGGTGACCAGGCCGGCTTCAGCCCCCTCTTCGTGTGCGGCCCACGCCGTAGCCAGAACGTCTTTCAACTGGCTTTGGTGCACAGGCTTCACCATGTACCCAGAGAACCCAACTTCCTCCATTCGTTTCGCGTCGCCGCGACGACCGACTGAAGTCAGCAAGACGAGCACAGTGTCTTTCAGTGCTGGGTCCGCCTTGATTCTCCGCGCAAGGGTCAGTCCGTCCATACCGGGCATCTGGAAGTCGACGATGGCGATCTTGAACGGGTCCGCGGACTCGACGGACTCTCTGAGCGCGTCGAGCGCGCTGGCGCCGGATCCATACCCGCTGCTACGCATCCCCCAGCTCGTAACCTGCGCATGGATCACGCGCCGGTTGACGTCATGGTCATCTACAATGAGGACTCGAGCTCCGATGAGACTCGCTTTCGCCGATGGTGCAAGCGGCGGGTTGGGATCTTCGGGCAGTGGCAGCGTAAACCAGAAGGTGGATCCCTCACCCTCCTGACTGGTAGCGCCAATGGATCCTCCCATCAACTCGACGAGCTGCTTCGAGATCGAGAGCCCAAGCCCCGTGCCTCCGAACCGCCGGGTGGTTGACGCATCGGCCTGCGTAAAGGGATCAAACATCGTGGCTAGTTGTTTCGTGGGGATGCCAATCCCCGTGTCGGTTACTGCCAGGCGATAGTGACCTTCTGTCCAGCGTCAGTCTTCTCTACGGAGATCAAAACGTGGCCGTCCTTTGTGAACTTCACCGCGTTCGATACAAGGTTGGTAAGGACCTGACGGATGCGTCCAGAGTCACCGATCACGTGGCGTGGTGCGTTCGGACTGTAGTCGACGACGATCTCGACTCCGTTCTCGCACGCATGAACGGCGTGCTCGTCCCCAACGTCTTCGGTGGAAACGAGAAGATCGAATGGAATAGGCTCGATGTCGACCTTCCCCGCTTCAATCTTTAGAAATCGAGTATGTCGTTGATGAGCGCCAGCAGCGAATCGGCAGAGCGACGAATGGTCTGAGCGAAGTCCCGCTGTTCGGGGTCGAGTCTCGTGTCTAGCAAGAGCCCGGTCATTCCGATAACGCCATTCATCGGGGTCCGAATTTCATGACTCATGTTGGCCAAGAACTCGCCTTTGGCGATGGCTGCGTGCGTCGCCGCTTGCAGAAGCTCGGCGAGACGCCCGACCATGTCCGTCAGGCGGCCCGAGAGGGCGTTTATCTCTTGAACTCGCGTGTCTAAGACACCTAAATCACCTAACTCACGTATCTGATCTATGTCGCCTCCGGCGATCGCGTGAATGGTGTCGGCTTGGGCAGCGAGCTTTGCCATTGGCTCACTGACCGTCCTTGCAAGGGAGCGATTGACACGCCAAAGAATCGCGAACCCAGCCCCCATAAGGAACAGGTAGAAAGCGGCGAGGATTAGTTGGAACCTGCGAATGTCTTCGGCCAACGTGTCGCGAAGCGATTGCTTGGTCGTGAGGATTTCGCCTGCAAAATCAGTGAGCCGATCCATCCAGCGAAGAAGCGATACCTCCACTTCCGCGAGCGCTCCGCCAGACTCTCCTCGACGACGCTTGGGTGGCTTCATTGCGAACCCGAAAGAGGACCGGCTCGTACTCGCGCAGATAGGACTCTTCCGACGCCGCACGGCGAGCATGGACATCCCTCTGAATCTCGGCAAATCGCTGCTGAGCGTCCTCGCTCAGCACGAGCAGGCGGCTGATGGTCTCCCGATCTCGAGTCCGCGCGGCTCGAAAGTACTCGCCCCGCAGTTCAATGACGGTGCGGTGGAAGCGATGAACGGTGGATATCTCCGCATCAAATTGGCGGACCCGCGCTTCCGTTTCACTAAGAACAAACATGGCCATGATAAACAACACCGCGAGCACACCCATGATCCCGGCATTGACCGTGAGGTTTGCCCGCATGAGCTGCCACAGCGGACGCCCGACTGGACTCGTTTCAGGGCTGTCGCCAGCTGTCGGGCCCTCGGGGCTCATGCGGATCCTTACTCAACCCGACGAAAGACCTGCACGCGGTTGTTGGCGGTGTCCGCCACAGATACCCTCCCGTCGGGAGCAACAACGATCCCATGGAGGTTTCCGAACTCCCCCTCGCCGGAGCCCTCCGAGCCCCATTGCGTAATGAACTGACCTTCGGGTGTGAAGACCTGCACGCGCGCGTTGCCAACTTCGGTGGTGTAGACCCTGCCGTCCGGCCCGTGGGCAATACCCGCGGGGTTCCGAAACTGGCCGGGCCCGCTCCCTTCAGTGCCCCACTTCCGGAGGAAACGGCCGTGCAGATCGAAAACTTGGATTCGATGGTTCCCATAGTCGGTGACGAACACTTCACCATCTGGAGTCACCTTCGCTGCCTCGGGTCGGATCATCTGCCCGTCTCCACTCCCTCGCTCCCCAAACCGGAATTGGAACTGTCCATCCAGATCGAACACATCCACGCAGTTGTTTCCAGCGTCTGCGAGATAGAGCAAGTCGTTGGGTCCAATCGACATGAACTCGGATTCGATCGTCTGTCCCGGTTCGCTTCCTAGCTCAGAGAATGTGAGCTGATGCTCGAGGTTGGCATTGAACTTCTTGACGAAGCCGCCGAGATAGTCCGCCACGTAGATGTTGCCCGCGCGGTCGACAGCGATACCCTCCGGCTTCTGAAAGCCGTTCGGTCCGTCTGTGCTATCACCGAAGGCGCGAAGAAACTGCCCTCCTGGCGAGAAGACCTGCACATTGACGTTTATCGCATCGGTGACAAGTAGGTTTCCTTCGCCGTCGATCGCGAAGTCTTCGACGTATTGGAACTGCCCCTCGCCCGAACCGTCGCTGCCAAAAGCGGTAACAAATTCGTATTCCGCGGACCCCTGGACCTCAAAGAGTAGAATCCCGGCACCGATTGCGATTATCCCCGTGATAACTCCGAGCAGTACCTTCTTCATCATCTCCGCCCTCTCTGTACTGGCGTCGGCGCGTCAACGAGCCGGGTCACGGGTGACCGGATCGTCCTCCACAAGCAGCGCGCACAACACTCCCTAGAACCACGAGAGCCCTTCTCGAGCCCAGATCGCGGCACCGACCCCAAGCTATTATTGATGCCTAGTCATCCTACTAATCGGCTCAGGACGCGCTGAACATTAGCTTTAACGGGGCGAGGCCGGGGGTTTGGCCGGGGCGCGAGAACGTCCTGTGTCACGATGAGCCGCTTGGCCGCCGGACTGAACAACAAGGAAAACCAGTTTTCACCCACCGCTATTGGAATAATAGAGCCCGCGGTAGGCCACTTCGAAACGCTCCTTCGCCGAGCCGGCTTGGCTGATCTCGTTTGAACGAGATGCCACACGGCGACGCGTCAGTTGCCCAGAGTCCTCCACCCGAACATCGCTTCTATCTACGGTTTGGAGCAGTCCGCGCATCTCTCCCGACAGAAGTCAGGTTGCCCTCGATGTGCGTGACCGGGAGATGGACATCTGGATCTGGCATTTCGCGCGGGAGACGCTGACGCGATTCACCTTCAACCCGGGTATGGAGCAATATCCAGCGTGGACGCCCGATGGGGTGCAGGTGGCATTCACGTCCGAACATGAAGAGGGAGGCATCTACATTGGCTCCGATAGCGCGCCCGGATGGAGCTACGATATCTCTCCCGATGGCGAGCGCTTCCTGATGATCAAGGATGTGAGCTCTGACGGGACTTCGCCGCAGGAGCTCATACTCGTCCAGAATTGGTTCGAAGAGCTCGAACGTCTCGTGCCCACGGAAAATTGAAACGACGCGCATCTCGTTTGAACGAGATTTCCTAAACAGCAACGTGCCGGTTGCCCACGGCGGTCCACCGTCTTAAGATCGTCGGCGCCATGTCACTCTAAGACCAGTCCTCGATGCGCAATCGCGGTACGCGCTCGAAGTGCACGAGGTTGTGCGTGACAAGCGTGAGGTCGAGCGAAAGGGCATGAGCAGCGATCATCGTGTCTTCCAATCCGATCGGAATCCCGGCATCGAGAAGCCTCGCGGCGAGAGTGCCATATCGACGTGCGGCCTCGCGCTCATAGGGAACCACGTGGAGAATCTCGAAAAGCCGTTCGCAAAGACCCTTCAGTTTGCGATTCGAACGTCGTGCAAGTCCCAGCTCAATTTCACCGACGACTATCGGACTCGTGCAAACCTCGGATGGGCCCACGGCACGGAAATGTTCTTCCACTTTGCCTTCGCCGCGGAGAATGAAGCTCAGCGTATCCGTGTCTAGAAGATACTTCATCGATTGAAGCGGTCACGCGCCTGCTCGAGCGGGCGGCGCGTTGGCGTCTCTAAGTCCGAAACACCGCCAAACAGCTTCCAAAAGTCGTCCGGCCATTCATCGAGCGACTCGACGATGAGGCAATTGCCCTCCCGACGAATGCGGACCTCTTTTTCTTTCTCATCGAAGCGGAGCTCTTTCGGAAGGCGGATTGCTTGGCTCCGTCCGTTACGGAAAAGCTTTGCCCGATACTCAACGTTCTTCTTTTTGACTGCCACAAAAGATATATACCATGGTATATATCCTATTAGCAAACGAGAGGTCTGTCTCGGGGCTCATGGCCTTCGGACGCGAGGCTTGGGCTCGCGCACCTTGATTTGCCGCTCGAGTTTCAGCTCTCTCGAGTGATGATGCGGCACCATCCGAAGTGCCTTGGCGCCGGAAGATGGTTCTAGGGCGAGAGAATTCCTCCCAATGTAGATAATAACGCCGGGTTCCACCGACGACGGTGCTTCGGTGCACCGCCCATGCGCTAGAACCGCAACTCAGACTCCCACAGCCGCAGCTTGTTTCCTAGGGCCACAGCTCATACTGGAAACACAGGCATGATCGAGCACGGGATGGAATGCTCGGCCGGGATGTCGCGATCAAAGTCTTGCCCGATGAATTCGCCCAGGACACGGAGAGGCTGAGACGGTTCCAGCGCGAGGCCAAGCTGCTCGCCGCGCTCAACCATCCGAACATCGCTTCGATCTACGGGCTCGAGCAGTCCGATAGCGCGAATTACCTCGTCCTCGAGCTCGTTCCGGGAGAGACGCTCGCCGCGCGGATAGCACGAGGTCCGATACCGGTAGACGAAGCCCGCGAGATCGCGTCGAAGATCGCAGACGCCCTCGAGGCAGCCCATGAACAGGGCATCGTCCACCGCGATCTCAAACCCGCCAACATCATGCTCACGCCGGACGACAAGGTCATCGTGCTGGACTTCGGTCTCGCCAAGGTGTTCGTCGACGAGACGCCCAACGCCGACAGCTCCATGTCCCCCACCCGCCTTCGCCAAGGCTTCGGCGAGGCAAGCCCAGATGGTACCCGCGTCGGGGTGATTCTCGGAACGGCTGCCTATATGAGCCCGGAGCAAGCAAAGGGCAAGCATGTGGACAAGCGGACCGACATCTTCGCGTTCGGCGCCGTGCTGTTTGAGATGTTGACCGGCAAGCGAGCGTTTGCCGGCGAAGACGTATCGGAGACGCTCGCTTACGTTTTGACGAAAGAGCCAGACTGGAGGGCCCTTCCTGCCGAGACACCCGCCACGCTTCGCCAGGCGCTGCGAGTTTGTCTTACGAAAGATTCGAACCGCCGAGCGCACTGCATCGCCGACGTACGACTCGCCATCGATGGTGAGTTCGAGACCACAACGGAGGTTTCCTCCCCGCCGACCGGTTGGCGACCTTCGTGGGCGGTCGCGGCCGCGTTGGCTCTCGCAGCCGTCACCGGCACGGCGATATGGAATCTGAAGCCGGAAGCTCCGAGACCCGTCGCAAGGGTTTCGATAACGTTGCCCGACGTCTTGCCAGCTTGGGTTAATCAGGTCATGGCCATCTCCCCTGACGGTACACGAGTTGTGTACAGCGCCAATAACCAACTCTACGTCCGCGCCATGGACCAGATCGAGACGACGGCCCTTCGAGGCACGGAAGGTGGTCGCACGCCCTTCTTTTCTCCCGACGGTGAGTGGGTCGCATTCTGGAGCCAGGGGACACTCAAGAAAATCCCCATCGGTGGTGGCGCACCGGTGAGCCTATGCGACGGGCAGGGTCGTTGGGGAGCGCGGTGGGGAGCCGACGACACGATCGTCTTCGGCCAACGGGGAGTTGGGATTCTGCGTGTCTCCGCTGACGGGGGAACGCCCGAGGTTCTCGTTCCGGTCGAAGCGGCGGGAGAGGTCATCTATGGACCGCAAGTCTTGCCGGGCGGAAACGCCGTACTCTTTGCGCTCGGGGACACCAACTCCACATGGGACGAAGCGCAGATCGTCGTGCATTCGCTCGACAACGGCGAGACAAAGGTCCTGGTCGAAGGCGGTCGAGATGCCCGCTACCTCCCCTCAGGGCACCTCGTCTACGTGCGGGATCAAACGCTCTTCGCGGCGCCGTTCGATGTGGACCGGCTAGAGGTGAGGGGCGGTTCCGTCGCCGTGGTCGAGGGTGTCATGGGCTATCGTTCGAACTCGGGTGCGGCGCAGTTCAGCGTCTCAGACACTGGGTCGCTAGTGTATGTCTCCGCCGGAAGGCTGGTGAACCGCGCGCTCGTCTGGGTTGACCGGGACGGAAGAGAAGAGGCGCTGACCGCAGAGCCTCGAATGTACGCCTTCCCGCGTATCTCACCCGATGGGAGTCAGGTCGCCATCGATGTGCGCGACCGAGAGCTGGACATCTGGATCTGGCATTTCTCCCGGGAGACGCTAACGCGGCTCACGTTCGGCCCTGGTGTCGAAAATCATCCAACGTGGACGCCCGACGGGCGGCAAGTCGCGTTCTCACCCGAACAATACGGGATTTACAGGAAGTCGGCCGATGGCACCGGTTCGGTTAAGCAACTGACCGAAGAGATGAGAACGGGCCCGTACGCATTCAGCCCCGACGGCGACCGGTTGGTGATTAGCCTGAGAGATCCGGGCGGGAGTTGGGGCATCGGAGTGCTTTCGCAAGACGGAACCGTGGAGACGCTTCTTTCAACCGAGTACAACGAGAGGAACGCGGAGCTCTCACCCGACGGCGACTTCCTCGCCTACGAGTCGGACGAATCAGGCCGGTACGAGATCTACATCCGTCCTTTTCCGAACGTTGAGGATGGGCGGTGGCCGGTCTCGTCAAGCGGCGGCACACAAGCGCTGTGGTCGCGGGATGGACAGGAGTTGTTCTACCTTGCTCCAGGCGGAGAGCTGATGGCAACGCGCGTTCGAACAGAGCCCAGCTTCACTTCCGGTAAAGCCGAAGTAGTCTTCGCGGAAGGCATCTACTACACCAACCCGTTGATGCGCACGTACGATATATCTCCCGATGGCGAGCGCTTCCTGATGATCAAGGAAGTGAAACCTGACGGAGCTTCGTGGACGGAGCTCTTGCTCGTTCAGAATTGGTTCGAAGAGCTCGAACGTCTCGTTCCGACGGAGAATTGAAACGACGACTATCTGCTCCCTCCCGCGCATCTCGTTTGAACGAGATGCGCCAGTTGCCCACGGACCGTCACCGTCCTAAGATCATCGACGCCATGTCACTCGCAACCGGCCAAAGACTCGCCCACTACGAGATCCTGGAGCCCATCGGCAAAGGCGGGATGGGTGAAGTCTATCGGGCAAGAGACACAAAGCTCGGCCGGGATGTCGCGATCAAAGTCTTGACCGATGAGCTCGCCCAGGACACGGAGAGGCTGAGACGGTTCCAGCGCGAGGCGAAAGTCCTTGCCTCCCTCAACCACCCGAACATCGCTTCGATCTACGGGCTGGAGCAGTCCGATAGCAGGCATTATCTCGTTCTCGAGCTCGTTCCGGGAGAGACGCTCGCCGCACGGATAGCTCGCGGTCCCATCCCCGCGGACGAAGCGCTCGAAATTGCGTCGAAGATCGCGGACGCCCTCGATGCAGCCCAGATGCGTTCAGCCCCGACGGTGACCGCTTGGTGTTTCGCCAGACCGAGCCCGGCGCAGGTGTGGGCCTCGGAGTGCTTTCGCGCGACGGCTCCTCGGAGACACTTCTTTCAACCGAGTACAACCATACGAACGCAGAGATCTCACCCGACGGCGGCTTCCTCGCCTACCAGTCGAACGAATCAGGCCGGGGGGAGATCTACGTTCGGCCGTTTCCGAACGTTGAGGATGGGCGGTGGCAGATCTCGGCAGACGGTGGCTCACAACCGCTGTGGGCACGGGATGGGCAGGAGTTGTTCTATCGAGCTCCAGGCGGAGAGCTGGTGGCAACCCCCGTTCGAACAGCTCCCAGCTTCACTTTCGGTAAAGCCGAAGTGCTCTTCGAGGGAGGCATCTATGTGAGATCCTCGCCCGGCCGAAGCTACGATCTCTCTCCCGATGGCAAGCGCTTCCTAATGATCAAGGAAGTGAACCTTGACGGGGCTTCGCTGACGGAGCTCATACTCGTCCAGAATTGGTTCGAAGAGCTCGAACGTCTCGTTCCGACAGAGAACTGAAACGACGGCTCTCCGATCCCTCCAGCGCATCTCGTTTGAACGAGATCTCCCGAACCGCGGCGCGCCAGTTGCCCACAGACCTCCCCCGTCTTAAGCTTAAGCTTAAGATCGTCGACGCGATGTCGCGATCAAAGTCTTGCCCGATGAGTTTGCGCAGGACACGGAGCGGCTCAGGCGATTCCAGCGCGAGACGAAAGTCCTTGCATCCCTCAACCATCCGAATATCGCTTCGATCTACGGACTGGAGCAGTCCGATAGCGCGAATTACCTCGTCCTCGAGCTCGTTCCGGGAGAGACGCTCGCCGCGCGGATAGCACGCGGTCCCATCCCCGCGGACGAAGCACTCGACATCGCGTCAAAAGTCGCCGAGGCCCTCGAAGCGGCCCACGAACGAGACATCGTCCATCGCGACCTCAAGCCCGCTAACATCATGCTCACGCCGGCTGGCAACGTCATCGTGCTGGACTTCGGACTCGCCAAGGCCTTCGTAGACGAGACACCCGATGCCGACAGCTCGATGTCACCCACCCGCCTTCACCAAGGCTTCGGCGAGGCAGGCGCAGAGGCGACTAGGGTTGGGGTGATTCTCGGAACGGCTGCGTATATGAGCCCGGAGCAAGCGAAGGGCGAACAGGTGGACCGACATCTTCGCATTCGGCGCTGTGTTGTTCGAGATGTTGACCGGCAAGCGGGCGTTTGCAGGTGAGGACGTATCCGACCCGACACGCTCGCTCGCTTTTTGACGAAAGAGCCGGAGTGGAAGACGCTTCCCGCCGAGACGCCCAAAGCGCTTCGCCAGGCACTGCGACTCTGTCTCAAGAAGGACTCGAAGCGGGCGGTCGAGGCGACGGGAGAGCTCATCTATGGACCGCAGGTCCTGCCGAGTGGAAACGCTGTGCTCTTTACCCTCGGGGACGGCTCAAGCTGGGACGATGCGCAAATCGTGACTGCATTGTCTTCTATTGCCGACTTTGAGTTGCCATCGTCTGCGAGACACGGGCGGTGTGTCGAGGTACAATCGAGGTACATGAGGGTTCGGTTCTATGTCGACCCAGCCACGGGCCGTGCCCATATTTATGATCATGATGTGTCCGAAGAGGAAGTTGAGGAGGTGCTTGAGTCGCCGGGTGAGGATCGTCCGGGTAGAGAGGACTCGCGAGTGGCCATCGGGCAAACTGAGGCCGGTCGCTACCTCCGGGTCATCTACAGTCCGGACCCTGAGCCCGACAGCGTCTTTGTGATCACCGCATACGAGCTCAAGGGCAAGCCACTTCTGGCATATCGGAGACGTCAAAGGAAGAGCCGATGAAAGAAAACGAATTCCCGCCGGGCTGGGACGAGGCTCGGGTTCGGAGAGTGCTTGCGCACTATGAGGGGCAGAGCGAGGAGGAAGCAGTCGCTGAAGATGAAGCCGCCTACGAAAGTTCAACGCAAACTTTCGTCGAGATCCCGAACGAGCTTCTGCCTGCTGTTCGCGAACTCATTGCCAAGCACGAGGGCGGCGGAGACTAGCTCCGTCCACTCGGGCAAGCCACGTAAGACCATCCTTCGCCTGTGTGAAGGAGTTGGAGCGGACGGCACCGAGACTTCGGAGAGCATGAGTTATTCTGAAACGGTAAAGGCTTGCCTTACGAGGTTCGGGGAGGTGTGGCGCTGCATGCGTCGGAGCTCTGGACGTTTGTTCAGGACATGCGCGCCTTGAGCTCGCCTCCTTCGGTACCCGGCTACATCAGTTCCGCATCGAATTGAAGGGCTGCAAGCTCTTGGACAAAGATCGGTTCAAGTGGGCGGCCCAGGAGTCGCCGATGTCCGCCGAGGCCACAAACACTGTCGTGGCTTATCAAGCCGGACACGTACGAGTCAAAGGAGTACGTAAGTGTCCAAACAGTGGCCGACGGGGCACTAAATAGGCGCCCCAGATCCAAAGCTCGCCGAAGCAGCACGTCACGAAGAGCAGGCTCTCGTCTCGCTGAACTGGACCTCCTTCTCCGGAGCGGAGCTCGACTCCCGTGGGTCACACCGCGGTCGGAGACGTCGTGTCGCCTAGACACCAGGCGGCAGTGAGGTCGATGAAGCCTGGGGAAGAAACACGGCCGGAACGAGATTACGGGAGATGGGAACCGACGATTCCTCTGATACGTCTTGCTGGCCATGCCGAGACGGCAAGCCCAAGGAAAGGCAAGAGGATTCGTGTTCGAATTTACGACCCTCGGTCTTTTTCTAAGGGCGCTCCACCTCTGCGATAGCCCCTTCAAAGTCTTCCCAGGCCGGGCGTGCTGTCCCCTGATTGTCCCCGCTATCCATTTTCACGTCTTTTGTCTATCGTTTAACTAGCTTGGTTCCAACCGTTTAAGGCATATCAAGTGCTCTTCGACGATCTCGCCCTCGATGAGGTGGCGCTGCAGGATCTGCTCGAGAACGTCGGGAGCACACCCTCCGTACCACGCCCCTTCCGGATAGACCACCGCAATCGGACCGCCCTCACAGATACGCAGGCAATTAGCCTTGGTGCGCGCGACGCCTCCTGCTTCGGATAGTCCGAGCTCTTTCAAGCGTTTCTTGAGATAAGACCACGCCTCGAGCGAGGCCTCTTTCTCACAGCACTTGGGTTTCGTCTGGTCACAACAAAGGAAAATGTGGCGACGGGCCGAGGGGATGCCGACTGCGCTCGCGGCGAGCTGTCGCCTTTCTCGTACTTCTACGTTGGCATCGGCATCATCAGTCATCTAAGCGAGAGCATAGCGTAATTCAACCGGTGCGCGCTTCGATCGCTCGAGTTGCCTTCCTCGAGCGCTGTAAGAGCTTCGCTAGCATTTGCGCGTTCACAACAGCATGACCTACGCGGTGATTGTTGAAGAACACGAACGTCTCGCGCGTATGCCGCGCGATCTCCCGGATACGCGGGAGCCAGGAAAGAAGCTCTCGCTGCCGATAGCGATAATCGTAGCGGCGCCCGTCACGGGCCCACCAAGAACCGACATTGCGCCCGTGAAACCGCACATAGCCAAGCTCGCTCGTTACCATCACCGAGGGGCGCGCGTAGCCGCCTATCAGCGGCGCATCGAAAGTCGCCAAACCAATCTCCCAGCCTCTCACGAAGTCCAACGTTTGCCGTTCGAACCACGTTGCGTTTCGGAGCTCGACGACGGGCGGCAGTTCGAGTGCCCCGCGCAGCCGGCACGAGTAAGCGCGGTTATGGGGATGGTTCACGAAGGAGAACGGAAATTGCGCAAGCACTGCCGCGAGCCGAGTCGAGGAGGGCCTCATTGCGGCGGCGAAACGGCGCGCGACACTCAGATCGGGCTCGCGCTCATGGGTCAGACGACGGTGCAGCTTGGCCGTGAAGCGAAAAGACTCTGGGACCTCGCACAAGGCGCTCGATGCGGCGAGCCGACGGCAAATCGAAGGAACGTATGCGTGAGCTCGCAACAGGAAAAGCTCGATGCCCAATGCTTCAAGAAAGCCGTGTAGCAGAGTCCCGAGGGGTAGAACTCCGGGCTCCAGGCGTGGTAGCCGTATCCGCTCGTCCCGACTCGGATCATCGTTGAGACACACTTCCGCCGCTCCTTCGACGTCCTGTCTTTTAAAAAAATTGAAAAAGTTGAAAAAGTCGAAAAAGACCGGGAGCCCGGTCTTCCCGCGTCGTTCTATCGGGCGCGTATCGCCCGGCTGTCCTTTACAATTTGTTCTTGAAGACGTTCTCGGTCGCCGAGCTCGGCCTCGAGTCGCGCCAACCGGTCGACGAGCCGATGGCGTGCCGAGACAGCCGCGTTGCCATAGTGAATCTCGACGGCATGGCCGATGAGCTCGGACACCGAGCGCTCATTCAAAAGAGACAGCCGCTTCAGCTCGCGATAAAGCTCCAGGGGTACCGTGATGTTCATCGTCGGTTGCCGCATGATCTTGTCGAAGCTCAAACAATCAGCCAAAGGTTCGCATGAGCCCGACGACGACGCCACGCAGCTCTACGGAATCCGCATCCACCATGATGGACTCATAGCGTTCGTTCGCAGGTCGGAGCTCGATTTTCTCCCCGTTCGGCGACGATCCTTGCGACGCTTGAGGCCCCATAGGAAAAAAGCGCTTGACGGTCGCTTCTCCATCCACGACGGCCACGACGGTCGCCCCCGAATCCGCGGTCGAAGCTCGCTGAACGACGAGCACGTCGCCTTCGAAAATGCCGTCATCGATCATGCTGTCCCCGGTCACACGCAGGGCGAAATGTTCTCCGCGCTTGAGCAGCGACTCCGGAACGTCAATACTTTCCGGAACCTCTTCCGCTTCCACGGGCACGCCAGCGACAACCGTCCCGAGAAGCGGCAGCGTCGCCGCCTTCGGGGCGTCTTCCTGCTCGATGATCTCTAGCGCGCGCTTCTGGTTCTTCCACGGCGATCGGATGAACCCTTTGCGATGGAGCTGCAAGAGGTGTTTCCGGGCCGAGTTCAAAGAGGCAAATCCGAACTCCTGCCGGATCTCCTCGTAGGACGGAGGCATGCCATGCTCTCGCCGATAGTCTTTGAGAAACTGCCAAACCGCTCGTTGTTTAGGTGTCAAATCCATGGTAAACACAGGATAGGTGAAAGTAGGGTATAGTATCAACCACTAAATGTAGTGTCCAAGTTGAGACTTACCCCCAACATATTGGGCTTTTCTTCTTGGAATTAATTCCTACACCTTGGGTATACCCGTTTATGCAACGGCAACGAGATCCACGCATCTATCAAATAGCGACCCTGGCGGCACTGGTCGCCTATGGCGCGTCTCGCCTCGACCTCGAGATTCTACTAGCCCCCGCCGCGGTCATCGTCGCGACCGCTCTCGCCACTCAGTTTCTCTGTACCAAGCTGTTCTCACTTCCTCGTTTCGATCCTCGTAGCGCACTGATATCGTCGCTGTCACTCTGCCTGCTGCTCCGCACAGACTCGATGAGCCTCGTCGTTGGAACGACCGTGATCGCGATCGCGAGCAAGTTCTTCCTGCGAATCGACGGCCGTCACGTGTTCAACCCGACCAATTTCGGCCTCGTCGCCGTGATGGCTTCGGTAGGCGGGATTTGGGTGTCGCCCGGCCAATGGGGCACAGGCGCCTTTTTCGCCCTCCTGCTCGCCGGTATCGGCGGGCTCGTGATACATCGCGCTTCGAGGAGCGACGTCACCTACGCCTTCATCGGCTTCTACGCCGCGCTCGTTGTCGGCCGCACGCTCTGGCTCGGAGACCCGCTCGCCATTCCTCTGCACCACCTCCAAAACGGCGCCTTTCTTCTCTTCGCCTTCTTCATGATCTCCGATCCAAAGACCACACCCGACTCCCGGGCCGGCCGGATCCTCTTCGCGCTCATGGTCGCCCTCGGCGCCGGGTTCGTGCACTTCGTGCTCTTCGAGCCCAACGGTTTTCTCTGGTCTCTCGTTCTCTTCGCCCCGACAACACCAATAATCAACCGGCTGCTTCCGGGTGAGCGCTACCAATGGTGTCGTCGCCGCCCCGCGATGCGGCTTTCCCAAAGGAGCTATGCATGAAACGCTCGATGACTCTTCTCGGTATCTCTCTCGTTCTCGCAACGTGCTGGTCGAGCCCGACGGTGCGCGCCTTTTGTGGCTTCTACGTCGCCAAGGCCGACGCCAAGCTTTTCAACAGGGCGTCACAAGTCGTGCTCGTACGCCACGACAACAAAACCGTCATCACGATGGCGAACGACTTCCAGGGCGACCCCACGGAGTTCGCGGTCGTCATCCCCGTGCCGACCTTCATCGAGCGCGGACAGATCCACGTCACCAACAAAGCGCTCATCGATCACCTCGACGCTTTTACCGCGCCGCGGCTCGTCGAATATTTCGACCAAGATCCGTGTATGCGCCACACCCTAATGGAGCGTGCGATGCCCTTAGCTGCTCAGGCGCCAGGTGTAGCAGGACGCCGTAGCCGTGCGAAAGCGCTCGGCGTGAGCATCGAAGCTTCCTACACTGTCGGCGAATACGACATCGTCATTCTTTCCGCAGAGCAATCCGACGGACTCACGACATGGCTCACGGAGAACGGCTACCGCATACCGCCTGGCGCGTCACGTGTGCTCGCGAGCTACATTCGGCAAAACGTTCGGTTCTTCGTCGCCAAAGTCAATCTCGAGGAACAGTCGCGCCTCGGGTTCAACTATCTACGCCCAATACAAGTCGCTTTCGAGTCTCCGAAGTTCATGCTGCCCATCCGCCTCGGTACGCTCAACGCGAACGGCCCACAGGATCTTCTCCTCTACGCACTCACGCAGAACGGACGCGTGGAGACGACCAATTATCGAACGGTGAAGCTTCCGAGCGGGATGGACCTGCCTGTCTTCGTCAAGCAGGAGTTCGGCGACTTCTACAAAGCCATGTTCACCGAGCAAGTGCGCAAGGAGAACATGCGGAGCGTGTTTCTCGAATATGCGTGGGACATGTCCTGGTGCGATCCGTGTGCGGCCGATCCTCTATCCGCGACCGAGCTGCGCGAGCTCGGTGTTTTCTGGCTCGACGGCGGCAGAGGACGCGCCGTCAAGCGCGGTGCGCAAAACACATTCGTGACGCGCCTCCACTTGCGCTACGACGGAGAGCATTTTCCCGAAGACCTCGTTTTTCAGGAGACGGCCGACCGGACCAACTTTCAAGGACGCTACGTCTTGCGCCACGCCTATGAAGGCGCGCTGAGCTGCGAGCGAGGCGGGATGTACCGACAAGAGCTCGCCACGCGCCACGAACGTGAAGCGCAAACCCTCGCCTCCATCACTGGCTGGGACATCCGGGACATCCGCCGCAAGATGGATCTCAGCGGAAAACCACCCGAGTCCGGAAGCTGGTGGGAACGCTTGTGGAAGAAGAATTGAGGCTCACGCTCGATCATCGCGCCCGCGCCGGCCTTTAGACCACGATCTCCTGATACAGGGGACTAGCTATTCACCACGAAGTGCTACCGTCGGACTCAGACGTGAGGCGCGGTGTGCCGGGACGTAGACCGCCGCGAGCGAGATAACGCTCAACAACAGCGCGATCGAAGCGAAGGTGAGCGGGTCCCGAGCGCTGATCTCGTAGAGCTGATTCTGTAGCAGGCCGCTCAAAGCAACGCCAACGACGAGCCCGAGAACGAGGCCAAAGGCGGTGAGAAGAGCGCCTTCGAGCAAGATCGTCCAGCGCACGTTCCACGGTGTGGCGCCGAGGGCGAGCCGCACACCGAACTCTTGTACACGCTGGCCGACGCTGTACGAGATGACGCCGTAGAGGCCAATTCCCGCGACGATGACGGCCATGACGGCGAAGATACCGAGAAGCGTCAGCGCGAAACGCGTCGGCGCCATCGCTTCCGCGAGATAAGCGTTCATCGCGCGTACGCCCTGGACGGGCTGCGCGGGGTTGAGTGCCGCGACTTCCCTTCTCACAACGTCGAGGAGCGCCGCTTCGCCCATTGGGCTGCGGATCGCCAACGCCATCGTTCGCTGTGGCGATTGCTGATGCGGCAGATAAATCTGCCCGATACCGTCTTCGCGCGGATGGTGCCTCATATGCTCGACGACACCGACGATCTCCGCCCAGACGGGTCGCGTCGACTCAATGAAAACGGCGACGCGGAGACGCTCGCCGATGGGAGAGCGGTCCTTGAAGACGGTTCTCGCGAGCTTGTCATCGATGACGACGACCGTAGGATGGTCGAGATCGTCCGTCCATTCGAGAAGCCGTCCCTCGACGAGCCGGGCCCGCATTGCTTGGAGAAATCCCGGCGTGACCACGCGATAGTTTGCCGCGACGGACTCCCACTCGACGACGCCTTCGGGCGTGTCATAGGCGTAGGGTCCCAAGTCGTATGAGCTTCCGTCGAGCGGGAGCTCGCTCGTCGCGCCGGCAGCTTCGACTTCGCCGAGCTCGTCGAGGCGCTGCAGCAACTGCCGGTAGAAACCCGCGATACGGCGATACTCGCTGTAGGGATAGTGACTAACGACGAGCGAGAGCTTTACGTGTGAACGCCCTCTGTATCGAACCCGGGGTCGACCTCGGCGAGCTTCACGAAGCTTCGCGCGAGCAGGCCCGCCCCTGTCAAGAGCACGACGGAGAGCGCGATCTCGGAAGCAACGAGCAGGCGGCGTACGCGTTGACGCCCTGCATCGCCAAGCGAGCGCGCGCCAACCCTCAACGCGGCGCCGCCTTGCGAGATGTGGAGTGCGGAGACGATCCCGAACACGACAGAGGTTGTCACGGCGAGCGCGAGCGCCAACAGTAGGACACACGCCCAGAAACCTCGACACTCGCGAGCCGCGGTAGCTGCGTCGGACCGAAGAGCTTCAGCATCTCGACGCCCCAACGGTCGAGGGCCACACCGAAGGCGGCGCCTGCGAGCGAGAGCACCGCGCTTTCAGTGGCGAGCTGGCGCAGCAAGCGAAGCCGGCTCGCGCCGAGGGCGATGCGCAGCACCATCTCGCGGTCCGCACCGGAAGCGCGCACGAGCATCAAGTTCGCGATGTTGGCGCAGGCGACGAGAAAGACGAATCCCACCGCGCCCAAGAGCAGAAAGAGCGTCGAGCGCACGTGGCCGACAGCGCTGAGCTCTAGCGGATGGAGCTCCAGGTCGAGCCCCGTCGCTTGGTAGTCCTCAGCAAAATCTTGCTGAAAAGCCGTAGAAAGTGCCGCGAGCTCCCCCCGCGCTTTCGCGAAGTCGGCGTCCGGCGCGAGGCGCGCGACGACGGTGAAGATGCGCCAAGTGCGGCGAAGCTCGTCGTAACTACTGCCCCAGGGCACCCATGCGGATAACTCTTCGGGAACACCTGCATCCGGAGGCAGGAGCAAACGGAAACCCTCCGGCATCACCCCCACCACAGTATGTGGCACGTCGTCCATGTCTACGGTTTTCCCGACGATGCCGGTGTCACCGCCGTAGCGCCGCTGCCACAATCCGTGGCTCAGCACGATCACCCTCGGTCCGTTCGGCACGTCCTCGTCTTCGGCGACGAAACGTCCAAGAGCTGGGCTCACACCGAGGGTCCGCAAGAAGCCCTGCGAAATGAAACCCATGTCGATCTCTTCAGGTTGCGAAGCGTCGTCGGTCAGCGCCGCCGGGCGGTACCAGATACCGCCGAGGGAGCTGAAGGCGGTCGTTTCGTCGCGAAAAGCGACAAGCTCCGGCCCGGAGCTCGCGGGGCGAGCGCTGTCCTGTCGTGGCAGCTTGGTGTGGATGACACCGAGTCGGTCAGGCTCTGGATATGGCAGCGGCTTCAGCAAGACGCCGTCGATCACCGAAAAGATCGCGACGTTGGCACCGATGCCGAGCGCCAGAGTGGCGATGACGACCAAAGCGAAGCCAGGACGCCGTGCCCAGGAACGAAGGGCAATACGAAGATCCTGCGCGAGTGTCTCCATGACCGTCTACTGTGAGCGTGCTACCCTGATAAGGATCCTAACAGTCGGACCTACCCAAGCTCCTTCAGGAGGCCCTCGTGGTCAAGCGAAAAACAATCCGCGCCGTCACCATGCTCGTGTGCATGTCGATCGTCTCGGCGAGCTGCGGCTTCTTCGCCGATTTCGAGAAGCAAGTTGCCGCAGACATCAAAGACAACCCAGTCATTCGCACCCATCTCGGAACCATCGATTCCATCGACATCGATTGGTCCAAAACGGGCGATGAGACCGGCGAGAACGTGTTCGTTTTCGAGATCAGCGGCCCCAAAGGAGCGGGCACGTTGACGGCGGAGTGCATCACCGTCGACGCGGAGCGCGAAGATGTTGTTTCCGGTACATTGCGCCTGGCATCCGGCAAAGAATTCAATTTGTTCCCGATGGCCGGGGACTACTAGGAACTAGGTTATTGGCTGAGGGACTCTGCGCGCGCGTTGTCATAGCCGCTTGCTTTGGCGACCAACGCACGCACAAAGAGGAGCAGCATGCTCAGAAGCCCTGTTCCAAGCCCCACGACCACCCCAGCGTCGATGATCCCACGCCAAGGCTGCGCGAGCTGACGGACGAAGATGACGATGCCGATGATGGCGAAGACCAAAACCCAGCTCCTGATGAGGATCCGTCGCGGCGCGGCGAAGAGCCCCATGCAATAAGGGGCCGCGAACAAAACTCTAAGCCAGCTCCGGCTGTCTCCGACCTCTATCGCCCGCCCCACGACGCGGGGCGAAAAGCTCCGGTGGAAACCCCGATAGCCCTCTGCGTAAACGTTGAACACTACCCATGCACAGAGAAGGACCCAGTGCCAGCTCGAGAGACTCCCGTTCTGGATCGGCTCGAGGGCGATGGGTGTGAGTGTTAGGAGAGCGCGCAGGATGAAGGCTGCGACGCCTATCATGCCCCAGCTCGCAATCAAGAGAGAGCGCAACACGATCAGTAGATCCTATTCGGTGCGAAGCGCACGGATGGGGTCGAGCGCGCTAGCGCGGCGGGCGGGAACGAAGGCGGCGACGACGACGACGCCGAGCAGCAAGACCGTGACGGAAGTGAAGACCAAAGGATCGCGAGCGCCAACATCTACGAGCATGCGTGCCGCGAAGCGCGTAACACCGAGCGACAGCACGACTCCGAGCGCGACGCCGAGCACGCCGAGCTTGACCGCCTCGACGACGATCAAGCGAATCAAGCTAGTCCGCTCCGCGCCGAGCGCCGTTCGGATCGCAAGCTCCCGCGTTCGCCGGCTCACGGAGTCCGCCGTCAGCCCATAGAGCCCGACCGCCGCGATGATCATCGCGAGGATTGCATAGGCTACGAGCTGCCGGCTGAAGAAGCTGCTCACCCAGCGCAAGCGGAAAACCGAGTCCGCCATCGTCAAAACCTCACCAAACGGTACGCCCGGAGCGGAGGCCTGAAACCCTTCGCGCATGGCCGCCGCGAGGTCGCGGTTCGGCGCCCGGCCGTAGACCGCCACCGCGAGGCGTGTCGTGGGCGAGTCCGCGTAGGGAACATAGAGCTGCATCCCAGGCAGCTCACCGAAGCTCACCATGTCACGGCCGATATCGACGCTCCCCACGAGGCCCACCACTGTCAACCAAGGAGAATCCTCACTTCCCGTGACTTTCAATTGACGCTCGACAGGATCGTCGTCACCCCAGATAGTGCGCGCGAGCTGCTCACTCACGATGACGACGTCGCCGCCCTTCCGTTTTTCGAGCTCGGTGAAGTCCCGTCCCGAGAGGATCGGGATCGCGAGCGTGCCAAAATAATCGCCAAGCGTCCCGTGCACGGTCGCCGTAACGTCTTCACCTGGACCGTAAGCTCGATCGCGAGCGACGAGGCCCCATACGCGATAGCTCGGGCTCGCGGGCAAGTCACTCGCGATGCCCACACGCTCGATCCCGGGACGTGACTCGAGATCCGCAACGAGGCGCTCCGCAAGGCGAACCCATTCTTCAGTATCGTTCTCAAAAACGCCCCGGAGCGAAAGCTCCGCGGTCATGACGCCGCGCTGTCGAAAGCCCGGGTCAACGGCTTGAAGGGCGAGGAAGCTCTTGACCATGAGGAGCGCACCGATGAGAAGCGCCGTCGAAAGCGCGAGCTCGCCCACGACGAGCGTGGAGCGAAAACGCCGTGATTCGCGCCCTCCACTTTCCCTGCCCCCGGATTTGAGAGCGTCGTAGACGCGCGCGCCGGAGCTACGGAGCACCGGCGCGAGCCCGCAGACAACGCCGGCAAACACGGAAATCGCGAACGTGTAGACGCCGCCAACCGCGCTGGCCCCCATATGAAACAAGTAGGGTGGCTCGACAGGCACGAACTCGAGCATCGACTGAACGCCCACGGCTCCTAGATAAGCGCCGAGCCATCCCGCGGGTACAGCAAGCAAGATGCCCTCGACGACACTCTGCCGAACCAATTGAGCTCGGCTCGCGCCGAGCGCGGAACGGATAGCCGTCTCCCGGCTTCGTGCGGCGGCTTGAGCGAGCATGAGGCTAGCGACGTTCGCGCAAATGATGAGGAGAACGAGAAGCGCGGAGGCGAGCGACGCCGTCATCGCAACGGTGATGACCTTGGGCACGAAGAAGTCGCGAAGTGAGACGACGCGGACGGTGTAGCCGTGGTTCGTCTCGGGATAGGCTGCAGCGAGACGCTCCGCGATGGCGCCCAAATCGGAGCGCGCCGCCTCGATCGTCGTGTCGTTACGGAGCCGAGCGACGACGTTGACGGAGCGGTCGCTCCGCTCACCCGCATGCACGTCGAGCGCGAGCGGTGTCCAGACTTGCGTCCACGCGGGAAACTTGAAGCCCGCCTCCATTACACCCACAACTTCGTGAATCTCGCCGTCGAGCCGAACCAAGCGGCCTATGACCTCTGGGGCGCTGTCGAAGCGCTCTTGCCACAGGCTATGAGAGATGAGCGCAACCTTGGCGCCGTCTCCCGGAAGATCTTCCGCTTCGGTAAAGTTTCGGCCGAGGATGGGCTCTTTGCCAAGTGTGGGGAAGAGCGCCGCCGAGATCCGCGTGCCGATGAGGCGCACGGGCTGCGTCTCGTCGTTCCAGTTGACCCGGTATCCTTGATAAGCCCCGATGGACGCGAACGACTGCTGCTGCTCCATCCAGTCGCCCAGATTTCGCGGCGAGGCGACGATGAGCTCACGCCCGAGCTCCGGCTGGGCTTCCTGCAGGGCAACGAGCTGGTCCGGCTCGTTGAAGTCGAGGGGTCTCAGAACCCATGCTTCGAAGCCGGAGAACATGGTCGTGTTCGCGCCAATGCCGACCGCGAGCACAACAATGACAGCTATCGCCCAGCCAGGGCGCTTCAGAAGCTGGCGCGTTCCTATGCGTATATCTTGAAACATCGAACCATCTTACCAGGAGCTACGAGAGCCATAGACCTAGACGTTCCCTGCACCATACAATGCCTCCACGACGCGTGCCAAGAAGGAGGCCACCCAATCATGCATCGACGCGAGCTTCTTCGTTTTCTCGCGGGGAGCCCCTTTTTCATGGGCTTGCCGCAGATTCCAGGTGAGAAGGCCATCACGTCCCCCGAGGAGGCGTTCAGTGTCTTCGATTTCGAGCGCGTGGCCCGCGACGTGCTTCCGCCCGCGCACTGGGGATACTTGGCGACCGGCGTCGATGGCGATCGCACGTTGCACAGAAATCGTGAAGGCTTCGACAAGTTCGGCATCCGCGCGCGCCGACTCGTCGACGTGCGGGAGGTGGATACCTCCGTCGAGATGTTCGGAACGCGGTGGGAAACGCCTATCGTGCTCGCGCCGGTCGGAAGCCAGAAAGCGTTTCACCCTGAAGGTGAAGTAGCCGTCGCGCGGGCCGCGAAAAACCGCGGCCATCTTCAAATCCTCTCGACGATGACGACGTCTTCTGTCGAAGACGTCAACGCCGCACACGACAAGCCGGTCTGGTATCAGCTCTATCCGACCGCGAGCTGGGACGTGACCGAAGGACTCTTGAAGCGCGCCGAGCGCGCTGGCTGTCCCGCTGTCGTGTTGACGGTCGACCTTCCCGTGATCAGTTATCGCGAGACGGCGCAACGCCTCGCACGGATGGACTCCCGCGATTGCTCCGTCTGCCACGAGACTGGGCCCATCTATTTTCGGCTCGGACGCAAACCAATGTTCGACAACGTCGACGTCACCGGGCTCACCGATTTAGACGCGCCTAGCCTCACATGGTCGTTCATCGAGCGTCTGAAGGAGCACACGACGATGAAGGTGCTCATCAAAGGCATCGTGGGACGAGAGGACGCTGCGCTCGCGGTCGAGCACGGCGCCGATGGGCTCATCGTCTCGAACCACGGCGGCCGTGCAGAGGAGAGCGGCGTCTCTACCATCGAGATCCTACCCGAAGTGATCGACGCGGTTCGCGGCCGCATTCCCGTAATCATCGACAGCGGGTTCCGCCGGGGCACGGACATCTTCAAAGCGCTTGCACTCGGAGCGACGGCGGTGGCTGTGGGACGCCCCTATATTTGGGGCCTCGCGAGTTTCGGACAAGAGGGTGTCGAGATGGTGCTCACCACCTTGCGCCGTGAGCTCGAGCTCGCGATGCGTTTAGCGGGTGCGACGTCAGTGCGTGCTCTCGATGGCTCCTTTGTGCGCCCAAAGACATAGCCAACGCGCTTGACTGGGTCAGCCCGTCATGTGTTTGTCCATGAGCGCGGTGCACTCCTCGAGCAAAACCGCTTGCACCACTATGGGCGGCGCCCCGAAGCCAGGAAGCTCGGGGGGGACGAGAATCCGGTAGCGCGACGTAACGCCACCGAGTGCTGCCGTTGGCATGCCGATGACGACGCGGTCGAATGACGATCGCCGTATCGCGTAGGAGCAAAGGACGCACGGCTCCACGTTGGAGTACAGCGTGCATCCACTCAAGTCGACCGTCCCTTTCGCGCGCGCGGCCTGGCGGATGGCCATCACCTCTGCGTGCGCCGTCACGTCCAAACTCGATCTCGACGCCTCGCGTCCTCGGGCCAAGACTTCCCCACCAAAAAGCACGATCGCGCCTACCGGGACTTCGCCCTCGCGGGCCGCGTCGCGGCCGAGCTCCAGACACTGCGGCATGAACTTCTCGTCTTCGCTTAGTGATGCCATAGGGCCCACCATAAGACTTTCAAAGCGGTCGATCCGCACGGACAGCTTTGATTCCCATGGCCTTGATGCGGGATCTCAGCGTCGAGGCGTTGATACCGAGTAGCTCCGCCGTACCGCCTCGACCGGCGATTTTCCAGTCGGTCTGCTCCAGGGCCGCGACGAGATTTTCGCGCTCGATGCGTCTCAGCTCCTCGTAGTTGAGAAGGCTCTTCCCGGATTTCGATGTGAGGGACGACGATCCCGCGGAGCGGTGCAGCCCTACCGTCGGCAGGTCGAACTTGAGCTTGCCCGATCGCAAGGTGATCACCGCGCGCTCGAGGATGTTCTGGAGCTCCCGGACGTTACCGGGCCAGTCATACGCTTGAAGCATCCGCACATGACCCTGCGTGAGCCTCGGCGCTGACACGCTTAGCCGCTGGCATACGTTCTCCAAGCACATAGCAGCAAGGGCGGGTATGTCTTCGAGGCGCTCGCGAAGGGGTGCTACGGTTATTGGAAAAACGTTCAACCGATAGTACAAGTCCTCTCGAAAAAGCCCCTCACGAACGCGCTCTTCCAGGTTGCAGTTCGTCGCCGCGATGATTCGAACATCGACCTTGCGGGTATGGGCTTCTCCTATACGCTCGAACGTGCCTTCCTGGAGAACGCGTAGCAGTTTGCTCTGAAGCTCCAAAGGAATCTCCGCGATTTCGTCCAGAAAGAGCGTGGCCCGGTCGGCCAACTGAAAGCGCCCCACCCGGTCACTCACCGCGCCGGTAAACGCTCCTTTGACATGCCCGAAGAACTCGCTCTCGAACAGTTCTCGCGGTATTGCCCCGCAATTCACTTTCACCATCACGCGTTCTCGACGCCGGCTTTGTTCGTGAATGGCGCGAGCAATCAGCTCCTTTCCCGTTCCGGATTCTCCGAGAATCATGACCGCACTCTCCGTGGGAGCGACCAGCTCGATCTGCTCGAGCACCCTTCTGAGTGTCGAGCTCCCCCCTACGATGCCGCCAAAGGCGTGCGCGTTTTTGGCCTCCTCTTGCAAGTATTCGTTCTCGAGCTCCAACTCCTTCTTCAGCCTCTCGATTTCGTCGAATGCGCGCGCGTTGGCAATGGCCGCGGCGGCGTGATCGGCGAAGGCGCGCAGCCAGAGAAACTCTTGCTCGTCGATGAATGCGCGACGGAAAACGCCCAGGACACCAAGCGTCTCGCCCCTGAAAATCAAAGGATGTCCCGCGAAGCTCTTGATGCCCTCCTTATTCAACCAGTCGCCGCGAGCGAACCATTCACTATCGCGAGCGGTGTCATGGAGCAGCTGGGATTCTCCGCTCGAGCCGATCTTGCCGACGTGTCGCACGCCGAGCGGGAACCTGCGGTAAGAGCCCTCCATGCTGAACCAGTCCGTGCCGCTGTCCTTCTCGACGGCGCGGGCGGCGCTGGCAACGAGATGAAGGCAGCGCGTTTGGTCCGGGCACTCCGCCCGCGCAGCGCACCCCGCACAGATATCGCCTGGCCGGATCAACCAGATACGAGCGAGGGCCACCTCGGGAAGTCCCCGCAAACGCTCGACGAGGAGGCTCAAAAGAGCGGGCAACGCGCGCTCGTGAGCCAAGTCGAGGAAGATTTGCTCGAGCTCTTGGCGCTCGGCCGCGTCGTAGAGGCTGTTGTCCGTCACGCCGCGAGTTTGCACGAGCGAGCGCGAGTTGTCAACGCGAGATTTCGCGAGTCGCGAGATTTCGCACTCACGTCCATTCAACGTAAATTCTGTCGTATCAACTGTTTCCTCCATTCGCGGGCCTGGCCTAGGACTTGCTCTTCCTCCTAGTCGAACGCACAGACTTCGAAAGGAGAAAACATGAACCCAAGAACAACCGTCCTTGCTTCCATCACCATCTTGCTAGTAACGGCCTCCCTCGCATGGGTCGGAGAATGGGCCAATGAAACCAGCCCCACTGCTTCCGATTCCAACATCGATGCTTCCCAGGTCATGAACAAGACCATGCAGATCGACGGGCTGGACATCTTCTACCGGGAGGTCGGACCGAAGGACGCTGCAAACATCCTTCTGCTGCACGGCTTTCCTACTTCATCCCACATGTTTCGCAATTTGCTCCCCGCTCTTGCCGACCAGTACCACGTCATAGCACCCGACTACCCGGGCTACGGCAACAGCTCGATGCCGAGCGTCGAGGAGTTCGACTACACGTTCGACCGCATGGCCGAGCTCATCGAGACGTTCACCGAGAAGCTCGGACTCGAGACCTACAGCATTTACTTGATGGACTACGGCGCGCCGATCGGGTTTCGCCTTGCCGCCAAGCATCCAGAACGTATCGACACGCTCATCATTCAGAACGGAAACGCGTACGATGAGGGTCTCCTCGAGTTCTGGGATCCCATCAAGGCTTACTGGAAGGATAAGACCGTGGAGAACGGCGACGAGCTCAGGGGATTGCTCACCATCGAAGCCACCAAGTGGCAGTACACGCACGGGGTACGCAACGAGGAAGCCATCAGCCCGGACAACTGGAACATCGATCAGCGCTTGCTCGACCGGGAAGGAAACCAGGAGATCCAGCTTGCAATGTTCTACGACTACGGAACCAACCCACCGCTCTATCCAGAATGGCAAGCTTACTTTCGCAAGCACCAGCCACCCACGCTCATAACCTGGGGGAAGAACGACCCGATCTTCCCAGAGGAAGGCGCTCATCCGTATAAGCGGGATCTAAAGAACCTCGAGTTTCACATTCTCGACACGGGCCACTTCGCGCTCGAGGAAGACGGCAAGCTCATCGCGCAGCTGATACGCGATTTCCTCGAGAGGAATCTCGACAGTGAGAGCTAATTGACGATGAGGCCGCGCGGCGACTTGTCTAATCTCTATCGCTGCGCGGCTCTCAAAGGCAGAGTGCCACTCGTCTGAGAGGTCAGTAATGGAAAAGAAAAACACAAAAAACGGCAAAGTTCTTTCCGTGAACGTCGGTGGTGCCCGTCAGTTCGACTACAACGGCCGCACCGCCCGGAGTGCCATCTGGAAGTTCCCCGTCGCGGGGCGTGTCAGGGTTTCCGGCGTCAACCTCGAGGGAGACGACCAAGCCGATCGCAAGGCCCATGGCGGCCCGGATAAGGCGGTTTATGCGTACGCGGTCGAGGATTACAAATGGTGGCAGACCCAACTCGATCGTCCCCTACAACACGCTGAATTCGGGGAGAACCTGACCACAGAAGGGATCGACGTAACGAGCGCGCTGATCGGGGAACGTTGGAAGATCGGCAGCGTCCTGCTCGAAGTTTCGGAGCCAAGAGTACCTTGCTGGCGACTCGGCGTGCGCATGGGCGATCCGCGTTTTCCACGCCGCTTCACCGCGGCCGGGAGGCCGGGCGCGTACTTGCGGATCCTCATGGAGGGAGACCTCGGCGCCGGCGACGAGATTCGAGTCGTCGCCCAGCCCGCACACGACGTTTCCATTGGAGACGTGTTCCACATCTACACGCGCGACCGGAATGAAGCCCATCGCCTCCTGGCCGTCTCGGAAATTTCAGATGCTTGGACCCGGTGGGCAGAGGACCGAGTCTAGCAAGACACCCGTTTGGCGTAAGATGGCTCGGATGCGAGCTTTCACGGCGGCCCTCATTGCGGCGCTCTCCGCGGGAGGTCTTGCCCGCGACGAACCGGTCCTTTTCGAAGACGTAACGTCCGAAATGGGTATCGACTTCGTTCACTATAATGCCGCGACCGACGAGAAGTACCTGGTCGAGACCATGGGGTCCGGCGGTGGCTTCTTCGACTACGACGGTGACGGCGACCTCGACATTTATCTGGTCAATGGGGCTCCCCTGCCAGGCTCGGTTCCGGCCGCCGCGATTCCGACGAACGTGCTGTACCGCAATGATGGCTCCGCAGGCTTTACCAACGTGACGCTCGAGGCCGGCGTGGGTGACGCGACTTACGGCATGGGCATGACCGCCGGCGACGTCGACAACGACGGAGACCTCGACTTGTACGTTTCGAACTTCGGCCCTGATGTCTTCTACCGGAACAACGGAGACGGGACCTTTACTGATGTGACCGCCGTTTCCGGCTTGTCCGTCGACGGCTTCAGCACGAGCGCCGCGTTCGCCGACTACGACGCCGATGGCTCGCTCGACCTCTACGTATCCCGCTATGTGGACTTCACGCTCGAAAACCACAAGTTCTGCGGCAATCAGGCGAAAAACATCAAAGCCTATTGTCATCCCGACGTCTACGACCCCACGCCCGGGTACTTGTTTCACGGCAACGGAGACGGGACTTTCGAGGACGTGACCCACGCCGCGGGCATGTACACGGAGGTCGAGGGAAAGAGTCTCGGTGTTGTCTGGGGCGATTACGACAATGACGGCGACGCGGACCTCTACGTCGCCAACGATTCGATGCGCAACTTTCTCTATCGCAACGAGGGCGACGGGCTCTTCGCGGACGTGAGCCTTCTGTCTGGCGTCGGCTACAGTGAAGACGGCCAGACCCAGGCCGGCATGGGCACCGACATGGCGGATTACAACGACGACGGCTTCCTGGATCTCACCGTCACCAACCTCGACTTCGAGTACAACGCACTTTATTCCGGCACGAGCTCCGGCATTTTCTTCGACGCCTCCTACGACGCGGGGGTTGCCGAAGCGTCGCTCAACTTCGTCGGTTTCGGGACGTTCTTTTTCGACTATGACAATGACGGCCTACTCGACATCTTCGTCGCGAACGGGCACATCATCGACAATATCCAGCAGTTGGGCAGCATCTCGACATACGCGCAACGCGATTTCGTCTTCCGCAACACCGGCGGTGGTGTTTTCATGGAGGTGGGAGCGAGCTTGGGTGACGCGTTGGGACGGGAGACCGTTGCTCGCGGCGCCGCCCCGGGCGATTTCGACAACGACGGTGACCTCGACGTGCTGGTCACCCGATGCGGGCAGTCGGCCCTGCTGCTGCGAAACGACGGCGGCAATGACGGCAACGCCGTCGTGCTCCGTCTCGTGGGACGAGAATCGAACCGGAACGCCGTCGGCGCTAGGGTCACGGCGACTATCGGCGAAAAAACCGTCATACGCGAGGTCAAGACCGGCATCAGCTACCTGTCCCAGGGAACACTCGACATCCACATCGGTACCGGAAGCCTCGACGCCGTCGAGAACGTCACGGTCCGTTGGCCAAACGGCAGCGAGGAAGTCGTGGGAAGCGTGTCCGTCGGCCGGCACCTCATTGTGGAGGGCTTTGGCCTCCGTTAGCCAGCGGTTGATTCGCCGTCACTCGATGTAGCCGAGCACGCGCAGCTGCTCGAGCGCCTCTTCGCTTACGTCGGTCTCGAACCCGTCCTCCCCACCCTCCCGATACTTGATGTCGAGCGTTGTGTCGATGTCCGCGTAGCGTGGTGCGTGTTGCGCCAACCAGTTACTCTCGAAGATTTGCGCGAGTACCTTCCCGTCCATTTCGAGCGGGACCTCCGCTCCGAGCAAGTGAAGAATCGTCGGCGCAACGTCGAGCACGGTCGAGCCGTGGAAGACTTCCCCGCGGCGCAAGCCTTCTCCCTGGGCGATGAACAAGCCGAAAGGCGCGTGGTGGCCGCCGCCTTCGATGGGCTGCATCCCATGATCGGAAACGATCACGACGGTGGTGCGCCGCGGGAGGGCTTCGAGGATCTCCTGGAGCCAGCGATCGATCTGCACGTAGGTCTCATCCATGACGTCGCGGACCGATTCGGGGCATCCTTCGGGGATGGGCTGTCCGTGGCGCCAGTGGAGCGTCGGGTGCCCCGCGACATCGATGGACCGCAGATAGATCGAGAACATCCCGGAGTCCATCTTCGGAAGGAGCTCGCGAGCGACGCGCACGTAGTACTCGTCCTGGATCAGTATCTTCTTCAAGACGGACTGCTGTTCGATGAGCGGCGGGTCGCACTCCGAGACGTGGAGACGCTCGAACGTGGGCGCGAGATCGATGGCGTCAGGCGCCAGGGGGGCAATCTCTTCGGCCAGCGTTTCCGGCCAGGTCAGCCGGCTGCTCCCCGCACGTTGGTCGCGGATCCCCATTCGCGACGAGACGAGGAATCCGTTCACCGGATAGGCGGGCCACGTGCCCCAATAGCCGACAATCCCGACCGGCACTCCGGCATCTCCGAGAAGGCTCCAAAACGGTTTCGCGCGCCAATGGAGACTCTGGACCTCGGTGAGCTGTCCCCGCGGCGGGTAGAAACCGCGGCCGAAGTGTTCGCGATGGAGTACTGGGTCGAGATGAAAGATCTCCTCGCCGGCGCCATCGGTGACCGCGAGCCACGAAAGCTCCGCGGCCAGCTTGCGTCCATCTTTCGCCCGCGCTTGCCGCGCGAAGACGAGCTCGAGAGTGTTCCGCACCGGCGCCGACGTCACCTCTACCGCGATTTCCTGCCACGCGTCCTCGAGCCGGACCGTGTCCACGGGCTCACCGTTCCAAAGGAGCTGCACCGGCTGAGCGCCGGCGCGGCCGAAAGAGTGCATCCGCATCGTGAGCGTGAGAGGTGTCGGTCCGTGAAGCTCCGGGATGGTGATCGTGGCGCGGGCTGGGTCTTCTTCGGCGCCCATCCACACCGCGGACGTTCCGGGGATCGGCAAGACGAAATCGCGCACGCCGTGCTTTTCGGGAATCTTACCTGTCGCGATCGAAGTCCACACGATCGGCGACCAGAAGCCGCGGCGCAAGTTCTGGGTCATGATCGGCTGCGACGCCCAGGACTGGAGGGGGCCGGAGATGCCGGTACGGATCAGCCGGTCGAAAGTCGGCAGCCGTCCCTCGGCGCGCAGGTCGTCCACTATGTCGAGGCTCGCTCCGTCGAGGCCGATGAAAAGAACGAAAGGCTCGGGCTCCTTCGGGGCACAGGAGAGCAGGCCGAGCACGGCCCCAGACACCACGCCTAGCGCGAATGTCCGGCGAAACAGCATGCGCTATCCTACGTGATAGACTCTCCAACGAGGCAAGGCATGGGAAAAACTTACAAACGATTGACCTATCCAATGGTTCGCGAGAACGGGTCTCTCCGTCGCGCGAGCTGGGAAGAGGCGCTCGAGCGCGCCGCCGCGGGCTTCAAAGACCGCCGCGGAACGTCCTTCGGGCTTTTCAGCTGCTCCAAGTCGACCAACGAGATGAACTTCACGGCCGAGAAGTTCGCGCGCGTCGTCATGGGCAGTAACAATATCGATAGCTGCAACCGTACGTGACACGCTCCCAGCGTCGCCGGTCTGGCGAAAGTTTTCGGAGCGGGCGGGGGTACGAGCTCGTACCGTGAGCTCGAAGAAACGGATGTCATCATCCTGTGGGGCTCGAACGCCCGCGACGCGCACCCTATCTTCTTCCACCATGTCTTGAAGGGTATTCATAACGGCGCGAAGCTGTACACGGTCGATCCACGGCGGACGAGCTCGGCGCAGTGGGCCGATCTCTGGTTGGGTCTCGATGTCGGCACCGATATCGCCCTCGCGAACGCGGTCGCCCGCGAGATCATCAAATCCGGTCTCACCCATCGAGCCTTTATCGAGAACGCGACGACCGATTTCGAAGCCTACGAGGCTTCGGTCGAGTCTTATACGCTCGAATATGCCGAAGACATCACGTCCCTTCCCAGGGAAAGCATCCGCGAGTTCGCGCATAGCTACGCGAAAGCGGACCGCGCGCAGCTCTGCTGGACGCTCGGCATCACCGAGCATTACACCGCCACCGACAACGTGTGCGCACTCATCAACCTCGCGCTTCTCACGGGCCATGTGGGCCGCTGGGGCTCCGGGGTCGTGCCCATCCGCGGCCAGAACAACGTACAGGGCGGAGGCGACATGGGCTCGCTTCCGAACAAGTTTCCCGGCTTCCAAGATGTCGAGAACCCGGAGTCGCGGGCGAAGTTCGAAAAAGTGTGGGGCACTAGTCTCCCCGACAAGAGCGGGCTGCACCTATCGCTCATGTTCGAGGCCATGGCGCGCGGAGAGCTCACGTCGCTCTACGTGATTGGCGAGAACCCAGCGCAGTCGGAAGCGGACGTGTCTCATGCGATAAAAGTTCTTGAAGGCCTCGAGCACTTCGTCGTGCAGGACCTCTTTCTCACCAAGACGGCCGAGCTCGCCGATGTGGTGTTCCCGGCGGCCGCGTCTTGGGCGGAGTCCGAGGGCACGGTGACGAGCAGCGAGCGGCGCGTCCAACGGGTGCGCAAGGCGCTCGACCCGCCGGGCGAGGCGAAAGACGATATCGAGATCATCTGCCGGCTCGCACAAGCGATGGGCCATGATTGGTCCGTGCCGACGGCCGAAGAGGCATGGGACGAGCTTCGAAGCCTCTCTCCCCTGCACGCGGGCATGAGCTATGCCCGCCTCGAAGAGCTGGGTGGGCTGCAATGGCCGTGCCCGGACGAGAACCATCCCGGAAGCCCGTTCCTGCATGGCCGACTTTGGGAACGCCCCGCCGGTGGACGTCTGGCGCCTTTCTCGGTCGTCGAGCACGTCCCGCCGGTCGACAAGCTTTCCGACGAGTTCCCGCTCCGTCTCACCACGGGCCGGCGGCTCGACTCTTACAATACAGGTGTCCAGACCGGAAGCTTCAACTCCCCGATCCGTAATCGCGAGACGCTCGATCTCGCGCCCGTGGACGCGGAGCGTTACGGCGTCCACGAAGGTCAGAACGTCAAGATCACCTCTCGTCGCGGCTCGATCGAAGCACCGGTGCGCTTCGACACGAACTTGAGGCCGGGACTTGCATTCCTCACTCTTCATTTTCCCGACGAAGTCGACGTCAACCAGCTCACCATCGAGGCGTGGGATCCCAAATCGGGCACTTCGGAGTTCAAAGCCACCGCGATTCGCATCGACGCTACATAGTGCACTAGGGGAACCCTTCATGGACCTTCACTTCCTGGACGCCACTCCTACGGACGAGGAGCGTGCGGCACTCGACAACTTGCTCGGTCCACCCACCGAGCCCGACGAGCCCGGTGAGGCGCTCGAAGAGCACGTCATACGCGGCGGATGGCAAGCCGCCGAGTCGCGCCGGCATCTTCTGCTCCCGGCCTTGCATGCTGTACAAGGCGACATCGGCTGGATTAGCCAAGGTGCTTTGAACTACATCTGCCGGCGCCTCACGGTTCCGCCGGCGGAAGCTTACGGTGTGGCGACATTCTACTCGCTCCTCGCAACTGAGAAGCGTCCCCCGCGCGTGGCGCATGTCTGCGACGACATCGCTTGCAAGCTCGTGGGTGCGGACGAGCTCTGCGCGACGCTCGAGAAGACCCTCGATGCCGACTCGTGGCGCCGCAGCCCGTGTTTAGGCCAATGCGAGCGCGGCCCCGCGGTGATGTTTCAGCTCGCGGGCGACGAAGATTGGGTTCTCACCGCGGCCACGGCGGACGGCGTGCGGCAAGGTCTCGAAGGCGGCAGCGAGCGCCCGACGCCGGCACCGTCAACGCCTCAGACCGCCGAGCCCCGTGAAGAGGGTTTACGGATTCTTCGCCGCATCGGCGTCGCTGACCCCACGAGTCTCGACGAGTATCGGGAGCACGGCGGCTACGTAGCGCTCAGGCGCGCGATAAGCCTCGGCTCCGACGGCATCATCCGGGAGATCAAAGATTCGGGCCTTCGGGGGCGAGGTGGCGCCGCCTTCCCGATGGGCATCAAGTGGGACGCGGTTGCAAAAGCGCCCGTGCGCCCGCACTACGTCGTCTGCAATGCGGACGAGTCGGAGCCCGGGACGTTCAAAGACCGCGTGTTAATGGAAGAGGACCCGTTTGCGATCGTCGAAGCGATGACGATCGCTTGCTTCGCGAGCGGCTCCGAGCGAGGCTATATCTATATACGCGGCGAATATCATCACGCAACGCATCGCCTACAAAACGCGATCGATATCGCGACACGACGCGGTTTTCTCGGCGAGGACGTGATGGGCGAAGGGTTTCGGGTCGACCTCGAAATCCGGTGTGGGGCCGGCGCCTATATTTGCGGTGAGGAGACAGCGCTCTTCAACTCGATTGAAGGTTTTCGCGGCGAGCCGCGTAACAAGCCACCCTTCCCGACACAAGTGGGGCTCTTTGGAAAGCCGACGGTCGTCAACAACGTAGAGACGCTCGTAAACGTGCTCGACATCGTGAGCGATGGCGGTCCGAGCTTCGCGTCGATCGGCTCGAAAGATTCGACAGGCCCGAAGCTCTTCTGTGTCTCCGGCGACGTCGCGACGCCGGGGCTCTATGAAGTGCCTTTCGGGACGACGCTTAGGGAGCTTCTCGAGAAAGCGGGCAGTACGAAGAGCATTCAGTCCATTCTTCTCGGTGGCGCGGCCGGTACTTTCATCGGCGCCGACGAGATCGAC
>Ga0114950_10000131_pt1 | contig 42927 bp, 36 predicted proteins | sample N075metaG_FD_83503 | JGI IMG/M metagenome (GOLD analysis project Ga0114950, IMG submission 83503) | Deep subsurface microbial communities from Kermadec Trench to uncover new lineages of life (NeLLi) - N075 metaG | ecosystem: Environmental > Aquatic > Marine > Ocean trench > Sediment | place...
CACACCGTTTATCTATATCGGCAGGGCCTGGAAAGTTCCAGCCGAAAAACAAACGCAATCAGGCACAAAGTTTTAGTTGGTACGATACCAGCGATTTTTGTACAGTAATCCTGGCACCAGCGCCCAGGCCAGCGCATCCTTTGACAGCTCCTCATCAAGAGTGGTCGGTATTAACTCCTTGTCCCGATATACAAATTGCAGCGCATCCTTTTCCGGCCTGTGGATCACAACCTGATCACCGACCATGTAGGCATGGTTGTTTCCAAACTGCATCAAAGCCCTGCCTGGATAATCAGTTGCTCTCAAGAAAATATCCTGGCCAATATAGGGAGCATTTCCGTGTATACCTAACAACGGAAACAGGGTTGGCATCAGGTCGATCTGACTTGTCACCTTTGTATAGATCTGCGGTTCAATCCCCGCGCCAAGGATAAGTGCAGGAATATGGTAGCTGCTGACTGGCACCAGGGACGAACCTCTTGGTCTTTCATCATGATCAGCCACTATCAGGAATACAGTGTCATTCCAGTAAGTTGACTTCTTTGCCATTTCGAAAAAATAGCCGACAGCATAGTCGGCATATTTAACCGCGTTATTTTTAGTCTTTTTTTCATCATCGTACAATTCTATTCGACCGTCAGGAAACTCAAATGGACTATGGAAGGAGGAGGAGAAAACGAGTGCAAAGAACGGTTCTGTTTCAGATTGAAAAATCCCGTGTGCCTTATCGAACAAGTCTTCATCCGAGACACCCCAGGAACCCTTAAACTTCCAATCCGTATAATCTCTTTCATCAATCGCAACATCGAAGCCATTATTAAGGAGAAAACCTTTCATATTATCGAAGTGGCTCTCTCCTCCGTAAATAAAATAATTGCGATAGCCATTTTCTTTCAATGTCCTGGCCATGGTGTAAAACCCTTGTTGTGACAGGCCAAGTTTCAGAACACTGCGAGAGGCAGAGGGCGGAAACCCTGTTACCACTGCTTCGATGCCCCGGGCCGAGCGGATACCCGTTGCATAAAGATTGGTAAACCAGAGCCCTTCTTCAGCCAATTTATCAATTGCTGGTGACAAGGGTAAACCGCCCAATTTTCCAATAAACCGGGCACCCATACTTTCTTCGAGCAGGATCACCAGATTCTTTGGTGGTTTTTCTCCTGGTGTACCAAAAGCATGTAGCGTTGGAATCGTTGGATGGTTAAATTTTTCTTCATCTACCAGGGAATCACGCCTCACTCGTCTGAAAACCTCCTCTTCGGACATTTCCGGGTACAGTTCGGAGGGGTCTCCCTCGTTCTTCAACCTATAGAGCGCATAGAGCACGCTGTAAGTACTGCTGAGCCCCAGTTCATTGAGTAACTGATCATTGGAGAAAGCAACGCTACTCGCATTTATCGGCCGGTGACCAAAAGTTGATCTGGCACCAAGAACCAGCAATGCCAGTACAAAGGGCAAAATTAACAATTGCCTGGGATAAGAGAAAGGCCTTTGAATTTCCTGCAATCGTCGTATTCCAGCATAGGCAGCCACGGCACCCAGCATGGTACCAACCAAAACAAACAAGGACTGGATGACAAATCCACCGACTAACAGCAGCCCAACTTCCCTGGGATGATTCAGGTATTCAAAGAAAATTCGCCCAGGCCGTGTGTCAAAAAAGGCGATGTAAGTTGGAGTCGATAACTCCATAAGGACAAACGCGGTCGCGAACAACAACAGGAATAATCTGAGTGAAGCTTTGTAGCTTTTTGACCCCGAGATGAAAGCTGGCAATAGCAAGGTGATTAATACGGGTAACACCAACACCATACAAAGCAGTATCGTGTCCATGCGAATACCCAGCATTAGAACATGAAGTAACGTATGCCAATCATGGACGCGATCCCAATTCATCAAGCACAGTGTGAAACGAGCCAATGACAGGAAGAGCATCGAGAAAAAGTAAAATCCTGCGAACGGCAAAAGAGGCCCCAGCCTCCTGAAAATGCTCATTAAATTGTTAGGCTCCATTGCGGGTTTATTTTACCTTCTTCTTCCTTCAACACTAATATTTCTCCACAAAAAACTGGCTTCATTTATCTACTTCACAATCGCGCCCTACCCTCATCGTGAAGATGCAATGATTCAATGCATTGTTTCCTTGCGGCCGGCGCCATATTTGACTGTTGTGTACATACGGCAGTCAGCGTGCTATCTACTTCCCGGCCTGACTTACCTTGCAGGTGATTAGCCCTATCAATCACAATTGTCATCATAACAACACCTCGCTAACAGACCGCGGTGATCACTTCATGATTTCCAAATCCAGGATGTTGCACTTGTCAACTCACTTGAATGGTTGAACAAAAGTGATTATTGAGCCAAAGTCGCTATTTCAACCAGCGTAACGGAGCGAGACATGAAGGTCAGAATCTTTCGACAAAGAGTATCGCAAGTTCACGAAAGTGAGATTGAAATTAACGACTGGCTTCAGGAAATGGAAGGTCAAATCGATATCAGGTTCATCAAGCAGTCCTCCTACTTTACTGACAATACAGACCATGCTCAACCCAGCTTCATTATCTCCGTCTGGTACACGGTTGCCTAGCATCGACTACGGGGGAGGCTATTGGTTTAGTGATACCGACGCACCCTGTTTGTAAACTTGCACTGGCTGGGAGAGCACTTCCAGGTCAACAGTCGGGTCTCCTTCAAATAGCAGAAAATCTGCGGAATAGCCCTCCTTGATTTGCCCGGTCACCTCGCCCAGGCCAATTGCATGAGCACAATCACTGGTCGCAGATCGTAGCGCCTGAACCGGGTTAAGCCCTGCGAAATGTGCAAAGACAGGAATCGCCTGGGGTAGGTGGTGATGTTTAACATTCGGTATACCCGCATCGGTAGATGCGATTAACCGCACCCCTTTCGCCTTCATTTTCGCGTAATTTCCCTGGATCATGTCTTCAAAATTCTTGTTCCCGATGAATCGCTTCCAGCCTGAATTGATGGTAGGCGACACCCAAATTCCTTTGACGGAAATCATCTCCACCACTTCGAGATCGAATGCCTTGCCCCATCCTTCTTCACCCACCCAGGAACAATGTTCAATTGTTGTTACACCTGCAGCCGCAGCGTTGTGAATGCCTGTGGTGCCGTGGCAATGTGCTGCGACATGAAATCCATGTTCAGTGGCAGCTTCAACGATTCTGGTGAGAGTCTGCCTGTCAAACTGTGCATCTATTGGCCGACTCCCTTTGGTAATGTTGCCGCCCGTTGCCATTACCTTGATGAGATCAACCTGATGTTCGACCTGTCTCTGTAATACCTCAATCGCTTCGTCCTCATCTTTCGCTTCACCACCCCAAAAATGGCAGTGACCTTTAATGGAAGTAATCGGTTGTCCGGAACAAATCAGGCGAGGCCCCGGTAATTCTCCACGATTAATACGGTCTCTGATTTCAAGTTCCAGCCACTGGCCGCCACCCAGATCACGCGCGCTGGTAATGCCCACCTCTAGCATCATTCGCGCTCTTTCCGATATATTTTTGAGCAAAACTTCCCGCCCGGGCTTTTCCTGTTCCATAGGATCTTTTTGATCAGGATCCAGGCATAGGTGGACATGCGCATCAATCAGCCCAGGAATGAGGTTAAGCCCCGCCATGTCACGGGCATCCATTTTCAGTTCTTCAGACGATCCAACAAAGGTGAATCGTCCGTCCTCAATTGTCACCGCATCGATACCCTTGTCGACGGCGTCATCAACGCCATTCCAGATATTCAGATTCTTTAAGGACAATTTGTTTTGGGAAGACACGGCATACTCCAGGGTTCTGTTTTCAGTTAACCACGTTTTTCGCTATATACAAATAGTGTGGATGCTGTGAAGTTGAACAAACTTGCACCGAGGACGCCAGCAACAAGTGCAAGAATGCGATATGAATCAAAAAATGAAAATTCACTGGTCAGCACAAAATAAATTCCCCAGTTGAGAGTAAAGCCAATCAAGCTGGCAATGACAAATTCAATCCACTGCCTCGCTTTGGGTCGGCGTGATCGCTCACCAAAGGTCGTGACGCGATTGAGCGCCCAATTCCAGCTGACCGCAGGCCAGAAAGAAAGTGCCCGGGCAACTTGATGTTCAAAACCGATAACCTGTAACAGGTAGTACAACGCAATATCGACGATAAAACCACTTGCTCCAACAACGCCATAATGAATCAATTCCGCCCAACCGCCGAATCGGCACAAATAGAGGCGACGCAGGTGCCGCAAATATTTCCACTGTTGTGCAAAATTCATTTTGCTTGCCCCAACAGTTCGATCTTTGAATCTAATAGCGATCTCGCTAATGCCGGAAAATTTTCCCCGGACCATGAGTTCCAGTCCAATCTTGTAACCAATTGGCCTCAACTTTTCCAGATCGATGAGTTTACGATTGAAAGCAAAGAATCCCGACATTGGATCGCTGCACTCAGTCAAGGGTCTCGCCATCAACGTTGCGATGTGAGAGTTCAGAAACCGCCATAGGCTCCAATCCCGGTCAAAGCTACCGCCGGATACATATCGACTGCCGATGATAAAACGGGAATCATCCAGGTCCAGCGTCCTTACCATTTCAGGAATCATTTCCGGAGGGTGTGACATGTCTGCATCCATTACCAGAATATGATCGGAACCCGCCCCGGCCACACCGTCTAGTACGGAAAGTGAGAGGTCTCTCTCCCTGCCTGAAGGCAGAATAATTCGTACGGGGATTTCCCTGGCGAGGCCGGTCACTATTTCAACAATGTTATCCGGCGAGTTGTCATCAACGATAAGCATTTCGTAGATGACCTGTGCTTCTTTCATCACGCTGTCTACCGCGAGTACCAGACCTGAAATGGTGCTTGCCTCCCGGTAGGTGGGAACTATGATTGTTATCATCTATTTCTTTCTCAACTGCCTATTGATCACGACGCTTTAAAGACGACAGAAGTCGACGTGAAAATTGAAAATCCATCCCGGCTGCCCAGCATTCTTTCGATATTATTTCCGGACAATCATAGGGAGAACCGGAACAACCACCCATCGTCATTCAGGTTCTGACTGTGTTCTGGCTCGCCTGCGAACATAATTTCCCGTAATCACAACTTCCTGAGGTATGAAATCCAACTGAGTTGGCAATTCTAACGTGACCTACATCACGAAATCGAAAGTTAGCTGGCCAGTTGTGACGTGGGTCACACAATCCAGTTCTGAATTCGGGTGAAATGATTCCTGACTTGATCACAAGGTATTCACGGATGATACGCTACCAGCACCACGCCATGGACTTTATCAACCTTGCAGGGTTATTAATCTTTATCGCTTCCGCCATATTGATCTTAACCTAAAATGACAGTCACCCGCCTTTAACCGAGTTAGGCCGAGGCGAGCAGGATGAAGGCGATTCCTCTTCCAGCATAATCATCTACATGGAAGTAGATGACTAGCGTACAGGGACGTAAATATGTAGACGCCAAGTCTCACATCGTTGCTGGAAGAGGACATCGTGGCTTCCGTCCGTATTTGTCCCGTCATCAGGGAAAGAGCCTGGTAAAAATACAAAGCGACTGTGCGATAATGTCAGTCTCTTTCTACCTGTGAACCCAACAATGATGATTGAAGTAACAGAAATATTGGGTGATGGTACTGGTCCCGAACTTGAAATAGCCGTGGCGACTGTGGCAGATGCCATCCCGGTGGAACTTACGATGATCCTGGACAGCTCATCGGCGATCAGGCCGCGGTTAGCCTCCGGATTGTCGAACGAGGGCCATGTGAATACGCCGCCAGTTTTGCATTCGATCTAGGAGAACTCGCCCCGCGAGCGGCGCGCTGTCGCGCAGCAAACATTTGAGGCACGCAAATGAGGGGCAATCGAATAATACGAAATTTTTCTGTAATTAAACCAATGGATTGGTTTATGTTTGATGAGAGTCTGTCGGATTTACTGTTTGTTAATTCTTTTGTCGTATTGATTAAACTTGATGGAAAGATTTCCACTAAGTTGGTTAGCTGTGGTTCTGAATCGATTAATATAGCTGATAACCAGTTGGTACTTGTTTGAATCCTGTTTGCCGATGTTGTTAACACCATCACCTTGTCCCAGCGCATGACGTTCGAAGGAAAGGAAATCCTCTGCAAACCAGTCGAAGATACTCGAAAGATAGAGCGTGTCTGCTTCAACCCTGACATTTGATTCGCTGTTGGCGAACTCCCGCATCGCAGCCTCCAGCAGCGTATCAACGGACTCACCAACAAAAGCAACACGTAACAATCTTGGACAGCTAATCGACGCACAGTTTATGGCCGCATGTATTCGAGGATCTTTGTAGCGGCCACGAATAATGTCGTCCTCAAGCGATTTCAGACTGGTCATCTCACCATCAATCTGGATATCCATCCATTCGAAGAATAAAAATCCCGAAATCAGGCCACTCCAGACCGTGTCTTCTTCAGGTCCCCGGGACAGTACACCTTTGAACACCAGGGCATTGTATGCGTTGATGTAAAAAGCAAGTTCATCATCACGAGTCGGGAATAATTCAGGGTTTGAATCCGGCCCCATTTTTTCGATCCTGGATAGATAGCGGTCAAGCGCACCACGATCATTCGACAAACCTTTGTAGTCAACTAATCCTGTTTGATCCACGTAGCTCTGCAGGACTGATTCCCAATCTGAGTGAGAAAATTTTTCTGTGGCAAATGATAATTGCGGCAGAATCAGAAAAACAACAGCGATGATCCGATTTAATCGTTTTGTCATACCTTAATGACCGGAGGGAGTAGGAAATCTATACATGAAGTCAGCAAACCAGGCCTCCTGACAATACTTGTCTTTTTTGCCAGGTGAAAAACGACGGAATTGGTGGGCCTGGAAGGACTCGAACCTTCGACCAATGGATTCACTTAATCTCAGCATTTCTACTGAGAGCGGACTATCTCATCACCCTCAGCTAATTCAGCAATTCGAATTACTGTCAGGGTGCGGGACGCTCAAGCCTGTTATTAAGAACGCTCGGCTATTATCACCAGTTCTCAGGTAGTCTCTGCACCTTCCGGAAGTGTACTTCCAGCTTGGCTCAGGGTTGCCATCGACAACACGCCCGTTGGCAGTGTTATCGGTAAGGTTTCCCTGAATTCATCCCGTTCATTTCATACCTCTCGATATGAACGCACCATTTTGATGAGTCCACTGCTCTAACCAACTGAGCTACAGGCCCTAACAAAAATAAAATTTTAACACAGAACGTTGTGCCATCCATGGCCAATTACTTAAAAGCTAGGAAGTTTCATCCAGGAAACTCTTAAGATGATCTGAACGAGTCGGATGCCGAAGTTTACGCAGTGCTTTTGCCTCAATCTGACGAATCCGCTCACGGGTAACATCAAATTGTTTACCCACTTCTTCAAGCGTGTGATCCGTATTCATGTCGATGCCGAATCGCATCCGCAGCACTTTTGCTTCACGTGCAGTTAAACCGGACAAGACACCGCGAGTCGCCTCTCGCAATCCTTCATCTGTCGCTGACGCAATGGGCGAACCTACTGATGCACCATCGCCCAGATTTGAATCAGAGTCTAGAAAATCGCCCAAATGAGAATCCTCATCATCACCTATTGGCGTTTCCATGGAGATTGGCTCCTTGGCAATTTTCAATACCCGACGAACCTTGTCTTCGGGCATTTCCATCCTTTCACCGAGTTCTTCCGGAGTCGGTTCACGGCCCATCTCTTGCAACATCTGGCGAGAAACCCTGGATAACTTGTTGATCGTTTCAATCATGTGAACAGGAATTCGAATGGTACGAGCCTGGTCAGCTATTGAGCGGGTTATTGCCTGACGAATCCACCAGGTGGCATAAGTAGAGAATTTGTAACCCCTGCGATATTCAAATTTATCTACCGCTTTCATCAGGCCAATATTCCCTTCCTGAATAAGATCCAGGAATTGTAACCCTCGATTTGTGTACTTCTTCGCAATTGATATCACCAGTCGAAGATTTGCTTCGACCATATCTTTCTTCGCTCTTCGTGCCTTTGCTTCACCAATCGACATTCGTCTATTGATGTCTTTAATCTCACTGACACTCATTCCAACCCGTTCTGAAACAATCCTTATTCTTTTCTGGGCGCGTACAATTTCATCTTCATATTTCTTTAAGCCGCTATGCCCGTCCTTTATCTGTTTGCCAACCCACCTAGGGTCTGCTTCCTTACCGGAGAACTTCTGCATAAAAACTTTTCGTGGCATCTTCGCACGACGCACACAAGTATTCATGATATGTCTCTCCAGACGTCGGACTTCCTTGTGCACCTCCCTTGGCGGCGATACAAATCGATCATATTTCTTGGGTACAAATTTAAAAAACTGGAAAGCGTCACCCTGGGCCAGCAAATCCCTGTTAACGACATCAGTTCCTCGCCCATGTTTTTTGATTGCGCGTTCAGTTTTCTTGAACTGCTTTTTGAGTTTCTCAAACCGTTGCGCTGCCAGTTCAGCATCAGGGCCCTTGTCTTCTTCGTTTTCATCTTCTTCTTTCTTTTGTCCCGGAACGACCTGCGCCGCTGGCGCCACATGGTCCGCCGGGTCAAGAAAGCCGATGATCACATCCAGTAGTTTGCCTTCCTCTTCCAGGCTTGCGTCATATTCATCAAGCGCGGCTGGAACGACACCTGGAAATTGGGCTGCTGCATGCAGTACATCACGAATGCCTTCTTCTATACGCTTGGCGATGACAATTTCGCCCTCCCGGGTCAGCAATTCCACCGTTCCCATCTCACGCATATACATACGAACCGGATCAGTTGTTCGACCCGCTTCGTTCTCGACTGCAACCAATACCGCCGCGGCCTCTTCTGCTGCCAATTCATCGGTAGAATCGACTTCTTCCCTGATCTCATCGCTCTCTGGCGCTGTTTCATGAACCGATATACCCATATCGTTGATCATTCCAATGATGTCTTCGATCTGATCCGGGTCAGAAATCTCATCTGGAAGATGGTCATTTACCTCAGCGTAGGTGAGGTAGCCCTGCTCCCTACCCTTGCTAATAAGATCTTTTAGTCGCGACTGCTGCTGTGCTAATCCGCTCGCCATGGAACCCCTTCGATTTATTTATGAGAACGACAGAGCCGGCCATTATAGCGAGGCAACCTCCATCATTCCACTTCAAGTTACTGTTTTGACTAGCCATTATCGACCATCGAAATATGGAGATTCCTTCATGATTAAGGCTTGCTGTGAATGCTCATTTTTATCAACTGGCGTTCGTCCTCGGTCAGTTCGGCGAAGGGTTTTTCTAAAAGTTGCTCAATAAGCTCTTGTTTTAATTGGATTTCAAATCGTTCCAACAAGGTGTTTATCGTACCCCTGAACTCTTCCCGGACTTCCGCGACTCCCAGTAATTGTTCCTGGTTAACCAGGTCCCTGACAGTCTGGAATTCGGGTTCACCTTGAAAATGACCCATCAGATGTCCCGGTGATAGTAGCTCTTCTTTTCTGATCAGGAGCGCAATCCTGGCCAGCAGCCTATATTTAGAAACTTGAGTGAGTCGTTCATACACAGATTCATCAAATTCCTGTGCGAGTTCAGGTTGTTTTACCAGCATGGAGAGCGCCGCCTCAGCCAATCCCCCACCGGATACAGCGTGATATTCCTGATAGCCGATTTCTGAGTCCGGAGACCGCTGTGACACGGGGGCAAAGCGAGTGTATCCAGACGACTGGCTGGCAGCTTCAATCAATCGGCTGCTTTCGAGACCTGTCTTCTCTGCCAGTCGATCAATCATCAATTGCTTGAATACACCATTGGGAATCGTATTCAGCAAAGGCATAGCAGATTGACTCAGCGTTGCCTTGGCCGCCATTGATTCCATATCAAGATCCTCTTCAAGATGGGAGAAGAAGAACTCATCCAGGGAGACAGCGCGCTCCAGCCGAAGCTCAAACTTGTCCTTCCCTTCTTTCCTGATGAGGGAATCCGGATCTTCACCATCCGGCACGAACAGGAACCTGGCACTCCTGCCATCTGACATGGCTTGCAGCGCCACCAGCATCGCTTTCCAGCCTGCATTTCTACCGGCAGTATCCCCATCAAAACAAAATACAATTTGTGGCACCAATCGATACAAGCGATCGATATGTTCGCTGCTGGTTGCTGTCCCGAGGGTAGCCACAGCGTAACCAATTCCATACTGGGCCAATGCAACCACGTCCATGTATCCTTCGACGACCAGCACCCTGGTCAGCTTTGCATTTCGTCTCCGCGCTTCATATAGCCCATACAGTTCCCGCCCTTTATGGAAGACAGGTGTTTCCGGGGAATTCAGATATTTTGGTTTACCGTCGCCGATGATTCTGCCACCAAAGGCAATGGTTCTCCCGCGAAGATCACGTATAGGGAACATGATGCGATCCCGAAATCTGTCGTAGGTCTTATCTTCATCCTTATTTTCCACGACCATACCCGATTCTATGAGCAGATCGCGATCGTAGTTACTGTTGGCAAGTTTGTCATACAGGTTATCCCAACCTGGAGGCGCGTAACCCAAGCAAAAGTCACGAGCAATTTCGCCGGATAAACCTCTGTTCTTCAAATAAATTACGGCTCTTTCACGGGTCGTATGCGACCGTAATTCTTCCCGGAATACGTTTGATGCCTGGTTCAGGATTTCATAAATCGTCTTCCTTCTTTTTGTCGCCTCTGATGACTCTTTCTTCTTATCCTGCGGCACTTCCAGACCGACTCTTTCTGCCAGCATTTCCACTGCTGCTATAAAATCCATTCGGTCAAACTCCATCAGGAATTTCAATGCACTGCCGGAAGCCTGGCATCCAAAACAGTAATAAAACTGTTTATCCTGGCTAACTGAAAAAGACGGTGTTTTTTCATTATGGAACGGGCAGAGTCCGGAATAGTTTTGTCCCGTTTTCTTTAAGGGTACTCGGGGTTCGATAATTTCAACGATGTCGACACGCGACAAAACTTCATCGATAAAATCTGGTGGAATCACGGCGGCTGACTATCGGCATTGGGGCGAACTAAAAAGAATGTCACTCAAGTTGCTTGAGTGCAAGTGATTGTCCGGGAAGAATCAGGCCGTTAACCATAGCTGGCATGTTCCATTCACGAAGCCTGGAACGCCAAACGCATCGTATTAGTGCAGAACTAGCTGAGATCAGCTTTGACCAGACTGCCAACTTCACCCATATCTGCCCGACCCTGGACCCGGGGTTTCAAAATTTCCATGACCTTGCCCATTTCCCGGATGGAGGTCGCACCTACTTCCGCGATGGCGGCGTCTACGATTGATTTAAGTTCTGTTGCGGATAACGGTTCAGGCATGAATTCCTTGAGAACATCCAACTCAAATGATTCTTGAGCGACCAGGTCATCCCGTCCTGCCGACGCAAACTGGGAAAGTGAATCTCTCCGCTGTTTAGACATTTTATCGAGGATACTGAGAACGCGCAGGTCGTCCAGTTCTATTCGCTCGTCAACCTCGACTTTTTTGAATTCGGACATGGTCAGCCTGAGGACACCGAGGCGCTGCTTATCGCGGGCGCGCATGGCGTTCTTAACTTCTGTGTCAATCTGGAGTTTGATACTGGAACTCATAGCAACCCCGTAGAAAAGTTAATAATAGGGATGTGAAACAAACGGTTAGTAGAGTCGCTCCATTCGGCGTGACTCACGCTGGACTTTTTTAGCATGGCGTTTTACTGCTGCAGCCGCTTTACGTTTACGAACCGAAGTTGGCTTCTCGTAATACTCGCGGCGGCGCACTTCTGCAAGAATTCCCGCCTTCTCACAGGAGCGCTTGAATCGCCTGAGAGCGACATCAAATGGTTCGTTTTCTTTTACTTTAACGTAAGGCATTAATTCTGGTTCCAGTCAGTGTTGGTAACTTGTGCTTTTATCGAGTACTCGAGAGGGCGTGCATTCTAACGGCAAAACCCCCTAATTGCAAAATTGCCTTTACACTAATTACCGGTTTGGCGAATTGCCATTTCAAGAGGATTTTCTGCCTAATAATCTGTAAGATACGCGACTCCTGCAGAGCCAGATCAGCATGAAAGTATTGGGTATTGAAACATCTTGTGACGAGACCGGGGTCGCTATCTATGACGAGCACCGGGGGTTGATTGCAGATCTATTATATAGCCAGATTGATCTACACAAAAAATACGGTGGCGTTGTCCCTGAATTGGCCTCCAGGGATCATATTCGCAAGACACTTCCAATGATTGACCAGGCGTTGATCGATAGCGATTGTCATCCCCGGGACATCGATGGCATCGCCTATACAGCCGGTCCTGGCTTAGTTGGTGCTCTGCTCGTCGGGGCGAGCATTGCCAAGTCTCTTGCCCTTGCCTGGAATATCCCCGCACTGGGCATCCATCATATGGAGGGACATCTGCTTGCCGCCAGATTAACCAGTGAACCACCTGATTATCCCTATGTTGCCCTACTGGTTTCAGGGGGCCACACGCTGTTGCTTTGTTGTGAGAACCCGGGACAATACCAGCTACTGGGGGAGTCTCTAGACGATGCTGCTGGAGAGGCCTTTGACAAGGTGGCGAAAATGTTGTCGCTGGGATACCCGGGTGGCCCTGAAATAGCAAGGTTAGCGTTAAACGGTAATCGTAATCGGTTCATATTTCCCCGACCGATGACTAACCGTCCTGGACTCGATTTCAGTTTTAGTGGATTGAAGACTTTCACCCTCAATACTCTTAAGGATCTTGAACAGCCAACAGACCAGGACAAGGCTGATATTGCAGTGGCGTTCCAGACGGCAGTGGTGGACACCATTCGCATCAAGTGCCAGCGGGCACTGGAACAGACCGGGTTAACAACCCTTGTCATCGCCGGCGGTGTCAGTGCGAATATCGAACTCCGGGTGGAACTCCGAAAAATGACTGATAAATACGGCGGCACTGTCTACTATCCAGCACCTGAATTTTGTACGGACAATGGCGCAATGATCGCCTATGCAGGATTTGAACGGCTCAAACGCGGGCAGACAGAAGATTTATCTATCGACGTAAAACCGAGGTGGCCGATGACCGACCTGCCGGCAATGGGCTGATCCCCATGGATATCGTCTACATAAAGCAACTGGAAATCGAAACGGTCATTGGCGTCTTCGAGTGGGAGCGGAATATTCGCCAGAAGGTTTGTATTGACCTGGAAATGGCCACAGATATCCGAAAGGCAGGTGAAACGGACGATCTAAACGATACGCTTGACTACAAAGCTATTTCGAAGCGCCTCGTGGAATTCGTCGAAGCGAGCGATTTCCTGTTGATTGAAGCGCTAGCAGAACATATTACCGCTATTCTGCTGGAGGAATTCAATGTCCCCTGGCTGAAACTAACCTTAGGAAAACCGGGTGCTATTAGCAGTTCGAAAGATGTCGGCGTCATCATCGAGCGTGGCAGCCTTGGCTGATACCCTGCACCAGGTTTATCTGGGTATCGGCAGCAATATTGATGCCCGGCGAAATATTAAGAGCGCGCTTCAGGTCTTGAAGGGTGACGACAAGAAGCTGTTGATTTCCGAAACCTACCGCTGCGAGGCGGTGGGATTTGAGGGACCACCATTCCTGAATCTGGTTGTCGGCTTTCTTACGGACAAGGATCTTGGGGAATTGTCTCGCGATCTGAAAAGACTCGAACAAAATCACGGGCGCACGAAAGATTTAAGAAAGTTTTCCTCCAGGACGCTGGATATCGACATACTGACCTATGATAGCCTCCAGGGTCTACATCAAGGTATTCAGTTACCGAGACCGGAGATAAGCTACAATGCTTATGTGCTACGCCCTTTCGCCGAACTGGCACCGGAACTATTGTTGCCAGGGTCGAATAACCGTCTTATGGATCTGTGGCATGATCTAAAGGTAGGTCTGGAAAATGGACTGGACAAAATCTCGAACGAGAATCTGGGAAAAACCGCCCACTCACTCGTCAGAATGTCCATCTGTTGGTAGTGGCAGCAAACGGTTACTGTCCGATTATTTGATCCGATAACTCGATCTGATCACTCGATCTGATAACACGGAAATTCTCTGACCAGGTTCGAGTCAAGGGAATCGGCTACCCCAGGAGGGGGAGATATTGCAATTCATAAAACGACACCCCGTACTCCTTACCTTTATCGCCTTGGTTGCAGTCGTCGTAGGGCTATTTGCCCGTACCTATATTGAAAACAAGAATCAAAGCGCCCAGGGTCGATGGGGCGGTGATACCACAGTCGTTGTCACGGCACCGGCAAGGATGACGACCATTGTCGATGAGGTTGAATCAATAGGAACCGCCAAAGCCAATGAATCTGTTTCCCTTACTTCCAAGGTCACAGAAACCGTCAGTAAAGTAAATTTTGAGGATGGGATGTCTGTAGAGGCTGGTCAAATACTCGTAGAACTCACCAATACCGAAGAAACTGCCCAATTGGCAGAAGCACAGGCATCCGTTGACGAGGCGACCCGGCAGTTTAATCGTGTTCAAAACCTGATCGCACAAAATCTTGCTTCTGCAACGCAACTGGATATAGAACAAGCAAGAATGCAAACCTCCAGAGCCCGACTGGAAGCGATCGTCGCGCGGCTGGACGATCGATTGATACGAGCGCCTTTCAGTGGCGTGTTGGGGTTTAGATCGGTCAGCCAGGGTACGCTTTTAAGCCCGGGTAAAATTGTGACAACACTGGATGACATCAGCATTATTAAACTGGACTTTTCAATTCCAGAAAGCTTTCTGGCAGTACTGAGTGAAGGACAGGAAGTCATTGCCACCAGCCTTGCCTATCCAGACCGTACTTTCAACGGAACGGTTGAAGTCATCAATTCCAGAGTAGACCCGGTCACCCGTTCGATCACAATTCGAGCTCACCTTAACAATGATGCCAGGTTACTAAGACCGGGAATGCTGCTGACTGTCAAGCTTGTCAGAAATCGAAGCGCTGCCCTTGTTGTTCCTGAAGAAGCCATTCTACCAATACAAGACAAGCAGTATGTCTATGTGGTTCAGAAAAATACTGCACAAAGGGTGGAGGTGAAAGCCGGTAGAAGGAGACCCGGTATAGTTGAAATACTCTCTGGCCTGGAAGAAGGTCAAATGGTGATAACCCAGGGTGTTATCAAGATTCGCCCGGGCAGCAAAGTTAGAATAAAGGGCGAGGATCAGACTGCCAGCATGCCCGTCGATAAGGAACGTAAATACTAATCACCCCTGTTTCCAGAGGTTCCACTTATGGTGATCTCAGATATTTCAGTTAAGCGGCCGGTATTCGCCACGGTTATCAGCCTGATGATCCTTGCATTCGGCATTCTCTCATTCAGGGACTTACCGCTCAGGGAGTACCCCCAGACCAGCCCGCCTCTGGTATCAGTATCCACAAGCTACGCGGGTGCTTCAGCAAAAGTGATGGAAACGAAAGTAACACGACTCATTGAGGATCAAATCAGCGGTATAGAGGGCGTCGAATCCATCAGTTCAACCAGCCTGGATGGGTCATCCAGAATCAGTGTGGAATTCAGCCTCGAACGGGAAATTGACCAGGCAGCAAACGATATTCGTGATCGAGTCGCGCGAGTTATAAACCGATTACCCGAAGATGCGGACCCCCCGCGGATAGCCAAGGCAGACAGTGACGCCAGGCCAATTCAATGGTTTTCACTCACTAGCCCGAATCTCGATAGCATGGCGCTTACGGATTATGCTGAACGATACCTGGTTGACCAGTTCACCGTGATTGATGGTGTTGCCAACATATTCATCAGTGGTGCAGGCAGATATTCAATGCGTATCTGGATTGACAGGATTGCACTCGCCGCCCGGGGACTAACGGTTACCGATGTAGAATCCGCATTACGTAAACAGAATGTTGAACTACCGGCCGGGCGAATTGATTCGCTGCAGCGTGAGTTTACCGTACGCGTTAAAAGAGCTTATGAGACTGCCGAAGACTTTGCCAAGCTAACCGTCGCCAGGGGAGCGGATGGACACCTGATCAAACTCGGAGAAGTCGCAAAAGTTGAACTTGGCCCAACCACCTATCGCAACGAATTCCGCGGCAACTCAATTCCAACAGTGGGTCTCGGAATCGTAAAGCAGTCCACTGCCAACACGCTGGAAGTATTAAGAGCGACAAATAGAACTGCAACAGCAATTAACGAAAATCTTCCAGAGGGAATGAGTTTGACCGCGAGTTCCGATGATTCAGTATTTATCGAAACAGCAATTTACTCTGTCTACAAAACGATAGCGATCACGATGATATTAGTGAGCCTTGTGATCTACATGTTCCTGGGGACAGTCCGCGCAATGATCATTCCTGCCCTGACCATTCCCGTTTGTCTGGTCTCTTCATTTATCGGCCTGGCTTTCTTTGGTTTTTCGGTAAACCTGATCACGCTACTTGGGCTCGTTCTGGCCATCGGGTTGGTTGTTGATGATTCTATTGTGGTACTGGAAAACATCCAGCGAAGAATTGAGGAAGGGGAACCACCACTGTTGGCGGCCTTTCATGGTTCGCGGCAGGTTGCTTTCGCTGTCATTGCGACGACTGCGGTTCTTATTGCAGTATTTGTTCCCATTGCATTTCTTGACGGCAATCTGGGTGTCATCTTTGCCGAACTCGCCGTGACGATCGGAACCGCGGTTATTTTTTCAAGCCTCCTTGCACTTTCGCTCACCACAATGATGTGTTCAAAATTGCTAACCACCCACGCCCATGAAAGCTGGCTCACAAAGAAGGTCGATGACTTTTTTCACCGTATACAAGATTCCTATCATCAGGCGCTTCTCTATATATTACCGCGACCCTTTATTATCGTTAGTTCTGTTATCTTTATTGCAGCCGCAACAGTAGGGTTATTTAAGCTTACGCCAACAACTTTCGCTCCCCAGGAGGATCAGGGTATTTTCTTTACTTTTGTCAGCGGCCCGGAAGGAGCAAGTTTTCAATTTATGCAAGAACAATTAAGGGAACTCGAAGATACAATCGACCCATATGTAAAATCCCAGGATGTGGAAGAGTATCTGGTTTTCCTGCCCTCCTGGGGAAGCGCCGAGTCGGTCAATAGTGCTGTTGTTCTCGTGATTATGGTGCCATGGGAAGAGCGCAAGATGTCAACAAAGCAGGTTATGAGTGAGCTGACAAAAGCCTGGCAGCAAATTCCCGGTATTCGCGCATTTCCGTTTATGCGAAGCGGCCTGCAACGGCATGGGGGCGGCCAGCCCGTTCAGTTCGTGCTGGGAGGCAGCACTTACGAGGAACTCGCCATCTGGCGGGATATCATTCTAGAACGAGCTGCGGAAAACAAGGGACTGGAGCGTGTTCAATCCGATTACAAGGAAACCAAGCCGCAATTGCTGGTCGAAATCGATAAGACGAGAGCTGCAGACCTGGGTGTATCTGTCCAGGATATCGGGCGAACACTTCAAACAATGATGAGTGAACGCCGAATCACAACATTCATCAATAACGGCGAGGAGTATGACGTTATTGTCCAGGCGAAGCCAGAGCATCGGTTGACTGCAAGTGACCTGACCAACATATATGTCCGATCGGAAACCAGCGGGCGACTCATTCCGCTATCGAGCCTGGCAAAAGTAACGAGCGGCGCTGATTCAGGGAAACTGAACCGATACAACAGACTACGAGCCATTACTATTTCCGCTAACCTGGCACCCGGTTATACACTGGGCGAGGCACTGGCTTTCCTGGAAGATATCGTCCGTGAAGAACTCCCTGCAACTGCCCAGGTAGACTACAAGGGCGAATCATTGGAACTCAGAGAATCAGAAGGCGGGTTAGTGTTTATCTTCGTGTTGGCACTTCTTATTGTATATTTAGTCCTCGCGGCACAATTTGAGAGTTTTATTCACCCTCTTGTCATTATGGTGACTGTTCCGCTGGCAACCTTCGGCGCATTGTTAGGCCTTTACCTTACCGGTGATACATTAAACATCTACAGCGAGATTGGAATCATCATATTGATTGGTATTTCCACAAAAAATGGCATTCTGATTGTAGAATTCGCGAACCAGCTTAGAGACCAGGGTCTGGAATTCGTGGAGGCATTAATGAAAGCCTGCGAAGTCAGGCTGAGACCTGTTCTAATGACGGCTCTTTCGACCATGATGGGTGCGATTCCACTGATAGTGGCGACAGGGGCCGGGTCTGAAAGCAGAATAACGCTTGGTGTCGTTATCTTCTCAGGCGTATTTATGGCAACACTCATGACGCTGTTTGTGGTGCCTGTTTTCTACAATCTTCTGGCAAAAAATACTGGCTCACCCGGCGAGGTGGCAGCGAGGCTCAACGAACTGGAAATAGGCCTGGTCGCAAAATAGAAAGTCAAGCAGCCCAACACAATTGGACCTCGCCGTATTAACCATCCGGTTCGGTGGCATTATGTTTGATAATAATAGACAATTCTTTCCGTTCAGGCAGTTCAACATGAAGCCCGGTTAGGAGCCTTTTTTGCACCACTACGGCGCTGGTACACATGTAGGCAACATTCGTGATAACAACGAAGATAGCTACGTGTGCGATAGCCAAAAAGAGCTCTGGATTGTCGCAGATGGGATGGGAGGCCTCGGTTTTGGTGAAGTGGCAAGTGCCATAACGACCTTCACCGTTACCACAATGATTCGCGATGGTCACGGAGTCAACCAGGCAATTGAACAAGCGCACGCGCGGATCAAGGCATACGCTGAAACGGAAGGAAAGGGTATCAGTATGGGTACCACCATCGTTCTATTACTATCCCGGCAGAATCTCTATCGCATCTTCTGGGTTGGGGATTCCAGGGCTTATCTACTCGATGAAGATAAATTTAATCAAATTACAGTTGATCACTCCGTTGTTCAATCCCTCATCGAAAAAGGTGAATTGACGGTTGAAGAAGCCCGGTCAGATTCGCGCAAAAATGTCGTCACGAGGGCGCTGGGGTTACGGGGACTCGAAACTGTTCGCGCGGATAGCATTAGCAACAAGTGGAGCCCTAAGCAGAAGGTCTTACTCTGTAGCGATGGCTTGACAGACAGTATAAGCAATGCCGGAATTGAATCGATATTACGACATGAAGGTACGGACCAGGAACTATCTGATAGATTGATTGCCGCGGCCCTTGAAGGGGGCGGTAGGGACAATATTACTGCCATCGTCATTTCGGCCGACGAGAGCATAAGGCATAGTGATGTGGACACAGATACTCATGTTCCTCTTGACGCGAAAGTTGACGAAATAAACTCGCCTGTCTTCGATGACGCTACAGCGAATAGAGACTCTGGTGATCGTCCGGATCTGGAATTCACCAGTAATCCTTCAGTCACCATCGGAACCCAGTTGACCCTTGCGATTCCTGAAATTCTCCCGGATGGTCCGGCATTGAGTGAGTCCGGTGTCAAAATTGCGTCACCATTGCCAGTATTTAGAATCTGGGCCACGGCATTCGCTGTAATTTTGATCGTCATCGTGCTGCTCTTCTATGTTGGATTAACGACGAGTAATTCAACGGAAAGAGCAACAAAACCGGCAATGTTTAGCCAACAACAGGACATCTCCAGGCAGGCGGAATTAGTATTTCCACCCATTGACCTACCTGCTAACGGCGCAATCATTCAAGTGGGCATATTTGCATTACTAAAAAGCGCAGAAGAGGAGCAACTCCGCCTGGTTCGTCTCGGCCTTGAGCCATATATCCAGAAAAGATCAACCGGGGAAGGAATTCTCTACTCGGTATTGCTTGGCCCACTATCACCACAAACCTATAGAACAACGACGGCAACTCTCACCTCGAACAACCTGAGTTTCTTTCATCGTCCTTCCCGGAGTTTCTAACGCACAACCGGTCAAAATTTAGGGTAATGTTCGCAGTTTACGGAATCCTGCTCGATGGAAAGTAAAGACCTCGATAAAGTAAAGATGCTCAACCCATTTAACGAAATGGAGGACGATGAATTCACGCGGGCCATGATGGATGCCAGGCTTATCTCTGTGTCAAAGGGAAAAATGGTCTTCAAGCGTGCCGATGAGGATTCCAGGGTATATTGGCTGATTTCCGGTAGCGTTGATCTGGTTGATGAAAACTTTGAAGTGATCCATCGAAAGGCTGGCGAAATAGCAGCTCGAAGCCCAATCGATAATAACTCACCTCATCTCCTGACGGCAATTTCAACAGAAACATTAAAAGTGCTCACGATAGAACGAGCTGAGCTGAGTGCCTTTGGTTATGGTGAACAATCAACCCCCTCAGTCGACCAGGCTGAAGAAGAGATCGATTGGATGTCAACGCTCGTCAGCTCACCTCTCTTTGAGTTTATTCCACCAACCAATATTCAAAAACTGTTTGGGAAATTTGAAGCAGTCCAGGTGAAAAAGGGAGATGTTGTTGTCAGGCAAGGTGACCGGGGCGATTTCTTTTACGTCATTCAGACCGGTCGGGCTAAAGTTGAAAGAAGCAGAGGTGATAAAACTGTCGTTCTTGCAGAACTGCATGGGGGTGATAATTTTGGTCAGGACGCATTAGTCAGCGACATACCAAGGAATGCGACCGTTACAATGACGACCAATGGCAGCATCATGCGATTGTCTGCTCTTGATTTCGAAAGCCTGCTCATGAAACCAGTCATAGAAACCATGAGCATGGAAGAAACGCTCGAAATGATCGAGCAGGCTAACCCAAAAACTTATATCATTGATGTTAGAAGCGCAAAGGAAGTACAAACCGACAAGATCACTCATAGCCTAAATGTACCTCTCCTGTCACTCAGGAAGAACGCCTCCAGATTGAGCCAGGAAGCAATCTACGTGATGGCTGATGAAGGCGGTAAACGTGCGGCGCTTGGCGCTTATATATTGAATGAAAAAGGGCTTATAGCTTATGTACTCAAGCGATAGTCATTATTCTGGTACCTGACTATTTTTGTCAGATCAAGGTTAGTTCATGTTGAGTTTTGTATTCTTCAAGACTAGTTTCTTCAAGGCTAGTTTCTTCAAGACAATCTTCAGCAGCCGAAAACAGGAGTTTGAAATGAGCAAAGACTGTCTATTCTGTAAAATCGCGGCTGGTGAAATCCCGGCCAATCTTGTCTATGAAGATGACAAGGTACTGGCATTCAAGGATATCAATCCTCAAGCCCCCGTCCACTTACTGATCATCCCCCGTCAACATATCAGTACCATTAATGATGCAACTTCTGAAGACCAGGAATTGTTAGGTTATATCATGTTGGTAGCAGCGAAAATTGCAAAAGAAAATGAAGTTGACGAATCCGGATACAGACTGATTGTCAATTGCAATGAGCAGGGTGGTCAAACTGTTTTTCATATTCACCTGCATCTTCTAGCAGGCAGGCAGTTGACTCACCTTGGCTAGTAAATACTCCAAAAGGACGCTCTCGCCGATGGATCAGTTGATCACTCACGTTGACAGCTTCATAAAAACCACATCGGGTTCAATCGGTCGGCGGGAACGTGGTTCACCAGGTGAAACGGTAGAAAACCAGGATCTGACTCCCGAAGAAAGAAATTATTCAGCTCGACTGATGCGCATTAATCATTGCGGCGAGGTATGCGCACAGGCCCTTTATAACGGACAGGCCCTGACGGCCAAAAACACCAGAACCTCAGGAGTGATGCGCGACGCAGCCAACGAGGAAGCGGACCATCTGGCCTGGTGTGAACAACGCATCAAAGAACTGGACTCACACGTGAGCATACTAAACCCGCTCTGGTACGCGGCGTCCTTTTCTATGGGCGTCCTCACTGGACTGCTCGGCGACAAGATTAACCTTGGCTTTGTCGCTGCAACGGAAGAAGAAGTATGCCGGCACCTGGATGAACATCTTGAAAAAATTTCTCCGAGAGATAAAAAATCCAGGGCCGTACTCAGCCAGATGCGTGATGACGAAAGCAAACATGCCTCGAGCGCACTCTCTCATGGCGGGGCACACTTCCCTGCACCCGTTAAAGCAGTCATGCGCCAGGTATCGAGGCTGATGACGAAGTCTACCTACTGGGTCTAGGAGTCTGTCGGACTTAGACGCTCCTAGCCTGCATAATTCACCAGGGCGGCCCTGCTGTTTCGTTTGGTCCAGTTAACACAATAGGTTGAGGCCGAATCAGGAAAATAAGTAAAAGTACAGTTTGGGCCTGGTCAACTATGCGGACTGGCGAACAGATTTAACGAGCAGTATCAGCGGGCGGAAAGCAACCTTTCCCATTCCGATTTCATCGGTTCCGGTAAACTGTCGGCGATCAACACAACATGGCTGTCTGTCTTTGACCTGGCTTCATAAAGTGTACTGAACCCACTAACTTGAAAACACTTCTGCTGTAATTCGGAGGTGGACATGGAAGTTGATTCTGTATTTTGACGTGAATCAGCAGCCATGAGTTCGAGATTCCCTTTTTCATTTCGTCTGAAACCCCTGACTTTGCAGTCTATTATCAGCACTTCAAATTCGAACTCTGCAGAAATCCTTTCTAACAATTCTTTCACAGGTAGTATTCCACAGGTGGATAGTTCCAGTTCACAACGGAAACTTCCCCAGGACGAATCTTCATTCACCTCGAAGTATGTGTGTGCAGCCAGATGGCTCTTATCGAGATGAAACATTGCCGCATCTCCCTGGCCAATCAGAACAGTTGCACTTGCACCCTCCGGTTGATAGTGCGTACTGGAGTGACCCAGAACCTCTGCTTGTAACAATTTAACAATATCGATCAAAAGATATTCGAGCATGTTTGCACAAAAATGTGCGTTAGTTGCCTTGAGATTCCGATTAATTGAACCTGGAGCAGATTCAAATTCCAACCGGCATGCATTAACTGCCAGGGTCCAGGTAACACTATTCAATGTCTGGCTCCACGATCTCGTAATCATGGGTCATTTCGACACCACCTCTTCCTAACATGATTGACGCAGAACAATATTTTTCTGCTGACAATGTGACTGCACGTTTCACCTGGTTTTCCTTCAATCCGACACCTGTTACGACAAAGTGAATGTGGATTTTAGTGAACACGGCAGGCACCTCGTCTGCCCGTTGTGCATCAAGGTGCGCCACGCATCCGGTTACCGGCTGACGGGCTTTTTTTAAAATCGTCATCACATCAAAACTGGTACATCCCCCAACGCCCAAAAGGATCAGTTCCATGGGGCGAATTCCCATATTGCGACCGCCCGCCGATGGCGGTCCATCAATCACAACCCTGTGCCCGCTCTCTGACTCGGCCATAAACATCGCCTTATCAACCCAACTCACTGTCCCTTTCATGACATTTTCCCGATCCTTTAACAAAAATAATACAAAGCTATCGTTAAAACTATTGTTGAACTGCTTTTGCTGAACTGCTTTTGTTGAACTGCTTTTGCTGAACTGCTTTTGTTGAACTGCTTTTGCTGAACTGCTTTTGTTGAACTGCTTTTGTTGAACTGCTTTTGTTGAACTGCTTTGATGCAATAACAAAAACCCTGGTGGGCTTCTAACAGTCTAATCAACACGCAGATAGCAGAGTCATGGCAAAAAATAGCCCACAGTAGAGATGCTTCATGGTATCCGGTTAATTTTGTATTCACCAGCAATCATCCACCTAAAGAAACTGACCCCCCATCCGCTTTTTACCCCTCACAGCCAGCAATATCCGAATAACGGTTGTTTTCAGCCGATGCTGGACGTAATCTTGTCTAGTGAAGCAAATCAACCAAATAACGACTCATGGCTAGTATGGTTCTTTCAACACCGGGTCTGGCCAATATGGACAGTTTTCTCTCTGCTGCGCATAAACGGAAGTATCCCCGTGGCAGCACGATAATCTATGCAGGTGAGCAAAGTGATTCCATTTATTACATTACGAAAGGTTCAGTCACTGTAATAATCGAAGACGATACGGGTCGAGAAATTATCGTCGCCTATCTCAATGAAGGTGATTTTTTCGGAGAAATGGCGATGTTTGGTGAGGGGACCCGCACCGCATGGGTAAAGGCAAAAATGGAATGTGAGGTCGCGGAACTCGGCTACCAGAAATTTTCCGAATTGAGCCAGAAAGACGCGGGTATGCTTTATAAACTGGCAACCCAACTGGCTGATCGACTCGGCAGAACAACCCAGAAAGTTGGTGATCTTGCATTTCTTGATGTAACGGGCCGGGTCGCCAGGGCACTTCTCGACCTCTGCAACGAGCCCGATGCAATAACTCACCCGGATGGTATGCAAATCAAAATCACCCGACAGGAAATCGGCAGGATAGTTGGCTGTTCCAGGGAAATGGTCGGGCGTGTGCTCAAAACGCTGGAAGACCAGGGCCTGGCATCCGTAAAAGGGAAAACCATGGTTATCTTCGGCACACGATAAGACCTGATCGCCGAGGCTGCAGGTAAGGCAAATCATTATACCCCTGCCCGAACTTTACTCCTGCCTCTGATAGCTTCACATCCAACCTATCCAAATAGTACTTTCAACCTGGCACCAGGATCAGCTTCCCGCATAAATGACTCGCCAACCAGGAACCCGTTTACACCATTTTCATTCATCAATTCTACATCCCGATGAGTGTGTATTCCGCTTTCAGTAATGACCAGTGCATCATCCGGCACCTTTTCTAACAACGCCAGCGTTACCTTGAGATCAACTTCGAAAGTCCTGAGATTCCGGTTGTTAATACCCAGCAAGGTTGGTGAAATTTCGAGCGCTAGTGCCAGTTCATCCTCATCGTGGACTTCAACCAACACATCCATACCCAGGGAAATAGCCAGGTCACTGAACTGCTTCAAACTGTTTTTATCGAGAATACTCACAATGAGTAGAATGCAATCGGCGCCAATATATCGCGCCTCGTGGACCTGGTATGAATCGACAATAAAATCCTTTCGCAACACAGGCATGGACACAGCTGCCCTGGCTTCAATAAGGTATTGATCTGATCCTTTGAAAAATTTGCCGTCGGTCAATACGGACAGGCAAGTCGCCCCCGCGGCTTCATAGCTCTGGGCAATTGAAACTGGTTCAAAATTATCCCGGATGATTCCTTTCGAAGGGGAAGCCTTTTTAATTTCCGCGATAACAGCATTACGGCCAGATCTGATTTTTGCTTGAATCGCAGAAGTGAATCCGCGGGTGCTCGTATCGATATTCTCCATCAACGTGGAGACAGGTTTTTTCTCTTGCCGATGCTCAATCTCACGCCACTTCTCTTCTACAATTTCTTTCAGGATATCTGGCACGTTCATTAACCTGCCTCGGCTAATTGGGTCGTGAAATCAACAAATTCATTCATCTTTTCAGCTGCTTGACCTGATCTAATTGCCTCACTTGCCATTTCTACACCAGAATCAAGACTATCTGCGACGCCGGACACATAAATTGCCGCGCCTGCATTCAAGGCAACGATACCGGTAGCGCCTTTATGGGACCCATCCAGTGAAGCTTTCACAAGCACCAGACTTTCCTCGCTACTGCTCACTTTTAACTCATCCAGGTCAAACCGTGAAAAGCCAAAATCTTCTGGTGCAAGCTCATATTCTGAAATTACACCATTGTTCAACTCGGCAACCCTGGTATTTGCCGAAATACTTAACTCATCGAGTCCGTCCGCAGAATGAACGACCATGACGTGTTTGCTTCCTAGCTCCTTGAGTACGTTCGCTATTGGCACCACCCATGCAGCATCGTAAACACCGACCAATTGTCTTTCCGCTCGGGCCGGGTTCGTCAATGGGCCCAACAAATTAAAAATCGTGCGCACGGTCATTTCTTTTCGCGGACCAATAGCGTGCTTCATCGCGCCATGGTGATTTAATGCAAATAGAAAACCAACACCAATGGTATTGATACATTGGGCAACATTTTCCGGGCCTAACATGATATTCGCCCCGGCTTCTTCTAACAGATCTGCACTTCCGCTTTTGCTGGACGCAGCACGATTACCATGTTTGGCCACCCTGGCCCCTGCCGCCGCGGCTACAAAAGCACTGGCAGTCGACACATTAAATTTGTTAGACCCGCTGCCGCCTGTACCGCAGGTATCAACCAGGTTTACAGCATCCACTTCAACCGGTGTGGACAGATCACGCATAACGGAAGCGGCACCAACTATTTCCACAATGGTTTCCCCTTTGACCCGGAGACCCACCAGAAAACCACCTATCTGTGCGGGAGTGGCCGACCCGGTCATGATTAATCTCATTACCTCGCTCATCTCGTCGCGAGACAGATCCTTGCCTTCTATTACACTGGCAATCGCGTCCTGCATATTCATATCGGTCCTCCTGTGGTGGAAGCTTTCAAGAAATTGGCTAACAGATCATGACCATGTTCCGTCAATATGGACTCGGGATGAAATTGGACCCCTTCCAGCATCCTGGTTACATGACGCACGCCCATGATCTGATCAATATCCCCATTATCATCTACCGTCCAGGCTGTCACTTCCAATTCGCCCGGGACAGAATCCGGATCAATCACCAGAGAATGATAGCGAGTGGCAGTGAACGGCGTTACTAAACCTGAAAACACACCTTTTGAATTATGATGAATCGACGAAGTTTTTCCATGCATCACCTGCTTTGCTTTGACGATTTTTCCGCCAAACACCTGGCCAATACTCTGGTGGCCCAGGCAGACTCCAAGCAAGGGAATTTGCCCACCAAACTGCCTGATTACCTCCATGGAGATCCCAGCTTCATCTGGCGTACAGGGGCCGGGGGAAATGACGATGTGAGTTGGGTCTTTTCGGCCGATTTCATCAATGCTGATTTCATCATTGCGGTAAACTTCAACGTCCGCGCCGAGTTCGCCCAGATACTGCACAATGTTGTAGGTGAACGAATCATAATTATCAATCATTAATAGCATTGTAAATGTATACCCTTATTTAAAATTATACTGGCTCCCAGCGAACCAGTTGATTGCTCACTTTTGCACTCACTATAATCGGAAATCTGGTTAAAAAAAGCGACCCTGGTGTCGCCATTTTCTAACCTGGGTGGAATGCATTTCTTGAAGGGAATGATTGCGGGGTCAGGCGTTTGGCAACTTAGCTAATATCGGCTCGCCACATGATGATTTCTGCCAGGTACAAATTCAGGGTCATTGTAACTTATTCCAACACTCGACTGCGAACAGGCAGGCTCTGATATAGAGGTCACTCATAATGGGCCGCACAAAGTTAGAAACTCACGAATGAAACTGGCAACGGTCCAGCTTGAACCTTGAATCTGTGAGCTATTCTTGTTCTCCCAACCCGAAGTTGAACAAGTTCGCCATCTGCTCATCGCTGTCACGGTCATGTATCGTCCAACCTCGTCTAGCAAACTCACGGCGAGCTTTTTCTGATGTTTGACCCAATAGCCATAGTGATTTTTCTGCAAAAGGGCGTTCATCGTCATTCAATAATTCCACATTAGCAGCAAGTGATTCAGACCAGATCAGGTAGTCCGCTGGCACGATGGCAACCAGCTCATTATTGTTGGTAATGCCATAGGGCAACTTGGTTCTTGAAGAGATCCGGTCAATATTCTTGTATTGTTTCTGGTACCAGGCCAGGAGAGAAACGGTATTGAGCAGGAACCGGGTCTCCCTGAATGAGTGAGTTCGGGGTAGCTGAACAGCAACCAGTTCGAGGTTCTTGACACCCTTCAGTCGGCCGATGCTTGCACAAAAAACAGAATGCATGGTCGGTGTCATATAATCAGAGGCAAAAAACTCCTCGATTGTTTCCGGGCTGATTCCGGCATCCGAAAGGCATACACGATTAGATACCTCTAACTCGCTGGCATTCTGCATGTAAATTTTCTCGGCGAGTTCACCGAGTACATCAGCCGTAACGGACAAGGTCACCGGTAGCGCATAGCTGACGGGTAGGCCGCCGACAAATTGTACGACTGACATTTCGCCAATAACAGCACGAAGTTTAAGATTAGTTGTGTAAGGGTCCGTCTTGAGTTCCGCTGCCCATTGTCTTTCAGTATCACTCAGGAGGTAGTTACGTTTCTTGAATTCTTTCGGGTCTACTTCAGCATCTTTGGAATCTTTGCCGATGTTCTGTGCGTAGTTTACGCCGCGTTTTGTCGAATCGACGTACCCTGAAAAAAGTCGTGTGACGCCGCCTGGAATACCCTTAACTGTGCCAACCGGGTCTGTAAACATGCGTGTAAATGATTTTGCAGTGTCAATACCTGCATCAACAAGCGAGTCCACGAACACTTCTGTTTTGGACATGGTTTTTAAGTACGCAAGCGCATCAACTTCGCGAATTCTTATTCTTAGATCAAAGACCCCGGTTGCCATAAACTGTCCGTAATCACTTTCGATGACAAAACTATTCTGGAACCCACTGCTGCTTACATCCAGAAGAACATTGTGATTGGGACCTGATATGAGGCGGGCAGGAATCAGATCGCTGAGATTCAGCGTGGGGGACGTTTCGAACTCCGACGCATAAGATGACGCAGCATGCAGGAATAGCAGACAAACTAACATTGTGTACTTCATAGACTGAACCCAGGCACATGAATAGGCAACGGATTGTAGCAAAGTTGTCATACAAAAAGGTTTTCACAAATTCTAACGAACTATCGACCTGGTGCAGTCTTGGCGACAGGCATCCTCCTGCCGTTAGCCAATAGGTAATGCGCTTTCACACAATACGATTTATCGCCGCGTAATGTCGTTCACGATCGTCACTGAAAATCTGGTAATTGTTGTCAATTGACCGTGCCACTTACCAATCTCCGGTGGACTCCATTTTTTGCAACAAGAAAGCAGATCCCTTTATTTCCGTTAACTGTGTTCTACGCCATAGTGCCCCTTACTCACTCAGGCGGTAGTAACATCCCGGCCTTACTTATCTTCCAGCCCAACAACCTGTCTTGATTCATCCTTGTGGAACTCGCGCGGATTTTCACTCGCCCCCAGACTGATGTTCAATCCTGATTCTGCCATCGTTGCAGCCTGAAAAACTGAACGGGCTTTATTCATGGTTTCCTTCCATTCGAGTTCCGGAATCGAGTCTGCAACGATACCGGCACCTGCCTGAATGTAGAGCCTGTTGTTTTTAATCACAGCGGTCCTGATTGCGATGGCGGTGTCCATATTGCCATTCCATGAAAGGTATCCGACTGCGCCGCCATAGATTCCCCTTTTTTCAGGCTCCAATTCATCAATGATTTCCATCGCCCTCACCTTGGGTGCACCACTTAGCGTTCCAACTGGCAAGGTCGATCGCAGAAGATCAAGTGCGGAATAACCTGGCAGCAATTCACCGCTCACGTTGGAAGCAATGTGCATTACGTGTGAATATCGTTCGACCACCATCATCTCCGTAACGACCACACTGCCAGTAACGCTTACCTTGCCAACATCATTTCTGCCAAGATCTATCAACATTAAATGTTCTGCAATTTCCTTCGGGTCTGCCAATAGCTCTTTTTCCAACGCAAGATCCTCCTCGACATCTCTGCCGCGACGCCGCGTTCCAGCGAGCGGCCTTACCGTTACCTCGCCATGATCAAGCCGCGCCAATATTTCCGGAGAAGACGAGACGATATGTTCATCGCCCAGATCCATGTAATACATGTATGGCGAGGGATTGAGTGATCGCAGCGCCCTGTATAGATTCAAGGGATCCGCTTCAAAGGCAACTGACATCCGTTGTGAAAGTACCACCTGCATCACATCACCCTCGACGATGTACTCTTTTATTTTTTCAACATCCTTCTTGAACTGATCTTCACCATAGCTGGATACGAAATCAGCTTCATGTATGGCCGGACCTTCTGTGGGTTCCCGTATATCGGGCGGGATGATCGATTGCATGGACACAGCCATTTCATCCAATCTCGTTTGAGCTTTTTCAAAGGCTTTGTCAACTTGAGGATTCGCGTGACAAATCAGGTGAATTTTTCCTTTCACGTTATCAAACACGATGACATCGTTCGATACCATCAACAAGATATCAGGCGAGCCGATTGAATCTTCAGGCGCACTCTTCGCTACTCGTTTTTCGACGTAACGAACAGTGTCGTATCCGAAATACCCAACGAGCCCACCTGTATAAGTTGGTAACCCGGGGAGCGCCGGATACCTGAACCGGGACTGGAAATCCTCAATAAAAGCGATGGGATCTTCACAAAATGTCTCATCTTCAATTTCACCCTTTCGTTCAACGACAACCTGATGGCCAGACACTTTTATCACCTGGCTGGCTGGTAGACCGACAACCGAATACCGGGACCATTTCTCTCCGCCTTGATGGGCACTTTCTAAAAGGTAGCTGTACTGGCCCCTTGCTACTTTGATATAGCAGGACAAGGGTGTATCCAGGTCGGCGAATAATTCGCGAGTGACAGGAATATGGTTATATCCCTGGCTTGCAAGCTCTGAAAATAGTTCTGGCGTCATGGGTCAATCTCCGGTACAACATCTTGTTTAATAAAAAGTCCTGTTGGATAGAGGTAGAACGGCTTGAGAGAGTATTCCAGGATTTTGAAAGGCGGCTTCCAAACAGCCACCAGTGAAGATACTTCACAAAGAGCAGGAACAGTGCTAGCTCACCATCGCCAGGAGAGATAAGCCCAACATGGGCCCGGGAAGTTGTACCTTTCTACTTGCATTGATCGATTCTTTCTTCTGTTAATTTACCGCCTTTCAATCCAGGCAAGCTTAATCAACTGTCTTCATTTTGACAACCACCTACCAACTCCGCCCGCATTGCTGCAATCGTCGCTTGATAGTCATCGCTACCAAAAATCGCAGAACCGGCAACGAATGTATCTGCACCGGAACGCGCAATTTCTCCAATATTATCTATATTCACACCGCCATCAATTTCAAGCCGGATATCCCTGCCTGCCTGGTCAATTATTTTTCTTGCCTGTTTAATCTTTTCATGGGTCACCGGAATGAACGACTGGCCACCAAACCCGGGGTTAATGGACATGATCAAAACCATATCAATCTTGTCGAGCAGGTAATCCAGGTAGTTAAGTGAAGTGGACGGATTGAAGGCCAGACCGCACTTTAACCCAGCGGACTTAATCAGTTCCAGGGAACGATCGATATGGTCAGATGCTTCCGGATGAAAAGTGATGTAGCTGGCCCCGGCCTCGATGAAATCTCCGATGATCCGGTCAACCGGTCTCACCATAAGATGTACGTCGATGGGCGCAGTAACGCCATGATGGCGCAATGCCTTACATACCATCGGACCAATTGTCAGATTCGGGACATAGTGGTTGTCCATGACATCGAAGTGTACGACATCCGCCCCGGCTTCGAGAACAGCGTCCACTTCTTCACCCAACCGGGCAAAATTGGCAGAAAGGATCGAGGGAGCAATGTAATTTTCCAATTTCATATCCGTCAAGAATTAAGTACTACAAGTTTACAGCGCCTCACGGAACAACGAGCAATTTTGATCTGCTTTTCCCTTATGAACTGCTAGCCCTTTTCGGCTTGAAGCCATTCATATCTTTCCGGTGTACCGACGTCAGCCCAAAACCCGGCATAGTGCTCGCCAGTGAGCTGGCGGGAGCTTATTGCCTGGTCAAGCAGCTTACGCAGAGGAAATCTGGTTACCTGGCAGCCTGAAAAGAGCCGCATTGATAATACACTGATACCCGAATAAGTCAGTCTGTTTCCATCGTGAACCAGTGAACCCTCTCGATCAACGGCAAAATCTCCAGCCGGGTGATGTTCGGGATTGTCCACCATAACCAGGTGTCCGAGAGCAGATGTCGGCAGCGCTCGCGGTAGTTTTTCGAACTCATAATCCGTGTAGATGTCACCACTGACCACAACAAAATTTTCACTTTCACGGGCACCGTTGCCGAGACAGTCAAGCGCGTTGGTTATCCCGCCACCGGTTTCCAGCAATCCGGGTTCTTTGACATATGTAATTTCAGCTCCCAGGTCCTGGCCATCACCAAGTACCAATTCAAATTGGTCCGCAAGATGGAACAGATTGATCACGATGGCGGTAAATCCAGCTGAAACCAGACGTTCAACATGACGTTCGATCAGTGATTGATCACCGATTCGCAACAACGGTTTTGGGGTCGTGCGAGTAAGAGGTCGTAATCTCCGGCCTTCTCCTGCCGCGAGGATCATCGCCTTCATCACTTGTAGTGACCCGGATCGAGTCGTGATTCAACCGCTTCCGACAACCAGTTCCCAAACCGATGAAGCTCTTCATGGTCGGCACAAACTTCAACCATGTAACGGACAACCAGCGGAATATCGTGCAGATATCCCGGCTTGCCATCACGCAGGTGCAATCGGCAAAAAATACCCGCACATTTCAAATGTCGCTGCAATCCCATCAGATCAAACCAGCGCCTGAAAGTGGTTTCGTCAACTTCATCAATACGACTATCCGCAATCAGCAACCATCTGAACCTGTTTACCCACTTTGTAACCTGTGCGGAAGGAAACTTGATGTAACAATCCCTTAGCAGCGAAACCAGGTCATAGGTTACTGCACCCTTGACGGCATCCTGAAAATCAATAATCCCGGGATTGAGCGAACTGGTGACCATCAAATTCCTGCTGTGGAAGTCCCGGTGGACAAACACCTGTGGTTGTTGCAGGGCATTAGCTATCAGCAACTCGAAAACTGTATTCAACATTTCTGTCTCCTTGCCAGAGAGAGAGATTCCCAGTTGCTTCTTGAGAAACCAGTCCGGAAAAAGATCCATTTCCTGCTGCAAGAGCAATCGGTCGTATTCAGGCAACTTCTCAGTGATAAGTTGCATGTGGTGAATTGCGACCAACGCATCCTGGTACAGGGGCTCACCCGCTCCTTCCAAAGTGGGCGCCTCGCCATCAAACACCGAAAGATAAAGCCTATTGCCCAGGTCAGTAAGCATCATGAAACCCAGGCGATAGTCTACAGCGTAGACTTCAGGGGCGTTCAGCCCGGCTTCAGCCAGCTGTTTGGCGATGGACACAAATGGCCTGCTGTCTTCCTTATGAGGCGGCGCATCAACGAAGATATATCGATGGGATTCAGATTGGTAACGAAAATACCGCCGAAAACTGGCATCGTCGGAAGCAGGCGCCAGACGTTCATCGGGTAACATCCGAATTGAACGCTCAGCCAGTTGCCCGCGCGCCCAATCGTTTAATAATTCTTCTCTTTGATCTTGACTCATTCCAGAAATTGACTGACCTCTTGCAGCTAATGTTTTATTATCACCGATCCTGTTCGATATGAGCATACTTGCCATCTTCCACGAGCCATATTCCACGAACGACTTTCACGGGCTACTTTCACGAGCGATGACCACAAGCATTCAGACAATAACCGGAATGGTCAGGGTCCTTCTTCATACAATAATATTGGTCTACGCGATACCAATCTACGCCCAGAGTGCTGCCGAGACCGATTGGGTTCCTGCGAGTGAACTGAACGAGGAACAGTTGGAATTGCTGCCCTTGAACTGCAGAGGACTATACGTCCAACCAGCGTCAATAGTGAATCGAGATCCATCCGACGATAACGAGACAATACATGTTACCGCACAAGATGCGCTGCACGTGGTCGATCATTCAACCACATTCACAGGTGATGTCGAGCTTCGACAGGGGACGCGGCAAATTAACGCATCCTTTATCTCCCTGGATGCAGTTTCGGATATCGCCACAATGCATGGGGCTGTTTCTATCCGCGAACCAGGGATTTTATTACGTGGGGATGAAGCCACTGGAAACCTGTTCGCTGGAACAGGTGTCATTGATACGGCAACATTCATCCTGCACCAGAGCCGTATGCGCGGTCGTGCGACTAGAATTTACAAGGAAGAAAACAACCAGCTACTTATCCAGGATGGGGATTTTACTCGCTGTGACCCCGATGTTAATACCTGGAGCGTTCACGGCAAAAGCATTCGGTTAAAACCGGATGAGGGTCACGGCGTGGCAAGGGATGTCACCCTGAAGATCAAAGATATCCCGGTGGCCTACTTCCCCTACTTTCGGTTTCCGATTAGTGAAGATCGCCTCTCCGGTTTTCTGATGCCTGCTTTTGGCCAGGATAGCAGCGGCGGAACCGATATAGTCATTCCTTACTATTTTAACCTAGCCCCCCAATATGACGCGACCTACACATTCCGAAGCCTGTGGAAAAGAGGTTTGATTCACAGCGGTGAATTCCGCTTACTATCCGAAAACTCTAACAACCTGATCAACGCAACCTTTCTGAAAGATGATGATATCTATGACGACAGGACTAATTTTGATTTGAGTTCAGGAGGCACTTTCCCGCAGTTTGAAAAACAGGATAGATGGTTGCTGCATTCCTCTCACAGTGGTGCCTGGGGCGATAATTGGCGAACTTCACTAAATTACAGTGCTGTTTCGGACAATGACTATCTACACGATATCGGGGGAGATGTTGGTTCAACAGCAATCGACCAGGCCACAGACCAGATCGACGAAAACCTCGGGAATATCAAGATCCCGGCATTAACTCGTGACGCATCCATCACCTACAGGAAGGAAAAATGGTCCACAAGTTTGTTGGTTCAAGGATTTCAAACCCTTGACCTGCTGTCCAGGGAAGAATATGAAAAATTACCCGAGCTTGTCGTCGCCTATGCAGATGACTTTCAGCACTTAACGCTAGACATGAAAGTCCAATACACCTATTTCGACAAAAACACTGACGGGATTATCGGTCCACTTGCAACCACAGGACAACGGGCCGTTACTGATGTGAGGGTATCTGCTCCAATTCGTAATGCCTGGGGGTACATCATCCCCTCACTGGGCATTCTGCATCGAAAATATGATCTGAATGATGAGCCCTTAACGGCTCGCAGTAGTCCTGAGATTGCCACGCCTTCCTTCTCCCTGGATTCAGGTTTGATATTTGATCGGCCATTCAGCCTGATGGGTCACGACTTTCTACAGACACTGGAGTCCCGGCTGTACTACCTGTATGTTCAATTCGACGAACAGGATGATCTGCCTCGATTTGATGCAACGCCAATAACCCCCAGTTATCCTCAACTTTTTAGAAATAATCGTTTTGCAGGTTACGACCGATTGGGTGACGCGAATCAGATAAGCCTGGGAATCAGCACCAGTTTCCTTTTTGCCGACACGGGCGCCGAATTCCTGAGAGCGAGCATTGGGCAGACTTATTATTTCCAGGACCGAGAGGTCATTTTCAAGCCAACGCTCTCGGAAGACCCGACGGTGGGCTCTTCACCCCTCTTCACTGAACTACGTATGGCACTTGGTTCCGCCATGTCGCTGACCTCCTCTTTCGAATGGGAACCGCGGGAGGGAAGGAGCAATCGAGGAAAACTGGCTTTCAAGTATTATCCTGACAACCGGCGGATTCTGAACTTAACTTATTCGTATACCAGCCCTGAAGTAAAGTCATTGTTCCTGCCAGGTCAGTTAAGAAACTCGGAAGAGTCAGATGTCTCCTTTATCTGGCCAATCAGGGGAAAATGGAGTGCAATTGGCCGATGGAACTTTGGCTGGGATGAGAATCAAACCATAGAGTCATTGTTCGGAGTCGAATATAATGACTGTTGCTGGAGGTTCCGGGTGGTTTTCCGAAGATTCCTCAAGGAACCTCGATTTATTACGGTTGTCGTTGATGATCCTGACTCACCCACGGGCGAGTCGACCCTGATTGGGTTGGATCATCGCGCCGAATCAGGGATATTTTTTGAATTTCAACTAAAGGGTCTCGCTGACCTGGGTGGAAGACTGGATCGCCTTCTGGAAAACTCCATCCCGGGTTATCGAACCAGAGAAGATCGAATGGGCTTATAATGAAAAAACTGCTATCACTTTTCGGTGCCGTGCTCCTGGCATATACTCCCCTGTACTGCTACCCGGCATTGATCATGCTGGATCGAATTGTTGCCATTGTTGATGAGGATGTCGTCATGCAATCGGAGGTTAGCGCCCGGATGAGGTCGATCAAGGCCCAGCTTGCCAGTTCAGGCCAGGGATCCATTCCACCGGACGACGTCATGACCAGCCAGATTATCGATCGGCTGGTGTTGGAGAATCTCCAGCTTCAAATGGCAGATCGCGGTGGTGTCAGAATAAGTGACAGCGAACTCAACATCGCCATGCGCGGCATCGCCGAGCAAAACAGAATGACCCTCGAGCAGTTTCAGCAAGCCATTCTTGATGATGGAATTTCCTATGTCGAGATGCGGGACCAGATCCGCCGCGAACTCATGATCGGTCGTGTACAAAAAAGTATCATGCGCGGTCGAATTCAAATCACAGAACAGGAAATCAAAAACTTTCTCGAATCCGAACTCGGTGAGGTCATAACCGCGGACGAATTTCGCCTGGCCCATATATTACTGGCAACACCACCCAAAGCGACAGCCGCACAGGTGATGTCGGTCGAGAGAGAAGCCAATGAATTGCTCGCGCGGATCAATGCCGGTGCTGACTTTCAGAGTCTGGCCGTGGAAATGTCTGCAGGGCAAAATGCACTTGAGGGTGGCGATCTTGGATGGCGAAAACCAGTACAGCTGCCCACAATGTTTTCAGACATTGCGCAGGAAATGAAAACTGGTGAGGTGCGAGGCCCTATTAAAAGCGGCAGTGGTTACCACATCATTAAACTGATGCAAAAACGAGGAGCGAAAGCGGAAGGCCAGGTTGAACAAACTGAAGTTCGGCATGTATTGATCCAGACTTCTGAAATCAGGTCTGATCAGGAAGCACGGGAATTAGCAGAAAGTCTCCGCGAAGAAGTCGTCGGTGGTCGCAATTTTGACGAGATTGCAAAGCTGCATTCAGATGACCCTGGTTCTGCATTGAGCGGTGGTGACCTGGGCTGGACTCGAGCCGGCATATTCGTTGCAAAATTCGAGGAGGTGATGAGTGGAATGGAAACCAATGAGATAAGCGATGTGTTCCACACTGAACATGGATATCACTTTCTCGAGGTTACCGGTCGCCGGGTGGAAGATTTTAGCGATCGATTCAAGATGGGTCAGGCTGAAAACTATCTTCGCAGTCAAATGTTTGACGAAGAACTGGAATCCTGGTTGCGAGAGATCAAGGCAAATGCCTTCATCGAGATCCGAACCTGAGTGCCACTCTGATTAAGCAATCATCCCAAAATAACCAGCAGATCAGGTTAGCCGTCACACCTGGGGAACCCGCTGGTATCGGCCCGGATCTCTGCGTACAAACCTTTAACGAAGTAGCAGACCAATTCCAGCTTATCTATTTTGCCGACCCGGATCTACTTCTTGAACGGGCAAGATTATTGGGTAAAAAAATAACCATCCATGAATGGTCTCAATCGAGTGATTATATTCCGGGAAAAATGAATGTTTTCCCTGTATATCTACGCACCCAATGCCGGCCTGGTGAATTGGATCCTGCTAACTCAACGTATGTCATCGAAACCCTGCAGGCCGCACTACTTCAATGCACGAGTAACGAGATCGATGCGCTGGTAACAGGTCCGGTTCACAAAGGCATCATCAATGAAGCAGGTATTCCTTTCAGCGGTCACACGGAATGGCTTGCTGATAACACCAATACCGGCAAGGTCGTCATGATGCTCTGCAGCGGCAATCTGCGTGTTGCCCTGGCAACGACCCACTTACCCTTAAGGGCAGTAGCCGATGCAATTAATGGCCCGGAGCTGAAGCAAATAATTCAAATTATTATGGCAGACCTGGTTGATAAATTTGCAATAGACCAGCCTAGATTGCTGGTATGCGGCCTGAACCCACACGCCGGTGAAAATGGACACCTTGGCAGAGAAGAGCTGGAGATTATTGAACCCGTAATAAAAACACTATCAGAATCTGGCCTGAATCTGGAGGGTCCTGTGCCTGCAGATACCGCCTTCACCCGACAAAGACTGGATAATGTAGATGCGGTACTCGCCATGTACCATGACCAGGGTTTACCGGTGTTGAAACACCAGGGGTTTGGAGAAGCGGTGAATATCACGCTCGGGTTGCCCATCATCCGAACATCAGTCGATCATGGAACAGCCCTGGATCTGGCAGGCACGGGGCAGGCAGACACGGGAAGTTTTCTATGCGCTATCGAGTGTGCGCAAACCATTGCCCTCAGGCAGCGAGTGTGACCAGGCAGAAGTCAACGGCCAAGGTGCGATCTTCAGGCCCGGTTCGCAAACGGTTCGGGCAAAATTTTCTTAATGATCCAAATATAATTGATCGCATCATTTCGTCAATCGATCCGTTGCCAACCGATCGAATATTGGAAATTGGTCCGGGTCGTGGTGCGCTAACCGATCAGCTCTTCCGTTCAGGCTGCCATCTGGAACTGGTTGAGATCGACCGGGATCTGGTCAGTGCATTAGGGCGGAAATTCGGTGACAGGGTCCGCATACACCCTGTCGACGTTCTGAAATTTGATTTCTCGCAACTCGGTGGCCACGGGGCTATCCGGGTCGTTGGCAATCTCCCTTACAACATCTCGACGCCATTATTGTTCAGGTTATTTCAGTACACCGGACTGTTTGATGACCTGATCTTTATGTTACAACTGGAAGTCGTCGACCGTATTACAGCTCGGCCAGACAGTCGTGATTACGGCAGGTTAACGATTATGAGCAAATACTTTTGCGATGCAGAAAAGCTCTTCAACGTCCCGCCCGAAGCCTTCAAGCCAATGCCAAAGGTGAATTCCGCTATTATTCGACTGAGGCCAAGACACGATCGTTCAGACGGGGTTAAGGACATCAAAGTACTGGAACAGTTGTTGATCACCGCTTTCTCCAAACGAAGAAAGACAGTCCGCAATGCGCTTAGGACTTACCTTTCCACCGACGACCTGAATAGACTCAATATAGACGCCAGCCTCCGACCCGAGAATCTAACGCCGGAAGAGTACTTCCGCTGCGCAAACTACATCGCGGACAGAAACAGTATTGACGGGCATGTTTCAGGTGCATCCAGATCCGGTAATCAATCCGGTAATCATCGTACCGGTACCCGTGGACCCCGCAACCACGGAGCAGACATAAATCCCACATGAGCACATACGTTTTCGGTGATATACAGGGGTGTTTCGACGAGTTGCAGTCCTTACTCCACCAGACAGCTTACGATGAAACAAAAGACCAACTCTGGTTTGTCGGTGACCTGGTCAACCGCGGGAAGAAAAACCTGGAGACGGTGAATTTTATCATGTCGCAAGGAAACGCGATTACCGTATTGGGTAATCATGACCTGCATTTTCTGGCGGTCGCAACGGGCTGCCATAAACCCACATCTAAAGACACCTTCTCTGATTTATTGGAGAGCAGCAATCTACCGGAGATAATTGACTGGCTTCGGTATCGCCCGCTTATCCACCATGACCAACATTCTGGATTCACATTGGTTCACGCCGGTATCCCGCCTATCTGGGACCTGGGCAGCAGTCTTCTTCGAGCACGTGAAGTGGAATCTATACTACAAGGCGACCACTATCGATCATTCCTCCAGGAGATGTACGGAGACGACCCGGATCACTGGAATGATCGTCTGACAGGCATGGCGCGCTTGCGAATGATCACCAATTACTTCACCAGAATGCGGTTCTGTACGACGAATGGAAAACTGGCGTTGACTTACAAGGCCCTTGAGCGTCCCGACGGATTTTCACCCTGGTTCGAGTTACCACGACCAGCAGGGCAGGAACTACATATTCTCTTTGGGCATTGGGCAGCACTGGAAGGTGTGACCCAAAATGAATCCGCCATCGCACTCGACACTGGCTGCGTGTGGGGCCGCTATTTGACGGCATTCCGACTGGAAGACGGGCAGTATTTCACAACACCCTCTGTCACCAGCCAGCAATAAGGATTTGTTCCTTGCTGATTCGGGAATTTCACTCCGGTTTTTGATTATCAACCATCCTGGTTCTTATTTTTTGCCGATATGTGCTATTAGTGTTCTATGGGATGAACGAACCCGTTAATGGAAACCACCCTGGTAGGCGGAGCAGTCCGCGATATGCTGCTCGAACTTCCGGTTACCGAATGCGATTGGGTCGTAGTCGGCAGCACGCCTGCCGAGATGAAGGCAGCGGGGTACACGCCGGCAGCGCCTTCATTTAGCCCATTCTGATCGAGCTTATTCCTGATAATCCAATCCATCACTCTTTCGATTTTTCCACAGACCAAATGCACATTCCTTGTCCGACAGGTGCTTTGAAGAAAGGCTCACAACAACCCGCAGCCTTGTCTGATGGCAATTGAAGAAGCAAGTGAGTAAGCGCGCTGGTTTCTCCTTACACGCAGCTGTCGCTTGTAACTCAGACCAGCGAAAAAAAATAGAACGTCTTTGCCTGGGCGTCCCCGCCGATATGTGACGCGGCCAGCGATTGCAGAGTGTCGTCTATCGCTAACGAACAATGGCAATGTCGTTGTCGGGCTCAAGTCGCCATACGATGATGGGGCTACCGGGACACGTTGTCGCATGCGTTATTGAGCCCGATGGAATTCATCGGCAGGCTGGTGTCGCTTGTATCAAGGCCTTAGGATAACCTCACAAGATTTCATGACGTGTTCTCGCGGGCGGCCATCCGCTCCCCGCCCACAGATACCAGTGGCCTATTTGATCAAGCAACCACTACTCTAATCTAACGCTGATCCCGATCGGCAAGGCCGAACTCATTCCTGTTTCAGAAATTGAGAATTTTTACTGCAATTTGCTTGAAATTCAGGCATTGAGTGCAGATAAAGTGGTCAATTTCTGGAGGACAAACAAGCTGTAGAAATTCTGATACATTAATGGTCAGAGGAAAAGGTGGTAAATTCGACTAGCAGCCAGCCGCCGAAGCCAACTGTTATCGTTAAGAGGAGATAGAGGATATTCGCTCGCATATTGCTTCATTCCTTTAAAACCCGGTAATAACCGCAACTTCCTGGCCTATCAAATTACCATAACCGTGGCGATAGAACGCCCCCAATACACTGGTGATGCTTTACCATCGGCATTGCCATCATGCAACCTGAAATCTTGCTCCCGTTATTGCGCGTCGAGTGTCACTACACGGCTAAATAATATCGACCGATCAATAGTGGGATAGTAAAGTAACAGACAACGGCCACCCACAATAGCAATAAACACCTCGAGATGAAGCCTTTAATCACATATTCACTACCCGTGTACCTGATATCGCGTAGGCAAAGATCAGAGCAGGAATGGTAAAGTAACGCCCTTGAATGCCTGTGATCAGTGTCGCGGGATGGCTGGCCGAGCTGATCAGCAATGCGATAAATACCAACAAGCTACTGGAAATCGAAACCACTATCAGCGTTGTGTTTCCGAGGATGTTTTCCTTCACCTGCTTCAAAGAAATCGACAGGACGAGCGCCACACCCAGGAAGCAGGTCGAAATGCTATAGAAAGCATCGCTGAAACGCGTGTCTAACCAGCCAAGAATACCGATAAAACCGTCAACATAAAATTCTCCAAATCTGTCTAATGTATTGGCAAAGATATCAAAAAATTGAAAAGGATGGCGGAGATAGAAGGTCGCGACTTCAGCTCTGGATTGTTCGAATTGCACGCTAGTATCGACGGTATGAACCCAGCCATGGCTCAACCATAAAATAATGACTAAAACTGACAACCCGAATATGGACAGATCAAATTTATTAGGATCCTTCACTACCATGAGTAACGGAAGCAACAGCAGAGGCAGCATATACAATCTTGATGTGACAACGATGACTATTCCAATCATCATTATCGTGAATTGAAAACGGGTTAATGTGCCGTCATTTAACATTGATCTGCAATAAATACTCACGCTTAGTACTGCTAATGCGATCGTAAAAGCGTCCACTGTAACGGCGCTAAACTGAAAAAGTGTCATCGGCATGAATAGAATTGTTAAGGTTAGTAGACTCGGCTGAACGATTGTAAAAGCCTTCACCAAACACAGAACAACGACCAGCAAAATAAATAGTCGAGCAAGTCGATAAGTTGAATCAATCGAAAGATCCAGGATCTGACCTATTTTTATGCCTAATGCCTGAGGGATATAAACGGCGAACATATAAGGCGCAGTCGCAAAATGTCGCTCAAATATTCTCTCATCAGACCACTCGACATATCTGGACATCTCTAACTTCATGGCAGAAATTCTCTTGTCAGAATAACGCGCTATTTCTTGATAATATTCGTCGTAATTCAAATATGCCGGATCCAGTTCACCGCCAACGATCCCATTGCGAATAACCAGGTTAGTCTCGCCTTGTGAGATGAAATAGGCTCGTTCAAAATGAACGAATTCATCCGGCGACTGAAATGGCGGAGTAACGACCGAAATCACCAGAACTGGTAGAAAAACGAGTAGGCCAACGATAAGCGCATCTCTAGTAACGTCAGAAATATTCATCGAGACATATTTATTCTTCTCGTATAGAAACGCTAAAAAATTGAAACCCGCAATGCTAAGCGCAAGTAACAGAATTGCAGAGCCAATGCGCATGCCGTTTGGCTCAACGCTCAATGCATGCCTGAATTCAAAATAGGGGTCAGGACCAAGCACAGACAGTTCAACGAAACCATCCGCATGCACTTTCGATAAAGAGTGCAGGGGTATGATCATTCGCGATAGTGAATCAGGACCAAATTTCTGTTCTCGTTTCGAGGTTTTAACAGTGATGGAATACACTTTAATCAACCCGGAAGCAGCACTGCCTGGATCAATTCTGAATTTATTAATATTCAAAGATGACTCGTTATACAGTCGAACAATGTAACGATGTCTCCCTTCAAAGAGGTTAAAGAAAGAACTGTTCTGCTTCGAGAAGCGCGATCCTGTTGAAAAAAAACCTGCCCGGTGTCAGATGACGCCATGGACAATTCAATTTGCAATTCAATTGCAGAATACTCACGGGAGATATAAAAATTGATGGCGAAAACAAACAACAG
>Ga0114950_10000132_pt1 | contig 42818 bp, 39 predicted proteins | sample N075metaG_FD_83503 | JGI IMG/M metagenome (GOLD analysis project Ga0114950, IMG submission 83503) | Deep subsurface microbial communities from Kermadec Trench to uncover new lineages of life (NeLLi) - N075 metaG | ecosystem: Environmental > Aquatic > Marine > Ocean trench > Sediment | place...
CTCCCTGCAAACGGCGCGGGCGGCGGTCCAGTCCTTCAAGGCCGAGGTGCGGGCCAACGAGATCGCTTTGGACGGTGTTCAGCGCGAGGCCCTGGTGGGCTCCCGGACGGTTCTCGACGTCCTCGATGCGGAACAGGAACTGCTCGACGCCAATGTCAACCTGGTCCGCTCGGAACGCGACGAACTGGTGGCCCGCTTCGAACTCAAGTCGGCGGTGGGGGGGCTGACGGCTCGGGAGCTCAAGCTTCCCGTCGATATTTACGACCCGGAAAGCAATTACCGGCGGGTCAGGAATCGCTGGTTCGGCGGTGATGGTTCGGGGGCCCGAGATCCCCGCTAAGACCATATATTTACGTTCCTTTTATCATTTTGATCCATGTACTATGGGGCGTTAACCAAATTTTGGCGCGGTGACGCCTTATGCCCCCACCGCGCCCGCCAACGAGCCAAGCCATGAGCGACGAAAAAGCCCAGCAGCCGGAACCGACCATGGAGGAAATTCTTGCCTCCATCCGCCGCATCATTGCCGACGACGACGAAAGCGTTAGCCAAGAGGAAGCCAATGCCGGGGCGGGCACGGGCGAACAGGCCGATGCCGACGAGGCCCCCGCCGGTGGGGAAGATGAAAAGAAAGAGGAAGAAATAGCGGAAGGGGAAGAGGATTCCGGCGACGATGTCCTCGAGCTGGTAGACAAGGTCGACGACCCGGTAGACAGCGATGGTGGGGATGGTGAGCCCGAGCCGGGTGAAGAACCCCAAGGTGAACCTGAACCCCAAGGCGAACCCGAAGATACCGCTTCCGAGGGCGAGGATGAGCCGGTTGCCGAAGATGCCGGTGAGCCAGCGCCTTCGGACGAGCAGCCCGACGAAGCCGAGCCGGGCGAGCCATCCGCCGCGGCCGAGCCCGCGTCCCCGGGTGGCCATGAATCCCTCATCTCCGCCGCCGCCGCCGCGGCGGCCGGCAGCACCTTCACCGAACTTGCCAAGGCCATGGACCGGGAACCGGAGATCGTCGGCAATGTGGCGCTGGGATCTGGGAATACCCTTGAGGACCTGGTCAAGGAGATGCTCAGGCCCATGCTCAAAGAGTGGCTTGACCAAAATCTCCCGGCCCTGGTAAAGCATTTGGTCAGGAAAGAAATTCAGCGGATGGTCAGCCGGGCCGAGGATATCTAAGCCGATCATGCAATCCGTTCCCGTCCGGGTGCGGCCGCCTGCGACACGGAAATGGTGACCAGCAATGCTGGAAAAGTTCTATCGGCCCAAAGAGGTCGAGGAAAAAATTTATGCACAATGGGAAGCGTCGGGCGCCTTCGCGTGCGGCCGCAAGGCCGGCGGCGTTCCCTATACCATCGTCATTCCGCCGCCCAATGTGACCGGCAGCCTGCATCTGGGCCACGCGCTGAACAATACGCTTCAGGATATCTTGGTGCGTTCGCAACGGATGCGCGGACGCGACGTGCTTTGGCAGCCGGGCATGGATCATGCCGGAATCGCCACGCAAATGGTGGTCGAACGGCAATTGGCGGAGGAGGGAATCGCCCTTGACCGTGGGCTTCCGCCGCCCGATTCCAAGACCCAGTTGATCGGCCGCGACGATTTCGTCGCCCGGGTATGGAAGTGGAAGGAGCAATCGGGCGGCACCATCGTCAACCAACTGCGCCGCCTGGGCGCCTCGTGCGATTGGTCGCGCGAACGCTTCACCATGGACCAAGGCCTCTCGGCGGCGGTCCGCAAGGTGTTCGTCGCCCTTTACCGCAAAGGCCTGATCTACAAGGACAAGCGGCTGATCAATTGGGACCCCCAGCTGCACACGGCGATTTCCGACCTCGAGGTCGAACAGCGCGAGCTCACGGGCAGGCTCTGGTACTTCCGCTATCCCATCGAGGGGATGGCGGGGAAGTTCATCACCGTTGCCACCACGCGGCCGGAAACCATGCTGGGCGACACCGCCGTCGCCGTCCATCCCGACGACGCGCGCTACCGCGAATTCGTCGGCCAGTACTGCCGCCTGCCCATCGCCGGCCGCCTGATCCCCATCGTCGCCGATGAATACGCCGATCCCGAGAAAGGCTCGGGCGCCGTCAAGGTCACCCCGGGCCACGACTTCAACGATTTCGAGGTCGGCCGCCGCCACGGCCTCGAGATGATCAACCTCTTCGACGAGGACGCCAAACTGAACGAAAACGCGCCCCCCGCCTACCGGGGCATCGACCGCTTCGAGGCGCGCGACATGGTGGTGGCGGAAATGGAACGCCTGGGTTTGTTGGAAAAGGCCGAGGACAACGTCATGACCATCCCCTATGGCGACCGCTCCGGCGTCGTCATCGAGCCCTGGCTCATGGACCAGTGGTACGTCGATGCCAAGACCCTGGCCGGACCGGCGGTGGCGGCGGTGGAAAGCGGCAAGACGGTCTTCGTGCCTAAGAATTGGGAAAACACCTATTTCGAATGGATGCGCAATATCGAACCTTGGTGCATCTCGCGCCAGCTGTGGTGGGGCCACCGGATTCCGGCCTGGTACGGCCCCGACGGCGAAATCTTCGTCGCCGAGACGGCGGAAGAGGCGGCAGCGGCGGCGGAGGCGCATTACGGAAAACCGGTCACTCTCGACCAGGAAACCGACGTTCTCGACACCTGGTTCTCGTCGGCGCTGTGGCCCTTTTCGACCTTGGGCTGGCCCGAACAGACCCCGGTTTTGGCGCGCTATTACCCCACCGACGTCCTGGTCACCAGCTTCGACATCATCTTTTTCTGGGTCGCCAGGATGATGATGATGGGGATTCATTTCATGGGCGAGGCGCCGTTCCACACGGTCTACATTCATGCCCTGGTGCGCGATGAGAAAGGGCAGAAAATGTCCAAGTCCAAGGGCAATGTCATCGACCCCTTGGATCTGGTCGAAAAATTCGGCACCGATTCCTTGCGTTTCACCCTCGCCGCCCTGGCCGCCCAGGGCCGCGACGTGCGGCTCGCCGAGGCCCGCGTCGAGGGCTACCGCAACTTCGCCACCAAGCTTTGGAACGCGGCGCGCTACTGCCAGATCAACGGCTGCGCCCCGGTCCAGGGATTCGATCCCAAGGGTTGCGCGCTTACCGTCAACAAATGGATCATCAGCCAAACCGCCACGGCCGCGGCCGACGTCACCGCGGCCCTCGATAATTACAGGTTCAACGAGGCGGCCGGCGCCATCTATCAATTTTCCTGGGGCACCTTCTGCGACTGGTACCTGGAATTCACCAAGCCGATCCTGGCCGACGGCGATGGCGCCGCGGCGGCCGAAACCCGGGCCACCACCGCCTGGGTGCTGGACCAGATCCTGCGGCTCCTCCATCCCTTCATGCCGTTCATCACCGAAGAACTTTGGTCGGCCATGGCTTCGCGGCGTGATTCCATGTTGATCGCCGAATCCTGGCCGGATACCGGCGTCGCCCTGGCCGCGCCCGAAGCCGAGGCAGAACTCGACTGGGTGGTGCGGCTGATTTCCGAGATCAGGGCGGTGCGGGCGGAAATGAACGTGCCCGCCGGCGCTAGGCTGGAGCTCGCCATTCACGGCCTGGCGGCGGACAAGCAACCGTGGCTCGCGGCCTTCGATGCCCAGATCAGGGGCCTCGCGCGCCTGCAATCGGTGACCGTGACCACGGCCGAAGGCGCCGGGGCGGCGGACATTCCCCAAGGCAGCATCCAGATCGTCATCGACGAGGCCACGGTGATCCTGCCGCTCGCCGGCATCATCGACCTCGACCAGGAACGCGGGCGCCTGGAAAAGGAGATCGCCAAGGCGGCGGGCGAGATCGGCAAGTTAGAGAAGAAACTGGCCAACAAGGGTTTCCTGGAAAAGGCGCCGGACCAGGTGATCGCCGAGAACCGCCAACGCCTCACCGACGCGGAAGCGCAGAAAACCAAGCTGGCGGAGGCGCTGGCGCGGATCAGCGCAGCCTAGAACACTTCCCGGTCAAATTGTTCAATTTGACCGGGAAGTGTTCTAGGCATCCACCTGGAGACGAAAAAGAGCGGGGCCCGAAGACCCCGCCCGTGACAACGCGCGCGTCACGCGCGTCTATTTCATACTTACGGGGTAACGTCGGTGATTTGCTCATTGTCACAGCTGGCCCTCAGGGTCCTTCCTTTCAGGCTCCCGTCCACTCCCTCCACAATGACAACACCCGTGAGGTCGTCTTCCCCTCCGAAGCTGAGCGGCGAAAAAAGGTCCGTCTCGGCAAAGGGGACAGGTTGGTCAGCACGGAATACTTGGCCGTGCAAATTAAAGTTTACGGCGCCGTCCGCTTTTTTCCAGGCTTGCACCGTAACGTCGACAAGGCCGCTAAACGTACCGCCATCGCCGGTCACGTCAACAACCGCTGAATCGATGGTCAACGTACCGCCAGCAATACTTCCATCGTAGGTACATATGATGGTAACGTCCACGCTGTTTCCACCCCGCGAATTATCCGGCGTGGAACCATGTGAAAAGCCCTTATGGTCGGCCATCGCCGCCCCGGCGAAAGCAAACGCCATGACCGTCGCGGCGGCGATCAAAGTTGAAAAAGTTTTCATGTTACACTCCTCTTAATTAGAAACGACTGCCCGTTTCCTTGTTGAAAAACCTCTGCTGCCAGACCCATCATCGGGGCGCGGGCGGTTCAAGGGCGCGGACAATTGGATTTCCGGTCGTGCATCTCAACCCCTCCATATCAGCCCCTAACCCGGTCATCGCCACCCTGGGCCAAGCCCGAACTCAAACACTTTTGGGTTTGATCCCACCTCTATTTCATAAATAATACTGATCTATAAGTTTATTGATAACTTAATAAATCAACTTTTTATTAATAATATAAATTAATAATATTAAATTATGTGATGTATTAAATATTTACTTAGTACAAAATTCCGTTTCCTCCAATGTGGGCCATCGTCCAGCCAAGGGGCCTACTTCGGCCCCACCATCGGCCTGGGTCGCGGCGGCGGCGCGACCCCCCTGAATTGATCGAAACAAAGGCCGGATTTTGCGCGTGACACCTGTCCGCGCCGGGAGTAGAATTTTCCAAACGACAACGCGGAACGCGGACACGGCGGGAGCACAGGGAGGCGGCACCCCCAACGGCCGAGGCCAAGGCGGGTTTCCCCCTAATCTCCACCACCAACCGGTTCCCCGGACGCGCGGCGCGGCCGCGATGCCCGGGCGGCCGCCGATCAACCTTCTCATGGAAGATGGGGGTTTCATTCATGGTTGCATTCACACTCAACGGAAGACGGGTCTCGGTCAGAACCGAACCCTCGACGCCGCTTCTCTGGGCGGTGCGCGAGCATCTCAAGCTGACGGGCACCAAATACGGCTGCGGCGCGGGGCTCTGCGGGGCCTGCACCGTCCACGTCAACGGCAAGGCGGTCAAATCCTGCCAGACCCAAATGTCCGACATCGAAGGCGCGCGGGTCATCACCATCGAGGGGTTGTCCAACGATGGCTCCCACCCGCTGCAAAAGGCTTTCATCGCCGAACAGGTTCCCCAGTGCGGCTACTGCCAATCGGGCCAGATCATGAAGGCGGCGGAACTGCTGGCCAAGAACCCGAAGCCCAGCCGTGATCAGATCGTCGCCCACATGAACGGCAATATTTGCCGCTGTGGCACCTACAACCGAATCGTCGCCGCCATTCAGCGCGCATCGAAGGAGGGCTAAGCCATGACGAAGATGACCTCCCTTGAAAATCTCGCCTCCCTTGGAAACAAGGTCTCGCGCCGCGGCTTCCTGAAGGGCGCCGGCGGCCTGACTTTCGCCGTGTCCATGGGTGCCGGCGGCGTGAAATTCCTCACCCCCAAGGAGGCCAAGGCGCTTGCCGGGCATACCGACATGTCCGCCTGGGTGCGGATATCTCCCGACAACACCATCACCATTCTGACGCCGGGTGCGGAAATGGGCCAAGGCTCCATGACCTCCGTCCCCTTGATGCTGGCCGAGGAAATGGATGCCGACTGGAACCTGGTGCACCTGGAATTCGCGCCCGCGGAGCCGAAAATTTACGGCTATACCCGCAAGCGCCGCGGCCGCATGACTACCAGCATGGCCATCGTCGGCTCCCGCGCCGTGATGATGTATTACAAGCCCATGCGCATGGCCGGCGCCCAGGTCCGTAAGGTGCTGATGCAGAACGCCGCCAAGAAGTGGGGCGTGCCGGTCTCCCAGGTCCGGACCGAGCCCAACGTGGTGATCGGGCCGGGCGGCAAGCGCCTGACCTATGGCGAGATCGCCGGTTTCGCCAAGGTGCCGGCGATTCTGCCCAAGGTTTTGGCTTCCGAGCTCAAGAAACCGCGCGACTTCCGGCTTATCGGCAAGTCCCTGCCGCGCCGGGATCTCCCGGCCAAGGTGGACGGCAGCGCCAAGTTCTCCATCGACGTCATGCTTCCCGGCATGGTCTACGCCAGCACCGTCCATTCGCCGGTGCAGGGCGCCAAGCCGCTCAGTTGGAACGAGGCCAAGCTCAAAAAGCTGAAGGGCTTCATCGGGACCGTGAAACTCAAACAAGGGGTCGCGGTGATCGCCGACAATTTCGAGCACGTCCTGGCGGCGCGCACGGAATTGGAGGTGAAATGGTCCAAGGCCAAGGCCGCGGGCTACAACTCGGTCGAGGCCCTGGAAAAGGACTATCCGAAGATGTCCGCCGACCCCAAGACCAAGGCCAAGAAGATCGAGGCCTTGGGCGATGTCGACAAGGCGTTCGCCTCGGCGGCCAAGACCTACCAAGCGGAGTACCGTTGCGATTACGGCTACCACGCGCAAATGGAACCGCTGAACGCGGTCGCCCGGGTCAACGGGGCCGGCACGCAAATGGAAATCTGGGAAGGGACCCAGGCCCCGGGCCGCTCGCGTTCCATGATCGCCAAGGCGCTCGGCTTCAAGACCGGCCAGGTGATCCACCACCAGATGTACATGGGTGGCGGGTTCGGGCGCCGGTCGCGCACCGATTATACCATCGAGGCGGCGCTGATCAGCCAAAAGATCAAGCGGCCGGTCAAGATGATCTGGACCCGGGAAGAGGACATCAATTACGGCATGTTCAGGCCCCAGTCCTTCCAGCACCTCGAAGGCGCGCTCGACGGTTCGGGCAAGCTGGTGGGTTGGAAGCACAGCGTCATCGGCGATGGCCGCCGCCTGCTGTCCGGCGGCGCCAAGATCAAGAAGTACTACAAGGTTGCGAACCAGCTCATCGTCGAGAAAAAGGCCGGCAAGCACGGCATCCGCACCAAGCATTGGCGGGCCGTCGCCCATGTCTTCAACGTCTACGCCATCGAATCGCTGATCGATGAGATGGCGGCGGCCCAAGGCATGGACCCGCTGGAGTTCCGCCTGAAGAACGTATCGTTGACCGGCAAGGCACGGCGCGTCCTTTCCAAGGTCGCCGAGATGTCGAACTGGAAAGCGAAGCGGCCAGCGGGCCGGGCGCTGGGCCTGTCCATGACCGAACGCTCGGGGTCGCTGGGGGCCGAGGTCGCGGAAGTCTCCGTCGACCGCAAGACCGGCAAGATCCGGGTGCACAAGGTCTGGGCGGCCATCGACGGCGGCCTTATCGTCCAGCCCGAAGCGGCCCGGTGCAACGTGGAAAGCGGCGTGCATTACGGCCTTTCCAGCGTCCTCAAGGAACGGGCCACCATCAAGGGCGGCGCCGTGGAACAGTCGAACTTCCATGACTATCACGTGCTCCGCATGGCGGACGCCCCCGAGGAGATCCATGTGGAATTCCTCGACCGTCCCACCAGGCCCACCGGCCTCGGCGAGATCGGCAATCCCGGGATCGGCGCGGCGGTGGCCAACGGCTTCCACGCCTTGACCGGCAAGCGGCTCTACCACATGCCGTTCACGCCGGACCGCGTGAAGGCCGCGTTGAAGTCGTAACCCAAAACCCAACCAAGACCCTCGGGCCGCGGGAATTCCGCGGCCCTTTTCTTTTCCGCCATACTCCCTTGCGCGCCGCGCAGCTCCGTTTATCCTAGGCGCGAGCACCATCAAGCCTTGACCCAGGGGAACCGCCATGGCCGATGCCGCCGGTCCGACATTCGATAAATCCAAGCTGCCCTCGCGCCACGTGACCGAAGGGCCCGAGCACGCGCCCCATCGGTCGTTCTACTACGCCATGGGGCTGACCGAAGAGCAGATCCACCAGCCCTTCGTCGGCGTCGCCACCTGTTGGAACGAAGCGGCGCCTTGCAACATCGCCCTGTCGCGCCAGGCCCAGGCGGTCAAGGTGGGGGTCGGCGCCAGCGGCGGCACGCCCCGGGAATTCACCACCATCACCGTCACCGACGGCATCGCCATGGGCCATGAAGGCATGAAGTCGTCGCTGGTCAGCCGCGAAGTGATCGCCGATTCGGTCGAGCTCACCATGCGCGGGCATTGTTACGACGCCCTGGTCGGGCTGGCGGGCTGCGACAAGTCGCTGCCGGGCATGATGATGGTGATGCTGCGGCTCAACGTGCCATCGGTCTTCATGTATGGCGGCACCATCCTACCGGGCAGGTTCAAGGGCCGCGACGTGACCGTGGTCGATGTCTTCGAAGGGGTGGGCCAGCACGCCGCGGGCAAGATGTCCGACGAGGATCTGCACGAGCTCGAATGCGTGGCCTGCCCGGGTTCCGGTTCGTGCGGCGGCCAGTTCACCGCCAATACCATGGCCTGCGTGTCCGAAGCCATCGGCCTGGCCCTGCCGGGTTCGGCCGGCACCCCGGCGCCCTATGAATCGCGCGACGAATACGCCAAGGCCTCGGGCGAGGCGGTGATGGCGCTGTTGGAAAGCAACATCCGGCCGCGCGACATCGTCACCCGCGAAGCCTTGGAGAACGCGGCCAAGGTGGTGGCGGCGACCGGCGGGTCCACCAATGCCGCCCTGCACCTTCCCGCCATGGCCCATGAGGCGGGGATCGAATTCCAGCTCGACGACGTCGCCCGTATCTTCAAGGAAACCCCGTATATCGCCGATCTCAAGCCGGCCGGGCGCTACGTCGCCAAGGATCTGTTCGACGTGGGCGGCGTGCCCATCGTCATCAAGACGCTGCTGGACGAAGGGCTCCTTGAAGGCGATTGCCTCACCGTCACCGGCAAGACACTGGCCGAGAACCACGCCGATCTTGTCTTCCCCAAGGACCAGGACGTGGTGCGCCCGGCCAGCGCGCCGATCACGCCCACCGGCGGCGTCGTCGGCCTCAAGGGCTCGCTGGCCCCCGACGGCGCCATCGTCAAGGTCGCCGGCATGGAGAGCCCCGTCTTCCAAGGCCCGGCGCGCTGCTTCGATTGCGAGGAAGACGCCTTCGCCGCCGTGATCGGCGATCGGATTGCCGACGGCGACGTCATGGTCATCCGCTATGAAGGCCCCAGGGGCGGACCCGGCATGCGCGAAATGCTGTCCACCACGGCGGCGCTCTATGGCCGCGGCATGGGCGGCAAGGTCGCGCTGATCACCGATGGCCGATTTTCCGGGGGGACGCGCGGATTCTGCGTTGGCCATGTCGGTCCCGAGGCGGCGGTGGGCGGTCCCATCGCCTTGCTGCGCGACGGCGACATCATCCGCATGGATGCCACGGCGGGCACCCTCGATGTCGCGCTGTCCGACGACGAACTCGCCCGGCGGCGGAAGGCCTGGACCCCGCGCAAGACCGACTATCAATCGGGCGCCCTGTGGAAATACGCCCAACAGGTGGGCCCGGCCCACAAGGGCGCCGTCACCCATCCCGGCGCGGCGGCGGAAACCCATACCTACGCGGATATCTGATGGGCTGGGCGGGCACTCTCAGTGGCAGGAGATAAGGCGCTATGTCTGCATCGCTTCTATCGACCCTGGAGGACATGAGCCGCTATAACCGGCGCGCGAACCGGGTGATCTACGGGGCTTGCGCCAAGCTGCCCACCAAGCAACTGGCGCTTCCCCGTAAGGCGTTTTTCGGCTCCATCATCGCCACCCTCAATCATATCCTCGTCATGGACCGGGTTTGGCTCGACCGTTTCACCGGTACCGAGGGCGAGCCCATGGAACGCGATACCATCCTCCATGATGAATTCGATGGACTGTGGACGGCGCGCAACCAGGAAGACGAACGCATGGAAGAGTTCGTCGAAAACCTTTCCATCGCCTTCCTCGCCACCCGTTTCCGGTGGCAGGACCTCGACGGCCAATTCCACAATGATCCGGCCGATGTTCTGGTGCTCCACATGTTCAATCACCCGACCCACCATCGGGGGCAAATCCACGACATGTTGTCGCAGACGGGAATTGAACCGCCCAGTCTGGACTATCACCGCCTTCATGCCTGACGGGCCGGCCGGGATGCCGGTGCTTAATTAAGCTCGCACCACACCGGGGTGTGGTCGGACGGCTTGGCCTTGTCGCGCGGCGATTTATCGATGCCGCAGGCCACCAGAAGGTCGGCGGCCTGGGGCGAGAGCAGCAGGTGGTCGATGCGCAGCCCGTTGTCCTTCTGCCAGGCCCCGCCCTGGTAATCCCAAAACGAATAGCGGCCCAGTTCCGAATGAAGCGCGCGGTAGGATTCGGTGTAGCCGAGGTTCAGGATTTCCCGGAATTTGCGGCGCACCTCCATGCGGAACAGGGCGTCGTCCCGCCAGAGGTCGGGCTCCCAGACATCGCCGTCTTCGGGGATGACGTTGTAATCGCCGCCCAGCACCACCGGCTCTTCCAATGCCAGCAATGCCCGGGCGTGGTCCGTGAGACGGTCCATCCAGCGCAGCTTGTAAGTGAACTTTTCGGTGTCCACGGGGTTGCCGTTGGGGAGATAGATCGAGGCAATGCGGACCATGCGCCCGTCCAGCCTCGTCACCGCCTCGACGTAGCGCGCCTGGCTGTCGCTGTCGTCGCCGGGCAGGCCGATTGTGACGTCCTCCAACGGCGTGCGGGACAGGATGGCGACGCCGTTATAGGTCTTTTGGCCGGCGACGGCCGCCGCATAACCGGCATCCTCGATCTCCATCAGGGGGAAGTTTTCGGCGACGCCTTTCAATTCCTGCAGGAGCACCACGTCGGGCGCGGCCGCCTTCAGCCAGTCGAGCACGTGGCCGAGGCGGGCCTTGATGGAATTGACGTTCCAGGTGGCGATCTTGACCACGGGGTTGAGGCTCCGGCCTGTCGCGGGGAGAAGCAAAAACGGCCCGCCACCGGGCGGACCGCTAAATTAGAACGTTATCCGGGATCAGGCCACGGAAAACGAATTGCCGCAGCCGCAGGACGAGGCCGCGTTGGGGTTGTGCACGGTGAAGGCGGCGCCGATCATCTCGTCGGTGTAATCGATCTCCGAGCCCCGCAAGTAGTCGAGCGACACCTCGTCCACCAGGACCTTGATGCCGCCTTTTTCGATCACCAGGTCATCGTCCCGAATCTCGTCATCGAAGGAAAACCCGTAGGCGAACCCCGAACACCCGCCGCCCGAGACCGCGAGACGCAGGGTCAAGCCCGCGTGTTGGGGCTGGGCCAGCAGTTCGGCGATGCGTTTGGCCGCCCTGTCGGTCACCGTCAGTAACGCCGGGGCGGGGGCGGGTTGGGCGCGGATATCGACTTCATCCATGGGCCTGATTCCGGTCTTGGGCCGTGATCAACAACTGCGAACCGTTCGCAGACCTCTTATTTAGGCATTCCTGGCGATTTGTCAAATTTCGCGCCACTCACCCGTTGCGCGACAGCGCTTGCCATGGGACAGTGCGCCGGGAGCGAAAGGCGTCGGCAATGGAAGCAAATCCAACGGCTTACGGTCAAATACTGGCCAGTTATGCCTGCCAACCGGGGCACGGCCGGGGCCGGCAATTTAGGGAAACGCCGAGCACCAACCGGACCGAATATCAACGCGATAGGGACCGGGTCATCCATTCGGCCGCATTCCGGCGCCTCAAGCACAAAACCCAGGTTTTCGTCTATCACGTGGGCGATTATTACCGCACCCGGCTGACCCATTCCATCGAGGTCAGCCAAATCGCCCGTTCCATTTCCCGCACCCTCGGCCTCAACGAGGACCTGGCCGAAGCCCTGGCCCTGGCCCATGATCTCGGCCATACCCCGTTCGGCCATAGCGGCGAGGATGCGCTCGACGCGGCCATGGCCGATTTCGGCGGCTTCGATCACAACGCCCAGACCTTGGTGATCCTGACCCGTTTGGAGCGGCGCTATGCGCAATTCGACGGCCTGAATCTGACCTGGGAAACCCTGGAAGGGGTGGTCAAGCACAACGGCCCCCTGACCGGACCCAATGCCGCCAAGGATGGGGGCCCGATCGCCCAGGCGGTGGTTGATTTCGATCGGCTTTTTCCGCTTGAACTGAGCTCTTTCGCCGGTGGCGAGGCCCAGGTGGCCGCGCTTTCCGATGATATCGCCTACAACAATCACGACATCGACGACGGCTTGCGGGCGGGGCTGATCTCCATCGCCGACCTTGCCGGCGTTCCCTTGGTGGGGCCGGTCTTCGAGGACGTGGCGGCGCGCTGGCCCGATCTCGAGCAGGGCCGGCTGGTCCATGAATCCGTGCGCCGGCTGATCAACGCCATGGTGACCGACCTGATCGAGGAATCGCGGCGCCGCACCGCGGCGGCGGCGCCTGAGAGTGCCGACGATATTCGCGCGCTCGACCATCCGGTGGTTGCATTTTCCCGCGCGATGGCGAAAAACGACCGCGCGCTGAAAGACTTTTTGTTCGCCCGCATGTACCGCCACGACACGGTGAACCGGATGTCCGAGACGGGATCCAAGGTGGTCCGCGAACTGTTCGAACTGTTCCTCTCGGAGCCCGGGCTTTTGCCCGAGGATTGGCAGCGCGCCGGGGACCGGCCGGGCGGCCCGGTGACCGCCAGGATGGTCGGCGACTACATCGCCGGGATGACCGACCGCTATGCCCTGCGGGCCTATGAACGGCTGATCGGGCCGGTTGAGGTTCACGAATTAACATGAACGTTTTCAATGACTTTAAATCTGAAGTTCTGAAAGTAGTTGAGGATCTTCAGGCCGAAGGCCTGATCCCCCCGGGGCTCGATTGCGGGCGTGTCGCCTGCACCCCGCCCAAGGAGCCCGTGCACGGCGATATTTCCACCAACGCGGCCCTGGTGCTGGCCAAGCCGGCGGGCATGAAGCCGCGCGACCTGGCGGACCTCCTGGCGCAACGATTGGCGGCGCACAGCTCGGTGACCAAGGCGGCGGTCGCCGGGCCCGGCTTCATCAACCTGCACCTCGAGCGGAAGTTTTGGCTGGGCCGGCTCCGCGATGTCCTGGAAGCGGGGATCGGTTACGGCAGCTCGGAGCTCGGCGTGGGGCGGTCGGTCAACGTCGAGTACGTTTCCGCCAATCCCACCGGCCCCTTGCACATCGGCCATGCGCGCGGCGCCGTGGTCGGCGACGTGGTTGCCGCGCTGTTGGAAAAGGTGGGCCACAAAGTCACCCGCGAATACTACATCAACGATGCCGGCGCCCAGGTGGACCAACTGGCGCGTTCGCTCCATCTCCGGTACCGCGAAGCCTTGGGCGAGGATATCGGCCCGATCCCCGAAGGCCTTTATCCGGGGGATTACTTGAAAGATTTGGGCCGTGCGCTTGCCGAGGCCGCGGGCAGGAAATGGCTGGGCGCGGAGGAGGCGGTTTGGCTGGCGGAGCTTCGGCAATACGCCACCGATGCCATGATGGCGATGATCCGCGATGATCTCCACGCCCTGGGCATCTCCCAGGACGTGTATTCCTCGGAAAAGGCGCTGATCGAGAGCGGCGGCGTCGATGAAGCCTTCGCCCTTCTGGAGAGCAAGGGGCTGATCTACACGGGAATCCTCGACCCGCCCAGGGGCATGAAGCCCGACGACTGGGAGGAACGCCCCCAGACCCTGTTCAGGTCGACGCGGTTCGGCGACGACGTCGACCGGCCGCTCCGCAAGTTGGACGGAAGCTGGACCTATTTCGCCACCGACATCGCCTATCATCTGGATAAATACCGGCGCGGCGGAACCACCATGATCGACGTCTGGGGCGCCGATCATGGGGGCTATGTCAAACGCATGGGCGCGGCGGTGGCGGCGCTGAGCGAAGGCGAGGGCGTGCTCGACGTGAAGATCTGCCAATTGGTCAATCTGCTCGACGCCGGCCAGCCGGTGAAGATGTCGAAACGGGCGGGCACCTTCGTGACCCTGCGCGAGGTGGTTGACGAAGTGGGCAAGGACGTGATTCGCTTCATCATGCTGACACGCTCCAATGATGCGGCGCTGGATTTCGACCTCAAGGCCGTGACCGAACAAACACGCGACAATCCGGTATTCTATGTCCAATACGCCCATGCCCGGGCGTGCTCGGTTTTCCGCAACGCCGCCCAACTCTTCCCCGGCATCGAAAGCGATGGCCCGGCCCTGGCGAAGGCGGGGCTCGATCCCTTGAGGGCGGCGGAGGAAATCGAGCTGATCAAGCTGATGGCGGCCTGGCCGATGATCGTCGAAGGTGCCGCGCTGGCCCATGAGCCCCACCGCGTCGCCTATTACCTCCAGGACCTCGCGGCGGCCTTCCACGGGCTCTGGAACAAGGGAAATTCCGACCCCGACGCGCGCTTCCTGGTCGATGACGAAGCCGTCACGCGGGCGCGCCTGGCGCTGGTGCGCGGGCTCGCCCTGGTGATCGCTTCGGGGCTGGCGGTGCTCGGCGTCGAACCCGTAGAGGAGATGCGCTGATGGCTTTCCAGGATGGTCCCGGCGGTTCCCGCGTCGAGCCCCGATTCGAGAGCCTGGACGATCCCGGCGGGGGTTTCCGCCCCGCAGCCGATGAGCCGCCATCCAACCTGCGCGGCAAGCTGCTGGGCGCCCTGGTGGCGGTGGCCGCGGTCGCCGGTTTTGGCGGCATCGCCTGGTACGCGACCACCCAGGGACAGAAAGATTCAGCCATGGTGGTGCCGTTGATCCGTGCCGACAACTCGCCGGTCAAGGTGTTGCCGGCCAAACCGGGCGGCATGGAGGTTCCCAACCAGGATAAATTGATTTTCATGCGGATCACCCCGGGCCAAAAGGAGGCCAAGGTCGAACGCCTGTTGCCGCCGCCGGAAAAACCCATGGCGACACCGGCGCCCATTGAGGCGCCCATCGAAAAGCCCATGGCGAGGCCCGCCGAGACGCCGCCTTTGGGGCCGCTGGTGGCAAAACCCGGAATCCTTGCCTCTCGTACCGAGCCTTCGCCGCCCGCCGCCAAGGCAGCGGCCAAAATTCCGCCGGCCAAGCCCAAGCCCGTCACACCGGCAAGCAAACCCGTGAAGGCGATTGCCCCCGTGAAGCCCAAGGCCAAGGTCAAGAAAGCGGCCAAGGCGGCAGCCCCAAGCAAGGCCCGCGCGGCGGCGGCCCGTGGCGCCTTCCGGGTCCAACTGGGGGCCGTCAAATCCAAGGCCGGCGCCCAGAAGGAGATCCGGCTCCTCACCCGGCGCTACAAATCTCTCCTGGCCGGGCTGGCGGTAAAGGCGGTTCGCGCCGACCTGGGGAGGCGCGGGATCTTCTATCGATTGCGGGCCGGGCCGCTGGCCGGCCGCACCGCCGCCGCCGTCCTTTGCGCGAAATTCAAGGCCCGTAAACAGGGCTGCATGGTCATCAGGCCCTGATCGGCCGGCGGACCCGTGCCAAAGGCCTGCATCCTCGGTCTCAACGGGCCGCGACTGAGCGGCCGAGAGCGCGCTTTTTTCGCCGAAGCCGATCCTTACGGATTCATCTTGTTCGAGCGCAATTGCCAGACCCCGGACCAGGTTCGCCGCCTGGTCGCCGCCTTGCGGGAAATCTCGGGGCGGGCCGATGCGCCGATCCTCATCGACCAGGAAGGGGGACGGGTGGCGCGCCTCAAGCCGCCCCATTGGCGCGCGGCGCCGCCGGCGGCGGCCTTCGGCGAACTCCACCGCGCCGATGCCGGCGCCGCGGCAAAGGCGGTGCGGCTGAACGGGCGGCTGATCGGTGCCGAACTCTTCGATCTCGGCATCAATGTCGATTGCGCGCCGGTGCTGGATATTCAAGCGCCCGGAGCGGACCCGGTGATCGGCGACCGGGCGTTCTCCGATGATCCCGTGGCCGTGGCCGCCCTTGGCCGGGCTTTCTGCGACGGCCTGCTGGCCTCTGGGGTGCTGCCGGTGATCAAGCATATTCCCGGCCACGGAAGGGCGGGTGCCGACAGCCATGTGGCGCTGCCCCGGGTCGCCGCCGCGAGGGACGTGCTCGCCGCGACCGATTTCGTGCCCTTCAAGCCATCGTCGGGCGGGCCCGGGTCCGAGGCCAGGCCCTGGGCGATGACCGGCCACGTGGTGTTCGAGACCATCGATCCGGAGAACCCGGCGACCCTGTCGGCCAGGGTCATCGAGGAGGTCATCCGCGGCGACATCGGGTTCGACGGCATCCTGATCACCGACGATCTTTCCATGGAGGCGCTTTCCGGCCCGCTGGCCGCGCGTGCGCGCAAGGCCATGGGCGCCGGCTGCGACCTCAACCTTCACTGCAACGGGAAGATGGAAGAGATGGCCGAGGTGGCCCTTGAATCGCCGGAACTCTCGGTTTCCGTCATGGCCAAGTTGGCGCTGTCTCTCGGTGCGTTGCCGGCGGCCGCGCCGTTGGATTCCGCAAAGGCCAAACGCGACCTGGACGGCGCCCTGGCAAAAGCGGCTATAACGGACCGGTAATGGGAATGAAATTCGACCTCTATCTCGCCTCGACCTGGATCATTCCGCTGATCCTCGCCATCACCCTGCACGAGGCCGCTCATGGCTACGCCGCGCTCCGTTTCGGCGACGACACGGCGCTGCGCGCCGGGCGCGTCAGCCTCAATCCCTTCAGGCACGTGGACCTTTGGGGCACCATCATCATTCCCGGCGTTCTTCTGTTTGGCGGGGCGCCCTTCCTGTTCGGCTACGCCAAGCCGGTCCCGGTGAATTTCTGGCGGCTCGACAACCCACGCCGCCACATGGTGTGGGTCGCGGGCGCCGGGCCGGCCACCAATATCGTCTTGGCGGTAATTTCCGGACTGCTTCTCCACGGCGCCGGGCTGTTCCCGGCCGAGGCCGCGAGATGGATATCGAGTAACCTAGTAAATTCAATGTGGATCAATGTCTTGTTGGCAGTTTTTAATTTGATTCCCTTGCCTCCCTTGGACGGGGGACGGATCGCCGTCGGGCTTCTGCCCGATGCCGTCGCGGGCCCCCTTTCAAGGATCGAGCCGTTCGGCCTGTTCATCCTTATCGGCGCCATCTTCGCGCTGCCCTATCTTGGCGGCGCGCTGGGCGTAGAACTCAACATCTTTCGGTGGCTGGTGGGAATTCCCTCACGATTTTTGATAGAACTGATCGCAACCCTGACCGGACACGGTTAGAATATGGCCATGACCCAGCCCCAATCAGAAACGCCGTCCGCCGAGGAACGACCCGGCGCGGCCACCGTCCCCGACCCACAAGGCCAGCTGGTTCTCGATCTCGATGGCTTCGAGGGGCCCATCGATCTGCTTCTTTCGCTGTCGCGCGAGCAAAAGGTGGACATCACCAAGATCTCGATCCTGGCCCTCGCCGAGCAGTATCTCGCCTTCATCACCCAGGCCCAGGGGGTGAACCTGGAGCTCGCCGCCGATTACCTGGTGATGGCGGCCTGGCTCGCCTATCTGAAATCGCGCCTCCTTCTGCCCGACGACCATGGCGAGGAGCAGCCCACCGGCCAGCAGATGGCGGACGCGCTGGCCTTCCAGTTGCGGCGCCTGGAATCCATGCAGGAAGCGGGGCAACGCCTGTTTCAAAGGCCGATGCTGGGCCGCGACGTCTTTGCCATCGGTGCCCCCGAGGGGGTCGAGGTCATCAATGAGGCGGTCTACGAGCCAAGCCTTTACGAACTGATGCGCTGTTATGGGGCGATCCGGTCGCGCCACACCGATACCATGCTGCATATCGCGCCCCAGGACCTGTTTTCCGTCGAGCAAGCGGTCGAAAGGCTGCGCCGGCTGCTCGGCCGAATCCCCGACTGGGCGAATCTCCGTGCCTTTCTGCCCGAGGATATCAAGGGCGCCCTGGTCACGAGATCGGCTCTCGCCTCGACCTTCGCGGCCACGCTGGAACTGGTGCGCCAGGGCCATGTGGAACTTCGCCAGGACGGGGCCTTCAATCCGATCTATATCCGTGCCCGCAGGAAAGACTGATCACGCCAATGAGTGAAAAGCCGGAAATCACCGAACAAGAGGCCGGCCCGGCCGCACAGGGGGAACCGGAGGGCGCGGCCCATGGGTCGGATGAGCCGGGGCAGGGGGAGCCCGATTCCCGCCACCTGCGCCTGCTCGAAGCGGTGCTGTTTTCCGCGCCCGAGCCGATAACCGAGGAAACGCTCGGCCAACGCCTGCCCGAAGGCGCCGATATTCCAGGCCTGCTTGGCGCGCTTTCCGACCACTACGCCAACCACGGCATCAACCTGGTGCGGGCGGGGGGCCGCTGGCTGTTCCGCACGGCGCAAGACCTTTCCGAAGAGCTCCGGGTCCACAAGACGGTGCCGCGCCGTCTCTCGCGGGCAGCCATGGAAACCCTGGCCATCATCGCCTATCACCAACCCGTCACCCGCGCCGAAATCGAGGAAATCCGAGGCGTCGGGCTGAGCCGGGGCACCCTCGACCTGCTTCTGGAGGCGAACTGGGTGGCGCCCAAGGGCCGGCGCAGGACCGCGGGACGGCCCACCACCTGGGGCACCACCAGCGGATTCCTGGTCGACTTCGGGATCGCATCCATCGCCGACCTGCCGGGTCTGGACGACCTCAAGGCGGCCGGCCTTCTCGACAAAAGGCCGGCCATGCAGATGGAGCAATTTATGGGCGCCGCCGGCAGCGACGGCGAGGACATCGACGACCATGGGCCGGATCAGGATGCGGAGTTGGGGGTTGGCGGCGAAATCCATGCTTCTCAAGAAGAGGAAGTGGCTTCCCGGTCTCAGGGCGCTGGCGCGGCGAAAGAGGAGGGCGGGTCGCGGGAACCGGAGAGGGAATAGGGGGTTTCCTGGGGCTAAGGCCGGAACCTGGCGGCCACTTCAGATACTCCGCAACGCCGGTGTGCAAAGGGCTCTACCATCCATTCTGGAATTCAGAGGGCATTTCGTAATTCGCAATCGGTGTTTGGTAAATCCTTTTACTTAGCACTAAAATTAGTTTACTTATTTCATATATCCGTATAATGTGCGGGGGTATTTAATGCGAATGCCTCTCATTTGCATATAACACGTCGCCATCATCGAGGAGGATCCCATGATCCCAAGCCAGCGCGTTTTCGCTATCCCGTACGTAGCCTGGGCCGCCGCCGCCTTGCTCGCCGCCGGACCGGCCGCCATAACGCCCGCCCGGGCGGCGGGAGAAGTCAACGTCTATTCGTCGCGCCATTACAAGGCGGACCGGGAACTCTTCAAGCGCTTCACCGCGAAAACCGGGATCAGGGTCAATGTGGTTCAGGGCAGGGCCAACGCGCTTTTCGAGCGCCTCAAGCGCGAAGGCCGTAATTCCCCGGCGGATCTTTTGATCACCGTCGATGCCGGCAACCTGGCCCGGGCGCAAGCGGCAAAATTATTCCAGCCGGTTCGCTCGGCCTTCATCGACGCCGCGGTGCCCGCCGCCTACCGGGAACCCGCCGGGCATTGGGTCGGCCTCACCCTGCGGGCCCGGGTCATCATGTATCACAAGGACAGGGTCAAACCGGACCAGTTGTCGACATACGAAGCCCTCGCCGACCCCCGATGGAAGGGCCGCATCCTGATTCGTTCGTCCAACAATATCTACAACCAGTCCCTGGTCGCGTCACTGATCGCCGCCAACGGCGCTTCCAAGACCCTGGCCTGGGCCAAGGCGCTGGTCGCCAATTTGGCGCGCAAGCCCAAGGGCGGGGACCGCGACCAGATCAGGGCCGTCGGCACCGGTGAAGGCGATATCGCCATTGCCAACACCTACTACTTGGGCCGCCTCGCCGCGTCCAAGAAGGCCCGGGACAAGGCGCTGGTCAAGAAGATCGGGGTTTTCTTTCCCAACCAAGGCGGGCGTGGCGCCCATGTCAATATCTCCGGCGCCGGGGTGACCCGCTTTGCCCGCAACAAGGCGGAAGCGGTCAAGCTGCTTGAATTCCTGGTGGAGAAGGAATCCCAGATCCTGTTTTCCAAGGCCAATTACGAATACCCGGTCAGGCCGGACGTGCCAATTTCGAAGATCATCGCAAGTTGGGGGGAATTCAGGGCCGACAAGATCAACGTCAGTGAGCTGGGCACCCGCAATGCCGAAGCCGTGCGGCTCATGGATCGGGCGGGCTGGCGCTAGGCCGGACCTGCCGCGAAAGGACACCCCTTGACGACCAACGCCACCCATCCCGGCGATGTCCCGGGCGCAGGGGCCCGCGCGAAGCGGTTTTGGCGGATCGACGGGTGGTCGCTGTTGACCGTGGCCATCGCCTCCCTGATCGCGGTGCCGGTGGTCGTCGTGCTGGCCCATGTCCTGGTGCCCACGGGCGAAATTTGGGCGCACCTCGCGGCAACCCTGCTGCCGACTTATATCGCCAATTCACTTTGGCTCATGGTGGGCGTCGGCAGCGGCACCCTGGTCATCGGCGTCGGCACCGCGTGGCTGGTCACCATGTGCCGGTTCCCCGGGCGAAGGATATTCGAATGGGCGCTGCTGCTGCCCATGGCGGTCCCGGCCTATGTCATCGCCTACACCTATACCGGGCTGCTGGAATTCTCCGGTCCCGTTCAGGAAACCCTGCGCTCGGTCACCGGTTGGGGCTGGGGCGATTACTGGTTTCCCGAAATCCGCAGCCTGCCGGGCGCCATCGCCATGCTCACCCTGGTGTTCTACCCCTACGTCTACCTGCTGTCGCGGGCGGCCTTTCTCGAACAGTCGATCTGCGTCTTGGAGGTCTCGCGCACCCTGGGATGCACGCCCTTCCAAGCTTTTCGATCGGTGGCGCTGCCCCTGGCGCGGCCGGCGGTGGCCACCGGGGTCGCCCTGGCCTTGATGGAGACCCTCAACGATTTCGGCACCGTCGAATATTTCGCCGTCGACACCTTCACCACGGGAATTTTCCGGACCTGGTACGGTCTCGGCGAACCGGCGGCCGCGGCGCAGTTGGCCGCCGCCCTGATGGTCTTCATCCTGGTCCTCGTCCTGATGGAGCGCCTGTCCCGGGGCGGCGGGCGCATTCATCACACAAGCCAGCGCTACCGCAGCCTTCCCGGCTATCCCTTGGCGGGGATGCGCCGCTTCTTCGCGGTCGCGGCCTGCGCGGTGCCGGTCCTGCTGGGGTTCGCGTTGCCGGGGGGCACGCTTCTGGCCTGGGCGATCGAAACCGCCAACGAAATGGTCGATGCCCAGTTCTTTTCCCTCGCCGTCAACAGCTTCGTGTTGGCCACCGTCGCCTCGTTGCTGGCCGTCGCCATCGCCGTGCTGATCGCCTATGGGCTGCGTCTCAGGCCGAGCCCCGTCAGGAGCGCCGCGGCCCGGATCGCCTCCATGGGCTACGCGGTGCCCGGCGCGGTGATCGCCGTGGGCGTGCTGATTCCCTTCGCCTGGCTCGACGGCGTCATCAACGACTGGACCCGCGCCGCATTCGGCATGGAACCCGGCCTGATCCTGTCGGGCACCATCGTCGCGGTGACTTTCGCCTACGTGGTGCGGTTTCTGGCGGTGTCGTTCAATGCCGTCGAAGCATCGTTTGCCAAGATCACCCCCCATATGGACGATGCCGCGCGATGCCTGGGCAAGCGGCCGGGGCAGATTCTCACCAAGGTCCACCTGCCGATCATGGGCGGCAGCCTGTTGACGGCGGGGCTTCTGGTCTTCGTCGACGTCATGAAGGAATTGCCCGCGACCCTGATCCTGCGTCCCTTTAACTTTGACACCCTTGCCATTCGGACCTATCAACTGGCCTCCGACGAACGCCTTACCGATGCCTCGAGCGCCGCGCTCGCCATCGTGGCAGTGGGGATTATCCCCGTCATCCTGCTCAGCGTCGCCATCGCCCGCTCCCGGCCGGGCTCGCGAACCGTCAGCGGCGGCAGTGAAGGTCCTGAGAGATGAGCCGCGATCCCGTCCTTACCCTGGAGCACGTCTCCCACACCTTCGAAGACGGAACGAAGGTTCTCTCCGACATCGGCTTTACCGTCACCCGGGGGGAGATCTTCTGTCTGCTTGGTCCGTCGGGTTGTGGCAAGACGACCACCCTGCGCCTGGCCGCCGGCCTGGAGCCCCTGGGCCGGGGCCGCATCACCATCGACGGTGTGGTGGTCGCCGACGAAACCACGGACATCGCGCCCGAACGGCGCGGGGTCGGCTTCGTGTTTCAGGACCAAGCGCTGTTTCCCCATCTCACCGTGCGCGACAACGTGGCATTCGGGATCGAACATCTCCCCCGCGCGAAAAGGGAGGCGCGGGTTAGAGACATGCTGGCCCAGGTCTCCATGGTGGGTTACGCCGACGCCTTTCCCCATCGCCTATCGGGCGGCCAGCAACAGCGGATCGCGCTGGCCCGGGCGCTGGCGCCCGATCCGCCGGTCATTCTCCTGGACGAACCCTTTTCGGGCCTGGATGCACGGCTGCGCTCCACCGTTCGCGAAGAGACCCTGACCATCTTGAAGCAGCGGGGGACCACCACCCTGATTGTCACCCACGATCCCGAAGAGGCCATGTATGTCGCCGACACCATCGCCGTGATGCGCGACGGTGGGATCGAGCAGGTGGGTCCGCCCGGCGATCTCTATTGCCGGCCGGTGACGCCTTTCGTCACTTTGTTTTTCAGTTCCGCCAATCGGGTTCGCGGGATCGTCGAGAACGGCCACGTGGCGACCCCGTTCGGTCCCATCGCCGCGGATGGGTTCGCCCAAGGCACCCCGGTCATTGTCTTGATGCGGCCCGAGGCCCTGCTGATCGATCACCAGGGGGGCCCGCCGCCGGCCAATTCGCTGGGCACCGCCGAAGGCACCGTGGTGACCGCCCGGATGCTGCGCCGATCGGTGTTCACCCATATGGATTTCGGCGAATTCAACGGCGAACGGCTGCATTTCCACGCCCGCAACGCCGGTCATTTCATGCCCCAGGAAGGCCGCAGCTACCGGGTATCGCTGGATCCCGAACAAACCTTCGTCTTTCCCATCCGGGACAAGGGCTGAACCGCCACATTATCGGCCACATCGCCGGTTGCCGGGCCCGCGTTGCCCTTGGCAGGCCTTTCTGCCATTATCGCCGCAATCTCGCGGGCAACCTTTATTGCGGAGTTAGCGCTATGAGCATCGGCGTGTGGCAGGTGGTGATCATCCTGGTCATTGTCGTCATCATATTCGGGGCGGGCAAGCTGCCCCACGTGATGGGCGACGTTGCCAAGGGGATAAAGAATTTCAAGAAGGGTTTGATGGACGACGAACCCAAGACCAAGAAAAACATCAGTGAGTCAGAGGCGGTCCAGGCCGACGTAGGGCCGAAGGCCGAAAAGGCCGAGGCCGAAAACAAGCAGAGTTGATCGAGGGGCGCACGGCGTCTCCTTTTCCTACGCCAGGCGGATAGGTCGCGATGTTCGATATCGGCTGGGTGGAGATGATGGTCGTCGCCGTGGTGATGATCGTCGTCATCGGTCCCAAGGACCTGCCCGTGGTGCTGCACACCATGGGCCGCTGGATCGCGCGCGTCCGCGCCATGGCCCGGAACTTCCAGGACAGCATCGAGGAAATAGCCGAGGAAACGGGTTTCGACAAGATGCGCGACGAAGTGCGTTCGATCGGTGATTTCAACATCGAGGACGAGATCGAAAAAGCCATCGATCCCGAAGGCGAGGTGCGGCAAGCAATCTCCGGCGATCCCGCCAAGGCGCTGGAAAGCGCTGAAGACGGCGCCGAGGATGCCAGCGCCGAGGATAACCGGGATGACGGGGCGGCGCCCGGGGACGGGGATGGGGACAGAGACGGGGACAGAGACGAAAGCGCGCCCGCCGGTGAGACCCCCGGGCCCGAGGCGGAAAGCGCGCCGGCGCGGGGAGAGAAGACGTGACCGTCGAGCAGCCGGGCGAGCACAAGATGCCGTTGCTTGACCATTTGGTCGAACTGCGCAACCGGCTGGTCTATGCCATGGCGGCGCTTTTGGTGGCGTTCCTGGTCTGCTATTACTTCGCCGAGGATATCTTCTCTTTCCTGGTCCGCCCATTGGCCGACGTTTACGCCGGCCAGGAAGGCCGGCGGATGATTTTCACCGGCCTCACCGAGACCTTCTTCACCTACGTCAAGGTTGCCTTTTGGGCCGGCGCCTTCATTTCCTTCCCGTTCATCTCCATGCAGCTCTGGATGTTCATCGCGCCGGGGCTCTACAAGAATGAAAAGCGCGCCTTCCTGCCGTTCCTGGCGGCGATGCCGGTGTTGTTCTTCCTGGGCGGGGCGCTGGTCTATTACTTCATCTTCCCCTTGGCCTGGAGCTTCTTCATCAGTTTCGAGACGCCGGGCGGACCGGGCCAGCTGCCGATCCAACTGGAGGCCCGCGTCGCCGAATACCTGTCCCTGGTGATGAAGCTGATCTTCGCCTTCGGGCTTTGTTTCCAGCTGCCCATCGTGCTCACCCTGATGGGGCGGGTCGGGCTGGTTACCGCCGCCACCTTGGCCGCCAAGCGCAAGTATGCCCTGGTGATCACCTTCATCGTCGCCGCCGTGCTCACGCCGCCGGACATTATTTCCCAGGTCGGCCTAGCCCTGCCGATCATCGTTCTCTATGAAATATCCATCCTTTCGGTCAGGTTCTTCGAGCGCCGGCGCGCGACAAGCGAAGAGAAGGCCGAGGACCAAGAAGAGGACGATTCCGAAGACGATGCCGAGGATGAGGATTACTACGACGATGACGACGATATCGACGAGGACGTCGACACCGACGAGGACGAGGACGAGGACGAAGACGGCGATGACCGGCGCGGGGAAGATGACGATGACGGCGACCGCAGGCGATAGCCCCGATCCCTCCACGCCCGGCGGGCGGTGGCGGGGCGGCCGCTTAAGGTGCCGGGCCTCGTTTCCGGTGACACCCCATGTTTGACATCCGTTGGATCCGCGAAAACCCCGAAGCCTTCGACCGGGGCCTCGAGCGCCGTGGGTTGGAGCCCCGTGCCGGCGAACTGCTCGCGCTGGACACCGAAAGGCGCGGGAAACTGACCGCGGCCCAGGAAATCCAGACCCGGCGCAACGCCGTTTCCAAGGAAATCGGCGCCTTGAAAGCCAAGGGCGAGGATGCGGCGGGGGCCATCGCCCGGGTGGCCAAGGACAAGGACGCCCAGGCCGAAACCGAGGCCGCGGCCCAGCACTTGGCGGCGGCTCTCGACCAGGCCTTGGCGCAAATCCCCAACCTGCCCGCCGCCGATGTGCCCGACGGCGCCGACCATGGTGCCAACGTGGAAGTCCGCAGGCACGGCACACCGCGCCGATTCGATTTCGCGGCCAAGGAGCATTTCCAACTGGGCGCGGCCCTGGGGCTGATGGATTTCGAACAGGCGGCGAAGATGTCGGGGGCGCGCTTCGTCATCCTCAAGGGCGCCTTGGCGCGGCTTAACCGCGCTTTGGGCGCCTTCATGCTCGATTTGCAAACCGGAGAGGCGGGCTACACCGAAGTGGTGCCGCCCTACCTGGTGCGCGATGGGGCGCTGTTCGGCACCGGGCAATTGCCGAAGTTTAAAGATGATCTATTTTTGACGCCCTCGTTACGTGACCTAGATCGTTTCTTGCCAGACTACGATGCTGCTCGGGATGTGCAGTTTGAAGAATTCAGGAATTCCGGGGCAGATCAAGAAACACGGCGCAAGGATTCACTGACACGTCAAATCGAGTGGCGAGAGCGGTTGTTTTCTGATGAATATGCGCGCCCACTCTGGTTGATCCCCACCGCCGAGGTGCCGCTCACCAACCTGGTGCGGGAGAAAATCCTCGTCGAGGACGACCTGCCGCTGCGCTTCACCGCGCTGACGCCGTGCTTCCGTTCGGAAGCAGGGGCCGCGGGCAAGGACACCCACGGCATGATCCGCCAGCACCAGTTCGACAAGGTGGAACTGGTCTCCATCACCCACCCCGACGATTCCGCGGCCGAACACGAACGCATGACGGCGGCGGCCGAAGAGGTGCTCAAGCGTCTCGATCTTGCCTATCGGGTGGTGACCCTGGCGACCGGCGACATGGGCTTCGCGGCGGCCAAGACCTATGACATCGAGGTCTGGCTGCCAGGCCAGAACCTGTTCCGGGAAATTTCCAGCTGTTCCAACTGCGGCGATTTCCAGGCCCGGCGCATGGCGGCCCGCTTCCGCCCCAAGGGCACCGGCAAGGGCACCCGCTTCGTCCACACCCTGAACGGTTCCGGCCTTGCCGTCGGCCGCACCTTGATCGCGGTCATGGAAAATGGCCAGACCGCCGATGGCCGGATCACCATCCCCGACGCCCTTCGCCGTTATATGGGCGGGATGGAAGAAATCGGGCCCGAGGCTTGAAAAAACAGCGCCATCCCGGGGGGCCGCTGGACCTTCAACGCGCCCGCATCCTCGTCACCAACGATGACGGCGCCGGCGCCCAGGGGCTCCGGCTGTTGGTCCGTATCGCCAAAACCCTTTCACCCGACGTCTGGGTGGTGGCGCCGGAGGTCGAACAATCGGCGGCCAGCCATTCACTGACCGTGCGCGCGCCGCTTCGCGTCAACAAGCTGGGGGACCGCCGTTTTTCGGTCAACGGCACGCCCACCGATTGCGTGCTTCTCGCGGTTGGGCAATTGTTGGCCGACCGCATTCCCGACCTCGTCCTTTCCGGCATCAATCAAGGCGGCAACCTGGCCGAGGACATCAGCCATTCCGGCACCGTGGCGGCGGCCTTTCAGGCGACCGTGATGGGCATTCGCGGGATCGCGCTGAGCCAGATCCACCGCCCGCAGCATCCCGTCAAATGGTCCACCGCCGAACATTTCGCGCCCGACCTCGTGCGCCGCTTGACCCGGGAGGAGTGGCAGCGGGACGTGCTCATCAACATCAACTTTCCCGACCGCGTGAGCTCGGCCGTCAGCGGCATCGAGATCACCCGCCAGGGCCGCCGCCGGCAGATCGAACGGGTCACCGAATCCTTCGACCCTTACGGCGAACCCTATTACTGGATCGGCAGCCCGCGGACCGACGGATCGGGGCACGCCGGCACTTCGGACATCGACGCCGCCGCACGGGGCGCCGTGTCGGTGACGCCTCTCAACCTCAACCTGACCGACCGGGCCACGGCGGCGCGCTTGAGAAAGGCCTTTTCATGAAACCCGGGCCTCGTCAAATCCGGCTGATCATGGAACTGCGCGCCGAGGGCATCACCGACCCGGACGTGCTCGGCGCCATCGAGCGGACGCCGCGCGAAGAATTCGTGCCCGAACAGTTCCGCATCCAGGCCTACGACAACACGGCCCTGCCCATCGGCCAGGGGCAGACCATCTCCCAGCCGTTCATCGTCGGCCTCATGACCCAGGCGCTGGAACTCTTCAGTCGCGCCAAGGTGCTGGAAATCGGCACCGGCTGTGGCTATCAGGCCGCCGTGCTCTCCCAGCTCTGCCGCCGGGTCTACACCATCGAACGCCATCGCACCCTGGCCCGGGCCGCCATCAAGCGGCTCCAGGTTTTGGGCTATTCAAACGTCACGACGATGATCGGCGACGGCGCCAAGGGCTGGCCCGAACAGGCGCCGTTCGATTGCATCATCGCCACCGCCGCGGCCCCCTTGGAGGTGCCCCAGGAATTGTTCGACCAGCTTGCCGACGGCGGCATCCTGGTGGCGCCCATCGGTCGAAGCCCCATGGACCAGCACCTTTGGCGCTACCGCAAAAGCGGTGACCAGATCGCCAAGGAACGCCTTTGTGCCGTGCGTTTCGTTCCCCTGGTGCGCGACTGAGATTTCGCCCTTTGGGGCGAACGCCATGGGGCACCACCCGTGCCCGTTGAGCGCGGCGCCGCACTCGACTATTCTCCCGGCCACCATGATGCAAGCGGGAAAATCAATTCCGGGCGCTATCGTTGCCCTGGGCCTGGTGCTCGGGCTCGGCGCCTGCGCGCGATCCGGCCCGCCGGCGCCGCTGATCGACCGCAGCGGCGCCATTTCGCCCGCCGCCGCCCCGCCATCCCAAGCCAGGACGGTGCCGGCCGCAAGTGCGCCGAGACGGGCCGCGCCGCGCCCCAAGCTGGGCTCGGGCCGCCCGGCGGTGACCAAGGCACCGCTGGCCGCCCGAGGCCGCGTCACCACCAGCCGGGAGAAAACTGTCCGGGTACAGAGGGGCGAGACCCTGTTCGCCATTTCCCGGCGCCACCGGATCCCCCTTCGCGCCCTGATCGACGCCAATGGCCTCACGCCCCCCTATGGGCTGGCCGCCGGCGCGCGGCTGCGGGTGCCGGCGGTTCGGGTCTACATCGTCGGCCAGGGGGACACGGTCTACGGCATCGCCCGGCGCTTCGAAGTGAGCCCGGCCCGCCTGGTCAGGGAAAACCGCTTAACCAAGGCGGGCACCCGGCTAATTCCGGGGCAGAAGCTGATCCTGCCGCGCGGCAGATGGGCGCGCGGGCCCATCCCGGCCCGGCCCAAAGGCCGCGGCGGGGGACGGAAACCGGCACCGGCCGCCGCGGCGCCTGGGCCCACCGCCGTCGCCGCCGCGCCGCCGTCAAATGCCCGCGCCCGGCGGCGCGCCAAATTTCCATCGGCCCTGCCGGCCAGGGTCGGCGCCTTCCGTTGGCCGGTGCGCGGCACCGTGCTGTCGACCTATGGGGCCAAGGGCGGCGGGCTCTACAATGACGGCATCAACATCGCCGCCCGCCTGGGCGCGCCGGTGCGCGCGGCCGAATCCGGCATCGTCGCCTATGCCGGGAACGAGCTCCGCGGTTACGGCAACCTTTTGCTGATCCGCCATTCCGGAGGCTGGGTCTCGGCCTATGCCCATACCCGAACCATCCTCGTCGCCAAGGGCCAGGTGGTGCGCCGCGGCCAGACCATCGCCCGGGTGGGGCGAAGCGGCGGGGTCAGCCGGCCGCAGTTGCATTTCGAATTGCGCCGCGGGCCCCGTGCCGTGGACCCCATGCGTTATCTCGGGAAAAACGGCTAGGGCGCTTGGGCGTGGACCTCAGTCGAGCTTCTTGCCCAACCGTCCGGCGACGTCCTGGACGTATTGCCAGGCGACGCGGCCCGAGCGCGCGCCGCGTGTGACCGACCACTCAACGGCGCCGGCCAGGAGAGCGTCGTCCTTGATCTTGAGCCCGAAATGGGCGGCATACCCCCTGACCATGGCGAAATAGGTGTCTTGGTCGCAGACGTGGAAGCCGAGCCATAGCCCGAAGCGATCGGAGAGCGAGACCTTTTCCTCGACCGTTTCCGCCGGATTGATGGCGGTGGAGCGTTCGTTTTCGATCATCTCGCGCGGCATCATGTGGCGACGGTTCGAGGTGGCGTAGAAGATGACGTTGGCGGGCCGGCCCTCGATACCGCCTTCCAGAAGCGCCTTCAGGGATTTAAAGGTCGAATCCTGTCCATCGAAGGAAAGGTCGTCGCAAAATACGATGAAGCGGCGCGCCTCGGCCCGCAATATGGCCAACAGCCGGGGCAGGGTGGTGATGTCCTCGCGGTGGATCTCGATCAATCCGAGGCGGGCTTGGGGCCTGCTTCGGCCGAGCTTTCGATTGATCGCGTCATGCACCGCCTTGACCAGTGAACTCTTGCCCATCCCCCTCGCGCCCCATAACAGCGCGTTATTGGCGGGCAAACCCTTGGCGAAACGGAGCGTGTTGGCCCACAGAATGTCGCGTTGCTGATCGATGCCCTTGAGAAGCGAAAGATCGACGCAGTTGACCTTGGCGACCGGTTGGGCGCGCCCCTGGCCGGCATGCCAGACGAATGCGTCCTCGGGGCCGAACGCGGGCGTGGCGTCCTCCGCCGGCGCCAGCCTTTCCAACGCGTCGGCGATCCGGCGCAGGAGCGGTTCGATCTCGTTTTCCGCCATAAATTTGGCCTATCGTTTTCCAGCTTCGCGGCCCGATGGCCACCTGGTTCGGCCGCAGAATGACCCGCCTTCACAGCCGGATCAAGGCCTTAGGGAGGGGTGTAAAAAGCCGCAAGTTTAATTTGCAACGCCCTCGGGGATAGCTATATTCCCCCTAACACTCAACCTGGCGAAAGCGGCCAACACCAGACAAAAGGGGAAAGACAGATGTTTATTTCACCAGCCTATGCCCAGGGTGCCGGGGGCGGGGGTTTCGATATCATGACCCTCCTGCCGCTGGTCCTGATCTTTGTGGTGTTTTATTTCCTGCTGATCCGGCCGCAGCAGAAGAAGGTCAAGCAACACCGCAGCATGCTGGGCGAGCTGAAACGGGGCGACAAGGTGGTCACCAACGGCGGCATCGTCGGACAGATTAGAAAAGTGGTCAGCGAGAACGAGCTTGACCTGGAAATCGCCGACGGCGTGCGCGTGCGGGTGGTGCGGGCGATGATCTCGAGCCTGTATGCCCGCTCCGATGCCGCCGACGACAAAGGCAAGGCGGCCAACGAAAACAAATAATCCTTAGGTTCGCAGCGAACGAGGCGGCGACGTTGGGCCCATGATCCATTTCTCACGTTGGAAAATCATCCTTATCTTTGGCCTCTGCTCTTTGGGGCTTGTCCTGGCGGCGCCCAATCTGTTCTCCAAGGAGCAACTCGCCGGATTCCCCGCCTGGGTGCCCAAGTCGACACTCAATCTCGGCCTCGACCTTCGCGGCGGCTCGCACCTGCTTTTGGAGGTCGACCTCAGGTCGGCCTTCAAGGAACGGCTCGCCAATCTGGTCCAGGCCATCCGCGCCGAGCTCAGGAGCGAACGCATCGGCTATTCGCGGATCGGCGCCACCCGCGACCAAGCCTTGGTGGTGATCAGAGACCCCGACAAGAAAGCGCGCCGGGGGCGCGGCGGGCAGACCAACATCGAACGCGCGGCCAAGCTCTTGCGGCGGTTGGAAGCGGGCACCGAGGTCGATGTCAGCGGCGCGCGCATCACCGTCAGTTATACCGTGGAGGCGCGCCGGGAACGCGACAGCCAGGTACTTCAGCAATCCATCGAGATCGTCCGCCGCCGGGTCGACGAGTTCGGCACCACGGAACCGAGCATCCAAAGCCAAGGCTCTAACCGGATCCTCGTGCAGGTGCCGGGCCTGGACGATCCCGAACGTCTCAAGAAGGTGCTGGGCCAGACCGCGAAGATGACCTTTCACCTGCTCGATGAACGTTTCGGCTTCGGCACGCCGTTGCCGACGGTGGCGCCCCCCGGCAGTTTCTTCGCCAAGCAGAGGCCGGACAAGAGGCAGGATCTCCAGGGCGGCCCGCCGGGCCGGGTCTATGTGCTCAAGAAAAGGGTGGTGGTATCGGGCGAGCACCTGGTGGATTCCCAGCCCTCTTTCGACACCGGCCGTCCCGTGGTCAGCTTCCGTTTCAACACCATCGGCGCAAGGAAGTTCGGCCGCGTGACCCAGGAAAACGTCGGCAAGCCCTTCGCGATCCTGCTGGATAACGAGGTCATCAGCGCGCCGGTGATCCAGGGGCCGATCCTCGGCGGCTCTGGAATCATCACCGGCGGTTTCACCGTGTCCGAAACCCAGGATCTGGCGCTGCTGCTTCGCGCCGGTGCCTTGCCGGCACCCATGACCATCCTGGAGGAGCGCACCGTGGGGCCCGATCTCGGCGCCGATTCCATCGCCGCCGGCCAAATCGCCTGCATCATCGGCTTTATCCTGGTGCTGGTCTTCATGGTCATGGCCTATGGCATATTCGGCGTTTTCGCCAATATCGCGCTGGTGCTGAACATGGCCCTTCTGCTCGGCGGCTTGTCGCTTCTCCAGGCGACGCTGACCCTGCCGGGGATCGCCGGCATCGTGCTGACCATCGGCATGGCGGTGGATGCCAACGTGCTGGTCTTCGAGCGCATCCGCGAGGAGGTCGCCTCCGGCCGAACGCCCTTGTCGTCGGTGGACGCGGGCTATCGACGCGCCTTGACCACCATCATCGATGCCAACCTCACCACCCTGATCGCGGCCATTATCCTGTTCGAATTCGGTTCCGGTCCGGTCAAGGGCTTCGCGGTGACGCTCTCCATCGGCTTGGTGACGTCCATGTTCACGGCGATCATGGTCACCCGGCTCATCGTCGTGACCTATCTGCGCCTCCGCAGGCTCCAGACCCTTCCGATTTAGGATCGCTCCCCATGGCCATATTTCCCCTGAGACTGGTTCCGCCCAACACCAAGATCGATTTCATCGGCAGGCGAAAGATCGCCTTCGTGTTTTCGGCCCTATTGATCGTCCTTTCGCTGGGGTTCGTCGCGGTCAAGGGTCTCAATTACGGCATCGATTTCAAGGGCGGCATCCTCATGGAGGTGCGCACGCCCGGGCCCGCCGACATCGACGGCCTGCGCAAGCGGCTGTCCGGTCTCGGGCTGGGCGAGGTGGCGCTGCAGGAATTCGGCCGGCCGGACGATGTGTTGATCCGCATCGAGCGCCAGCCGGGCGGCGAAAAGGCCCAGATGGTGGCCGTGGAAACGGTCAAGGCCGCGCTCGGCAATGACGTGTCAAGCTACCGGCGGACCGAATTCGTCGGCCCCAAGGTGGGCGGCGAACTGATCCAGGCGGGAATTCTCGCCGTGGTCCTGTCGCTCCTGGCGATCATGGTCTATGTCTGGTTTCGCTTCGAGTGGCAATTTTCCGTTGGCGCCATCGTCGCCCTCACCCACGACGTCGTCGCCACCATCGGCCTGTTTTCCGTCCTGGGGCTGGAATTCAACCTGGCCACCGTCGCCGCGATCCTCACCATCGCCGGCTATTCCATCAACGACACCGTGGTGGTGTTCGACCGAATCCGTGAAAATCTGCGTAAATTCAAGACCATGCCCATCGAAACGCTGCTCAACCTTTCGCTCAACCAGACCTTGTCCCGGACGCTGCTGACCTCCATCACCACCTTGTTGGCCCTGTTGGCGATCTACATCTTCGGTGGCGCCGTGATCAGGGATTTCGGTTTCGCCTTGATCTGGGGCGTGTTGATCGGGACGTATTCCTCCATCTACGTCGCGTCGCCGGTGGTGATGATGATGAACATCCGCGAAACCATCACCAGCGGCTCCGTCGGCGGCGGCGAGACCGGCCAGGAAAACCCCGCCCAATAGAACGGCTGCGCCGTCTTCACCGCGCATCAAGGTGGCGGACCAACGCGAAAGGCGGGCCATGGACCTCACCCCCCTCGAATTCGGCGAGAAGGCCGTGATCCAGGCCTATGGCGATGGCGGATTCAGGATTTCCGGCCACCGCTTCACCGGCGCGGTGATGGTGTTCGAGGCCCGCGTCTTGGGGATGGAACTCGAAGACTTCGCGGACATCGCCGCGGCCGATTTCCGGCCCCTGGAAGAGGCGGCGGAAGAGATAGAAATCCTCCTGCTGGGTTGCGGGAGCAGGGCAGGCGAACTATCTCCGGAGCACCGCGCGCGGCTCAAACGAGCGGGCATCTCCGCCGAACCCATGGGGACCGGCGCGGCCTGCCGCACCTTCAACCTGCTCCAGGCCGAAGGGCGCCGGGTGGCGGCCTTGCTGCTGCCGGTGGATTGACCGCGCAAAAGAATGGGGCGCCCCAAGATGGGGCGCCCCGGCCAACGGCTGGAACACTGCCGGTCACATCAGGTGCGGTCCGGCGATCATGGAATACATCATGGGAATCGACAGCATGGTGTTGGTGCGCGAGAACAGCATCGCCATTCGCGCCGCCGCCGGCTTGTCTTCGGCGGGCACCTCCACCAGGCCAAGGGCCTTTTGCTGGTTGGGCCAGATCACGAACCAGACGTTGATGGCCATGATGATGCCGAACCACATGCCGAAGCCGATCATCATCATCTTCGCGCTGCCCGTGGTGAAGCCGAGCGCCAGCGCGTCGCGGCCCCAGCCGAGCTGCCACCCCTGAAACAGGCCGAAGACGATGGTCGCCAGCGCCGCCCAGCGGAACCAAAACAGCGCCGCCGGCGCGATCACCTTGCTGATGGCCGGTTTTTGCTCGTCTGGAATTTTCGGCATGTTGGGAATCTGCACGAAGTTGAAGTACCACAACAAGCCGATCCACATGATCCCGCTCATGATGTGGAACCAGCGGACTAGAAACACCGCATAGGGATCTGTCAAAAAGTCCATCGCTGTTCCCCCCTAAAACGTGTATTTGACGACCAGGGCCATCACGATGGTGATGGCGAGCCCAAGCAGGATCGTATTCTGTAGACTCTCAAGAGGATTTTTCATTCTGCGCCCCCAGCTTTATCGATAAGTTTAGTAGGCGAAAGCATCCAACCTACTATATATAGCATGTTTCGCGTCCTTACAATGCGATGCTCGGCGTTGGGTCCACCGCTTCAATTCGCTGAACCCAGGCACCGTGCGGCACGAATGCCCGAACTCACCGCCGCCTCGATGGTGTCAGGGTATCGCGCGCTGGTCCAGCCTCCCGCGTAGAAAAGTTTGGCTATTTCGCCCCGTGGCCCGAAACCACCTGGGACCGAAGCCGTCGCCCGGCGCTCCTTGATCACGCGATAGGGCGGGAGCGGTGCACCCGGCAAGTGGAACGCGGTGGAGGCATCGCGCCAAAGCCGCGCCGCGATATCGTCCGCCCCGTGGGTCATCCATCGGTCGGCGGCGCTGACGGTGACCGAAAGAACGCCATCGGTGACGGCGAACCACTGGGCGGTGCCGTTGATGCACCCCGTCAAGCGCGCCGCTTGCCTCATCCCAGGGACGCCTTCAACGGCGAAATGGGTGCAGACGATGGCCCTGGCGCGGTGGCTGGGCGGCCCCTTCTCTCCGCGCGGCAGCAGGCCGGCCAGCGCCCAGGGAGGCAGGGCCAGCACCAGGGCATCGCCGGGCCCAAGGGGCGCCCGGCCGGAACGAAAAATCGCCGCCCGAGCCACCTGTCCCGCGGTCTCGATGGCCGCCAACGGGTCGTGGAAACGGACCTCCCCGCCCAGCGCCTCGATGGCGCCGAGGGCGGGGCCGACAAACGCTTCGGCAAGGTTGGTCCCGGCGACGAAGGGGCGAAGGGCGCCGCGTCCGCCGCGCCCGAGTTTGGCGATCACCCGCGCCAACAGGGACGCCGGGGCCGCCGAAGGCGGGCAATTGATGACCGCCGTGGACAACGGCACGATCAGCCGCTCATAGAGCGCGCCCAAATGACCATAGGCGGCGGCCACGGTGAGCCCCGGGGCCATGAGCCCGGTGATGCCCGCCACGGCGAGGCCGGCGAGGGCCGTGGCGCCCGGCGCCGCCTTCATCAACGTCGAGATTCCGAGCCCCGCGACGTCCACCGACCAGGTCGCGCCGCTCGCCAGGTCGACAAAGGGGAGATCCCGCGATGCCGCCGGCACCATGGCTTCGCCACCGCCCATGGCGCCGAGGAATCCCAGGGCGGCGCGGTTGGCGCCGAGCACCACGTGGGTGCCGTTGTCGATGACCCGCCCCAAGGTGGGATCGAAGAACGAACGACAGCGTCCGCCGGCCAGGCCCGCGGCCTCGTGGACCACCACCTGATGCCCGGCCCGCGCCGCGGTCAAGGCCGCCGCCAGCCCGGCCAAGCCCGCGCCGGCGACATGCACGGTCACGAAGTCAACCCGCGCAATACCCCCGCCAGGGACGCCATCAGGCGGGCGGGGCCCGCCGGGCGCCGGGCGCCCCTCAGGGGGTCGGCCCGGGCCAGGGTTCGGGCCCAGGCGTTGGCCTCGCCTTGGGCGGTGGCCATGGCGGCCCTCAGCCGCCGCGTCGGCAGGTGCCGGTACAGCCCGCCGCTGGCGGCCAACAATTGTCCGGCTTCGCCGATGGCGCGGGCGAACACGCGGTTCAACCCCTCGGTGGCGCTGGCGCCGGCCAATTCCAAGGCCTCGCTTCCGGCCTCTTTAAACCAGCGGGCGGGCAGGTAGACGCGCCCCAGCCATTTGTGCTGGGCGGGGGCTTGTTCCACCAGGTGGAGAAGCTCCACGGCGATGGCGAAAGATTCCGCCTTGGCCAGCCCGTGTTCGGATCCCCCCGCCAAGGAAAAGGCCATGCGGCCGAGCGGCGCGGCCCAGAACCGGCACCAGGCCAAAAGATCGGACCAGTCGGGATAGGCGGTCTTTTCGAGGTCTTGGCCCACCGCCTGGAGCATCCGCCACGGGTCCCGGAGTTCGAGGTCGCGGCTTTGCAAAAGGTGGCGCAGGGTCAGGGCCGCCCGCACGGCGGCGTCTTTGGCCTCGAAGCTCTCGGCGCCCTCGATCGCCCCGGCCACGGCCTTGAGCAGGCCCACCTTGCGCGCGCCATCGAGCGCCGGATGGTCGGCAATGGCCCGGAGCGCGCCCGCGTAATCGCCAAGGATACGGTAGCTATCGGCTAGCTCGCCGGGAAGCATGCGAAACGCCGCCGGGAAGAGGGACGCCCCACCGTCGGCCCCATCGGCCAAGGACCCCGCGGCCGATCGGCCGACGCCGATTTGGTGCTCGGAGCCCGGGCCCGGCGGCGCGCTCATGATTGAAACCTAGGTGTGATCATGGAAGGCAGTATATTCCCGGATCATGGCCCAGCACAGCGACCAGAGAATTTGCGCCGAAGCGGTGCGGAGCCATGACCGGGACCGCTGGCTTACCGCCGCCCTCGCCCCCGGCGCGGCGCGCGGCCGGCTGGCGGTTCTCTACGCGCTCAACCTGGAACTCGCCCGCATCAATGAGGTGACCAGCGAGCCCATGGTCGGACGCATCCGCCTCCAATGGTGGCGCGAATCGCTGGCCGCGGGCGGGGAGGGCAGGGTGGGCGATCATCCGGTGTTGCGCGCCATCGCCCCCCTATTGGCGGCGGGGCACCTTGCCGCCGCCGACCTGGAGGAATTTCTCGACGCCCGGGAAGCGGATTTCGAAGCGACCGGGCCCGAGGACATGGAGGCCTTCACCGCCTATTGCCGGGGCACCGGCGGCGGGCTCTGCCGGATGGCGGCCAAGGCTCTTGGCGTGGCCGGGCCCGACACCTTGGCGGCGGCCGAGGCGGTGGGCTGCGCCCATGCCATGGTGGGCCAGTTGCGCAATGCCGCCTGGTACGCGGGCCGCGGACGAGTGGTCCTGCCGCTGGACGTGCTCGAAGCCCACGGTGTCGCCACCGACCGCCTGCTGGCTGGCGCGCCGGGCGGCGGCCTTTCCTCCGCGGCCCGGGAAATCGCCGCCCACGCCGGGCGGGTACTGGCCGAGGCCCGGGCCCAACGCCATGGCATTCCTAGGGCCGCCTTGCCCGCCCTGGTGCTGGCGCGGATCACCGATGCCCGGCTCCGGCGCCTGGCCGCAAGCGGATTCGATCTGTTTATCGGCAACAACGAACCCCTGCCCCTGGCGCTTCCCTTGGCGGTGTTGCGGGGCGCGGTAACCGGCCGCTACTAGGCGCGGCGCCGATACCCGCCGGCGCGCGCCGGTTGCTCCATGACTGTTCTCTTCACTCCGCGGCGCTGGGCACCCTTTCGCCAGCTAGCCAGGCCTTGAAGTCGGCGGCGCCCCGCCGGCAATAGGCTTCGCGCCTAGCGCGTCCCTTGATCCGGCGGCCCTTTTCGGTTCGCTCGGTTAGCTCCGGGAACAGGCCGAAATTGGCGTTCATGGGTTGGAAACTCGCGGCCTTATCGCGGCCGGTGATGTGCCCGCCGGTGATATGCCCCAAAAGCGCCCCATGGGCGGTGGTCGGCGGCGGCGGATCGATCGGCGCGCCCGTCCTCTCGGCGGCGGCGAATCGCCCGGCCAGCAGCCCCATGGCGGCCGATTCCACATAGCCCTCGACGCCGGTGATCTGGCCGGCGAAGCGCAGGCGGGGTTCCGCCTTGAGGCGCAGTTGGCTATCCAGCAGGCGCGGCGCGTTCAAAAAGGTGTTGCGGTGGATGCCGCCGAGCCGCGCGAAGCGGGCGTTCTCCAGGCCCGGAATGGTGCGCAGGATGCGGGTCTGTTCGCCATGCTTCATCTTGGTCTGGAAGCCGACCATGTTGTAAAGCGTCCCCAGCGCGTTGTCCTGGCGCAGCTGCACCACGGCATGGGCGCGCGCGTGCGTACGCGGATCGGTCAGCCCGACCGGCTTCATGGGTCCGAACGACAGCGTCTTGGGCCCCCTGGCCGCCATCACCTCGATGGGCAGGCAACCCTCGAAATAGGGGGTGGTGCGCTCCCACTCCTTGAACTCGGTGGTCTCGGCGGTCAGCAGCGCTTCGATAAAGCGGTCGTATTGGGCCTCATTCATGGGGCAGTTGACGTAGGCGGCGGCGTCGCCGGCCGGCCCTTCTTTGTCGTAGCGCGACTGCATCCAGGCGATGGAGAAATCGATGGAATCTTTGTAGACGATGGGGGCGATGGCATCGAAGAAGGCGAGAGATTCCTCGCCCGTCAGCTCTTTGATGGCGGCGGCCAGCGCCGGGGAGGTCAACGGCCCGGTGGCGATGATCACGCAATCCCAGTCCGTGGGCGGTGGGCCCGCCACCTCGGCACGGGAAATTTCGATCAGGGGTTCGGACCCGATGGCCGCGGTCACGGCGGCGGCGAAGCCTTCGCGGTCGACCGCTAAAGCGCCGCCGGCGGGTACGCTGGTCTTATCCGCGCATGACATGATCAGCGATCCTGCCGCCCGCATTTCCGCGTGCAGCAGCCCGACGGCGTTGGTGGTGTCATCGTCGGAGCGAAATGAATTGGAACAGACCAGCTCTGCCAAGGCGTCGGTTTGGTGCACCTCGGTGGCGCGGGCCGGGCGCATTTCGTGGAGCACCACCCGGGCGCCGGCGCGCGCCGCCGCCCAAGCGGCTTCCGATCCGGCCAGGCCGCCGCCGATGACGTGGATGGGGTAGGTGTGGGTGTCCGTCATGTCGGCCCTACTTATTCTGCCTGCGCCCGTCGCTCACGCCCTCTTGCGGCGCCGTTTGCGCTTGCCCAGCACCCTTTGCAGGTATTGCCCGGTATAGCTTTCGGCGATTTCAGAGACCTCTTCCGGGGTGCCGGTGGCGACCACCCGGCCGCCGTCGTCGCCGCCTTCCGGGCCCAGGTCGATGATCCAGTCGGCGGTCTTGATGACCTCCAGGTTATGTTCGATCACCACCACCGTGTTGCCCTGGTCGACCAGATGATGAAGCACCTCCAGGAGCTTGCGGACGTCATGGAAATGGAGCCCGGTGGTCGGCTCGTCGAGAATATAGAGCGTCCGCCCGGTGGCGCGCCGCGCCAACTCCTTGGCCAGCTTGACCCGCTGGGCCTCGCCGCCCGAAAGGGTGGTCGCCGGCTGGCCGATATGGATATAGCCGAGGCCCACCTTCTCCAGGGTGTCGAGCTTGACGCGGATCGCCGGGACCGCCTTGAAGAAGGCCGCTCCTTCTTCCACCGTTAAATCAAGAACATCAGATATCGACTTGTTTCGAAAAAGAATTTCCAATGTTTCCCGGTTATAGCGCGCCCCCCTGCATTCCTCGCATTGCACGTAGACGTCGGGCAGGAAATGCATCTCGATCTTGATCACCCCGCCGCCCTGGCAGGCCTCGCATCGTCCGCCCTTGACGTTGAAGGAAAAGCGCCCGGGCTTGTAGCCCCGGGCCTTGGCCTCGGGCAGGCCCGCGAACCAGTCGCGGATCGGGCCGAAGGCGCCGGTATAGGTGGCCGGGTTGGACCTGGGCGTGCGGCCGATGGGGCTTTGGTCGATATCGATGATCTTGTCGATGAACTCCAGCCCGCGGACCTCGTCGTGATCGCCGGGCAACGGGCGGGCGTTCATCAGCCTGCGGGCCGCCGCCTTGTAGAGCGTCTCGAACACCAGGGATGACTTGCCGCCGCCGGACACGCCGGTAACGCAGGTAAAGGTGCCGAGCGGGATATGGACGTCGATATTGGCGAGGTTGTTGGCCCGCGCGCCGATCACCGAAATGGTTTGCCCCAGGTGCCCCTTGCGGCGGGCCGAAGGCACCGGGATCGCCATGGCGCCGGTGAGGTAGGCCGCGGTCAGGCTGGCCTTGCACTTCATCACCTCTTCGGGGGTGCCGGCGGCCACCACCGCGCCGCCGTGGACGCCCGCGCCCGGCCCCATATCCACCAAATAGTCGGCGGCGCGGATGGCTTCCTCGTCGTGTTCCACGACGATCACCGTATTGCCCAGGTCGCGGAGCCGTTTCAGGGTTTCCAGCAGGCGCGCGTTGTCGCGCTGATGCAGGCCGATGGAGGGTTCGTCCAGCACGTAGAGCACGCCGGTCAGCCCCGAGCCGATCTGCGAGGCGAGGCGGATGCGCTGGCTTTCGCCGCCCGACAGGGTTGCCGAACCGCGGCCCAGGGTCAGGTAGCCGAGCCCGACATCGACCAGGAAACCGAGCCGTTGGTTGATCTCCTTCAAGATGCGTTCGGCGATCTCGCGCCTTTGCCTGGTCAGCTTCATCGAGATTCCGGAAAACCAATGGGCTGCCTCCTTGATGGAAAAGCGGGTCACTTCGCTGATGTGGAGACCGCCGACCTTGACGCAGAGAGCCTCGGGCTTGAGGCGATGGCCGGCGCAGGATTCGCAGGCCCGGGCCGATTGAAAGCGGGCGAGGTCGTCGCGCAGCCACGCCGAATCGGCCTCGCGGTAGCGCCGCTCCAGGTTGGGGATCACCCCTTCGAAGGGCTTGGTCACGCGATAGGTCTTGAAGCCGTCGTCGTAATTCATGGTCACGGCCTCATCGCCGGACCCGTTGAGGATGATGTCGCGAAAGCGCGCGTGAAGCTCGCCCCAGGGCGCCGTGGTCTGGAACTTGAATTGGCGCGCCAGGGAATCGAGGGTCTGGTGGTAATAGCGCGACGAAGATTTCGCCCAGGGCGCGATGGCGCCTTCGCGCAAGCTGAGCCGGTCATCGGGGATCACCAATTGGGGATCGAAATAGAGCTTGGAGCCGAGCCCGTCGCAGGCCGGGCAGGCGCCGTGGGGGCTGTTGAAGGAGAACAGGCGCGGTTCGATCTCATCGATGGTGAAGCCCGATACCGGGCACGCGAACTTGGCCGAAAAGGTGGTGCGCGCACCGGATTCTACGTCTTCGGCGAAGACCAGCCCATCGGCCAGCCCAAGGGCCACCTCCAGGCTGTCGGCCAGGCGATTGCCGAGCTTGGGCGAAACCACCACCCGGTCGACCACCACCTCGATGTCGTGGGTGACGTTCTTATTGAGCGCCGGCACGTCGTCGATCTCGTGAATCTCGCCGTCCACCTTGACGCGGCCGAAGCCGCGCTTTCTGAGATCGGCGAACTCTTTGCGGTACTCACCCTTGCGCCCTCGGGCGATGGGGGCCAGCAGGTAGAGCCGGGTGCCGTCCGCCATCTCCAAGATGCGGTCGACCATCTGGCTCACGGTCTGGCTTTCGATGGGCAGGCCGGTAGCCGGCGAATAGGGGATGCCCACCCGGGCATAGAGGAGGCGCAGGTAATCGTAAATTTCGGTCACGGTGCCCACCGTCGAACGCGGGTTGCGCGAGGTGGTCTTCTGTTCGATGGAGATCGCCGGCGAGAGCCCCTCGATGGTGTCGAAGGCCGGCTTCTGCATCAATTCCAGGAACTGGCGCGCGTAGGCCGACAGGCTTTCCACGTAGCGCCGCTGGCCCTCGGCATAGATGGTATCGAAGGCCAGCGATGACTTGCCCGAGCCCGACAGGCCGGTGATCACCACCAGCCGGTCCCGCGGCAGGTCGATATCGATCCCCCGGAGATTGTGTTCGCGGGCGCCGCGCACGGAAATGCGCGGCCCCGGCGGAAAACTCTCACCTTTGTTCTTCGCCATGACCCTTCGACGGAAAGCATTGGTCCGGGCGTTTTGGCGCCGGCACCGGATTGACCGCCAAAGATACACCAAAAAGATGCCACCGGGATGGTTTTCGGTTACTCTCTGGCCAGCGATCAATTCAGTGGACGACAGGGGGAAACGACCATGGCCGGCAGCGTGAATAAAGTGATCCTGGTGGGAAATCTGGGCCGAGACCCGGAGGTGCGCTCGACCCAGGACGGCTCCAAGATCGTCCAGCTGTCCCTGGCCACCTCGGAATCCTGGAAGGACCGGGCCACCGGCGAACGCCGCGAACGCACCGAATGGCACCGCGTGGTGATCTTCAACGAGCACCTCGCCAAAGTCGCCGAGGACTACCTCCGCAAGGGCTCCAAGATTTATGTGGAAGGCCAGCTCCAGACCCGCAAATGGCAGGACAAGGAGGGCATGGACCGCTACACCACGGAAATCGTCCTGAGCAAATTCCGGGGCGAATTGACCATGCTCGACAGCCGCGCGTCCGAGGGCGGCGGCACCGCCGGCGGGCCATCGGAAGAGCCGGCGGCGGCCGCCGCGGGCGGCGGCGGCGGGGCCTCGGACCTCGATGACGAAATCCCCTTTTAAGGCCGCTGCGGGGGTCTCCTAACGCCCTCATTTAAAAGGGCTTTTTATACAATATCTTGTTGTTCCCAGCGGCCCGATAGGCTATATTTTGTGATAAGCATGTTCTTATCGCCGGGCCTTCCGCGCCCTTAGTTCGACCAACCCGGATTCGTCCACTTGAGCGAAATTCCACCGATAGAAGACTCACCGGTACCGCCGATTCCACCGCTCCCGCCGGGCGTATCGACGATCAATATCGAGGACGAGATGAAGCGCTCGTACCTCGATTATGCCATGAGCGTGATCGTCTCGCGCGCCCTGCCCGACGTCCGCGACGGCCTCAAGCCGGTGCACCGCCGGATTCTCTTTGCCATGAAGGAACAGGGGTACGACTGGAACCGGGGCTACCACAAATCGGCCCGCGTGGTGGGCGACGTCATGGGCAAATACCAC
>Ga0114950_10000133_pt1 | contig 42675 bp, 37 predicted proteins | sample N075metaG_FD_83503 | JGI IMG/M metagenome (GOLD analysis project Ga0114950, IMG submission 83503) | Deep subsurface microbial communities from Kermadec Trench to uncover new lineages of life (NeLLi) - N075 metaG | ecosystem: Environmental > Aquatic > Marine > Ocean trench > Sediment | place...
AAGGCTCTTTATCAAGAGCGAGCTGAAGGCGCTTTATCAAAAGCAAGTGGAAGGCGCTTTATCAAAAGCAAGTGGAAGGCGCTTTATCAAAAGCAAGTGGAAGGCGCTTTATCAAAAGCAAGTGGAAGGCGCTTACCCGCCTTCCGGGCTTATGTGAATAGTTGAGGTGGGGAAAGCAATTTCTGCATCATGGGATTCAATGATGCTAAGAATCTCAAGCAACACTCTTTCCTTGATACCGTGAAACGCTACCCAATCTGTCGTTTTAGTGAAAGTATAGACAAAGAAATCCATGCTGGATGCAGCAAATGCGTTGAAATTTACGATCAGCGTTCTGTCCTGCGCAATGTCAGCGTGATTCGCCAGCATCGTTCGAACGTCATCTACAATAATCTGCATTTTGCCTGAGTCGCAATACCGCACGCCGATCGTCTCATAAATCCTGCGATTTCGCATTCGCGATGGGTTTTCCAGGGAGATGGTGGCAAAGGTGGCATTGGGGATATAAAGCGGCCGTTGATCGAAAGTCATAATTTCTGTGAGTCGCCAACCAATGTTGACCACGGTTCCTTCAATCTCGCGATCCGGGCTCCTGATCCAATCACCCACGGAAAACGGCCTGTCCAGGTAAATCATCAAACCGCCAAAGAAATTGGCCAGCAGGTCCTTGGCTGCAAAACCAACTGCGATACCACCGATACCACCGAATGCCAGTATGCCTGCAATACTCACGCCGAGAGTTTGCAACATTGTCAACGCGGTCGTAATCAGCACTGAAATTCTCAGCAACTTGCCCATCGCTGAAACTGTCGTCACATCCGAGCCCTTTTTTATTAACGCGGTTTCAACCTCACGTATGAATTTCGTCAGGAACTGTGCAATCAGCGCGACGACTGCGATATAGCGGGCGGGTTCAATGATATCTGACAATCCTGTTTCACCCTGGCTGGAAATAACTTCCGCAGCCCAGGATATGCCCAATACCCAGACCAGCCAGGACGCAGGGGATCGAACGGAATGTAAGAGCGCATCATCCCAGACTGTATGTGTATCCCCGATTTTGATGGCCAGTTGGTCAAATAACTTACGCACCACGTAATTCAGCAACAGTGTCGCAAAAACAATACTGAAAACCAGAATCACCATTGGGTCTGTTACCTGGTCCACCAACTTCATTACGGTGCTTTCGACTTGCTCCATTAGAAATACCTAATTAGTTCAATTTTTAAAAAATCTTCACCCTGGAAAAAGGCCAGCTCAGTCTCGGAATCTAAAAGGGTTTGCAGAAATCCGTGAAAATCTTGTTGGACATTTTTGCCATTACTGAAAATTGATGCCTCGACTATAATCTTCCACTGCGCGCCGAGCCGACTACTTGCCTCGAGTGTCGTCAGATATTCATGGCTATCAATATCCCACAAACTGATTAACAGTGCAGTGGTATCGGATGCATTATTAAGCGAATACCGGAGACCAACAGCTATATCGTTATCACCAATAACCAATGATTCATCGCCACGACCGTCATATTGATATTCTGAAATGACGCCCAGGTCGCTACGGCCGCCGAATACGCCCACAAAAGTTTTTTCAAAGCCAAAAATGTACCGGCTAAATCTGTCACCCTGACCGCTCCTGGAAATCGCTTCAAGTTTCCATATCCAGTCACCCATAAAATACTGGGCGTCGATGCCTGTCTGGTCAATGACTTCGTACACGGGAATCAATACCGCATCAATGGGAATACCAGCGGCATCCGTCACGAATTGCAGGTTGAAACGAGGTTCCCTTGTTGTACCGGAAAAATGGGAAAGACCCAGTTCGAATTCACCGAAGCTCCGAACCCAGCGCAAGGCAAAGTCAACCCGGCCTTCAGCAGCGCCGGATTCAAAAATCGCGGCATCCTCGTCGACAAGAAATGGTAGCCGTGGACGACCACTCTCTCCCAGGAAGGCCCTTTCACGAAATCCGATAAGCATGTAAAAATCCAGCACACCCCAGTCTCTCCACAGGGAGACATTAACCATTGGCTGCCCCAGTTTTTCTTCTCCATCGGGGTTTTCAAGATTGTCCGTCTGGTTAATGATATCAACGAGATGTTGGGATTCTGTTACTCCCCAGAAGACTTTGCGGATACCCGTTCGCAGCTCAAAACGATCTGCCACGTGAACCCAGGTCAGTTCTCTTATATCAACATGGGATCTGTTCGAATCCTGCTCGTCCCAGCGACCGAATGGTACAAAGGCAAAAATATCGTTGCCGTCATTCCAGGTTTTATAGTATTCACTCAGAAAACTTAATGAACCATGATATCTATTCAGGTCATTGATTCCGGGTTCGCTGAATATGCGAAATTCACCGGCAAGGTCTGTGCGCCATCGACCTTTGCTCTCTCCAGAACTAGCGTCAGCACCAGCGTTTCTTATTTTTCCGGGGATAAAAAAAAAGAACCTGGCGTTTTCCTTAATCTGGCCAGGTTGTACACATCCAAAGCATCCTGCCGGGGTGGGTCCGCTGGCGTGTGTATTTTTTTAATTGTGTCCTGTATGGAGCGGGAATCGGGAACATCCGACTCCGGCAAAACGGGAATCTCGTTCGGCACCTGTTCCTTTATAGCCGCCATTTGAGCAGCGGCCCCTCGTAACATCCAGGCATTGAAAATACCAGCGTCTCTTGCCCGGGCCCTATATTCATTCTCACTCACTTCACTCACTGGGCCAACCAGAACCCTGTGATAATCCACCCCATTGATATTGGTCACTTTCACCAGCACATTGTTAAATGATTCTTCCAACCTGGCTTGCAACAGCCGCGCATACCTGCCCTCACGAAAGCTGCCCGCCACCAGGTAGTGTTGCGCTGCATTTGCTGGCAAAACGCTAACTGAATCATTCAGGGGAACCGGGTCCTCGCTGATGCCGGTGTCAGGAGGGTCAGGTTGTCTCGATTGCGCAACTCCTGTAATCGAATCGTCAAAATCCGCAGTCGAACCGAGTACTTCACCATCAAAATCGAGGACCGCAAACAGGGACAGTAAGCCTGGTTCATTTTCAGTAATACTGGTATCCCGGATATCCGTTACACCTGCATAACCGAGCTGGATTTTCAGTCGCGCCTGATCGTACACATCTGTAAAAACACGAACCAGCAATCGGAAGTTCGATTGACCATCGACTGCAACCGGCAGCATGAGAACCTCGATGCCAACGGCGCCGCTTATTCGTTCCCCTTCTGTAATCGCCTGGTCTCTCTCCGGAAAACTGCCTACAACCCAATAGGTGACCTGCTCCTGTAAAATATTATCCCGAACAATCTCGTCATCAATCTCTTCATAAACAGCCCCGGCCAGCACAGTTTCATCCTGGGCTGGGGTCACAGCAGTGTACAAGAGCAAACTACCCATGAGTGTGAGGACAAAAAACTTCATCATGTCTCGGCGTTACCTCGCCCTTTGCAAACTGTTACGGGTGAAATCACTATCATCAAGCCCGGTTGAAAATTCATAATTCTGCCACAGAAGATCCGTGCTTTTCCGGGTTTGATGGTTGACCATGGACATTGTAGCGGCACGCCAATATTTATCCAAATACTGCCGATACCCGGTGAAAGTGAGTGTTTTTAACAACGCATCTTTACGATCGTAGTAGTCGACTTTCAGTAATCGATAATGTTCCTTGTCAATCCACACAGTTTGCCTGGTATATCCGGAATACTTATCGATTGGGTATCTTTCGATGACAAATGTGTCCTGGCCGTCCATGACTTCCTGTCGAAGATATTTATAGGTATATTTCTCCACTTCCTGACTGGTTATATCCTCGAAGGCAAATTCGCTGCCGACAAACGGGCCCGACTTATTCTTGGAAGCGATTCTTTTCACCCGTTTCAGGGCAGGTAAATTCAACCACTGGTCATCGGCCTTATCCTTATGGGAAAAAGTCAGCAACCCGGTACCCTTAATATCCGACGGCGTATCAAATATGGTAAGACTCTTGTCGCCATCCCCTTCAACCTCGAGGCTCTTCAGCCGCATTTGCCTTCGACTCTCATTCCCCCTGGCGTTGCGCAGAACCATTTCGAGATTAACCCGGCTATCGACCCAGCCCTGGTCGCGTACATCTGATTCAATCGCGATGGCGAGACCTTTTTCTTCTGCCGATTCGGCAAGTGAAGAAAAACTCGACATCGCCATCGACATCAACATCACTATGATAGCCAGGAATCTGATCATCAATGAACCCGCTTTTGTTTTACAGGACGCAAAGAAAATCATAATTTGCTGTTTATCGCAAGTTCCGCTTACTTTTCTAAACGGGGTCATGTGTTGAAAATGAGTCGCGATAATGCTTGCCAATTAAATATTGCTGTATATAATCCCAGTAACTGTATAAAAAACCAGATGAATGGATTAGCCCATGATCAAGTTGACACCAAGACAAAATGAAGTATTGGATTTCATCAGGACCTACATTGAGGAGACGGGTTACCCACCCACCCGGGCAGAAATTGCGCAAGAGCTGGGTTTCAAAAGTGCCAATGCTTCCGAGGAACATTTAAAAGCCCTGGCACGAAAAGGCGCAATTGAGATGATTCCCGGGACTTCCCGGGGCATCAGGTTGCCTGATTCAAATGGTATACCCATCATTGGCCGTGTTGCTGCAGGCAGCCCTATCCTTGCACAGGAACACATAGAGGACTATTGCGACATTCCTGCCAGCTTCTTCAAACCAAGAGCCGATTACCTGCTCACCGTACACGGTGACAGCATGATGGAGGGGGGCATTCTCGATGGTGACCTGCTTGCAGTACACAAAACAACCAACATCAATAACGGCGATATTGTGGTCGCCCGTATCGACGATGAAGTGACCGTTAAACGTTTCGAAAGAGGTCGAAGAAAATGGCATGTGACACTGCTGCCAGAGAACAAAGACTATTCTCCAATCATTGTAGATCTAAGAGATAAGTCCTTCGCATTTGAAGGCATCGGCGTGGGTATCCTCAGACATTAAAGTCATCAGGTTGGTCACGCTTGCTTACAATACCTGCTTACAACGCTTGCCTTTAAACATGCACTAAGCCTCGGCCTTGTTCTTAGCCACCCTTTTCTTTGGCTTTGATTTTTTCTTGGCCCGGGGTTTTGCCCTGGCACTCTCAACCCACTGACCGTTTACATAATCCGCTCGCCAACCGGAAGCCTTGCCTTTTTCGACTTCGGTCATCACATATTGTTCTTTGGTTTTCCGGGCAAACCTGACCATGGACCTTCGGCCATCCGGATCTTTGAGCGGAGCGCGCATCAAGAACTGGTATTTTGGATCGATTTCATTCTGGTGTGGAATGAGTTCATCGACATAGGGCGCCCTTGTTTCCCTGTTCCTGGGAAACTGGCTTGCAGCAAGAAAAATGCCTGCCGCACCGTCTCGCAAGAGATAAGTATCATCTACTTTCACACAAGCCAGCTCTGGCATTGGAACCGGATCCATCTTGGGAGGCGCTGCCTCACCGTTGCGCAGTAATTTGCGGGTATTTTTGCAATCCTCGCTGGTACAACCAAAATATTTACCGAAACGACCCGTCTTCAGCTGCATTTCCTCGCCGCACTTGTCACATTCAATTATCGGTCCGTCGTATCCCTTGATCTTGAATTCACCGGTTTCAACTTCAAATCCCGCGCAATCCGGGTTATTGCCACACAGATGGAGTTTACGCCCGGTATCAATAAGATAGCTGTCCATCGCCGTGCCACACGTTGGACATCGTTTCTTGGTGAGAAGAATACGGGACTCCTCTTCCTCGTCACCATTTACACTGATCACTTCATCGCCCGCAACCAGATTAATGGTACTCTTGCATCTTTCTTTTGGCGGCAGGGCATAGCCTGAACATCCCAGAAACACACCTGTGCTCGCTGTCCTGACATTCATCTTCCGGCCGCACTTAGGACAATCAATATCCGTCATTGATGGTTCATTTGAGCGCATGCCAGTCTCGGCATCTGCTGCCTTTTCAAGCTTCTTGTCGAAGTCAGCATAAAATTCGTCAAGCAGGTCCTTCCATTCAATATCGCCCTCTGAAACTTTATCCAGGGACTCTTCCAATTCAGCTGTAAACCCATAGTTCATCAGGTTTTCAAAATTTTCATTCAGCCGATCCGTCACCAGTTCGCCAATTTTCTCTGCGTAGAATCGCTTGTTTCGCAAGGTGACATAACCACGATCCTGAATCGTTGTGATGATCGACGCATAGGTGGACGGACGGCCGATCCCTTTCTTCTCAAGCTCCCTCACCAGGGCGGCTTCACCATAACGTGGCAGCGGTTTGGTAAAATGCTGCGATGGTAACAGTTCAACCAGATTCAATAACTGGTCTACCTTGTAATCTGGCAGCGGGACTTCATCTTCCTTGCGACCAGCTGCTGGTTGCACGAGTGTGTAACCATCGAAGCGCAAGATTCTGCCACGAATTCTGAGTTCCAGATCGGCGGCTTCTACAATAACAGTGGTACTGGTGTACTCCGCATTTGGCATCTGGCAAGCGACAAACTGACGCCAGATCAATTCATACAAGCGCTCTGCATCGCGCTCCATGTTACTGAGCGAGGTCGCTTTCACACTCACATCGGACGGTCGAATTGCCTCGTGCGCTTCTTGAGCACCCTCCTTGCTTGAATAAACGCGGGGACTTTCCAGCAGGTATTGTTTTCCGAAGTCCAATAAAATCATGTCGCGACATGAGGCCACGGCTTCAGCACTCAAATTTGTAGAATCAGTTCGCATGTAGGTGATGTAACCGCCTTCATACAACCTTTGCGCCATCATCATGGTTTTCTTAACACCAAACCCAAGGCGCGTGCTTGCAGCTTGCTGTAACGTCGAGGTGATATAGGGCGCCGTTGGCCTGGTCTGGGTAGGCTTATCTTCCCGGCTCTTGACAATGTAGTCTGCACCCTCCAATTTTGCGAGAGCAGTATCCGTTTGTTCCTTGCTGACAGGCTTAAAATTTTTGCCTGCTTCCCTGGTTACCTGGAACCTGATGACTTCGTCAGCACTTTGCTTATTCTCTGCCGCGTCTTGTGCCAGGTTTGCATAGACTTCCCAATACTCCTCAGGAATGAAGGCACGAATTTCACGTTCTCTCTCAACGATCAATTTGACAGCAACTGATTGAACCCGGCCAGCAGACAATCCTCTCGCGATTTTCGCCCAGAGCAATGGTGATACCATAAATCCCACAACACGGTCCAAAAAGCGCCGGGCCTGCTGGGCATTGACCCGATCCATATTAAGTTCACCGGGCACTTCAAATGCTTCCTGAATCGCCTTTTTGGTGATTTCGTTAAACACCACCCGTCGATATCGACTTATGTCACCCCCGATTGCCTCTCGCAGGTGCCAGGCAATCGCCTCGCCTTCCCGGTCGAGGTCAGTCGCAAGATAGATTTTATCGGCATCCTCGGCCAGTTTTCTTAACTCCGCAACGACCTTCTCTTTGCCCGGTAATATTTCATACTGCGCCTTCCAACCATGCTCGGGATCAATTCCCATTCGCGAAATTAACTGTTTGCGCGCCTTTTGCTTTTTGTAGGCAGCCTTTTTAGCCGGGTCCATTTTTCGTGTCCTGGCGGCTTCCCTGGCTCTCACCTTGGGATCGACCTTACTGCCATTTCCGCTCACAGGAAGATCACGAATGTGGCCCACACTCGACTTAACAATGTAATCATTACCAAGATAACGATTTATCGTTTTGGCTTTCGCCGGTGATTCAACTATGACTAACGATTTACCCATATACGTTAATTCTTCATCTTCTTTAGCGTTAATATGCTGTCTAACCTGCACAATTTATCAATTAAATGAAACATGCAGATCCAGCGGGCGACATATATAAGGTGAAAGTTAACCAAGGTCAAGCAACAAATTAGTCATCACCCTCTACCGTCGTTGCGCATCGGCTTTGTAAAGTGCGTTTTTAGCTTAGCGCCAAAAACCAGTCGTTTGTCAACCAAAGATGTATGAACGGTCCTAAATTGGATCTAAATCGTCATGAATCATACAGGGTGAGATCGCGATACAACCCCTGAGGAATGCGACTAATGACGCAAATCCTTCCTCGTTGGAAAGCTCGTGCCAGTAGATGACAAGCCTGTCATTAACCTCTTGAATTTTCACGACATCGCCCGGTAATGAAGGGAGTTCACGGACCAGGAAATCTTCAAATTCCCTCGACATTTCTACCGGCCTGGATTTATGCCAATGCCAGTGACCTGGCAAATCCGGAGAAATTTCCGCTTTTCGCTCCAGAATCCAGTCAATCCGTGGGGAGATTCGCCATTCATCCGACTTTGGCCGGGTAAGACTGTAGGCGGCAACACCTAGAATCGGTTCCAGCGGTTTCCCCGTACTGGACAGATATTTGTCCCGATGCGGGATTGGATCGTCGATACGGGTTAATTCAACGCCGATACCCTGGCCCATGGCTTCCTTGCGAAACCGCATTTGCTTTTTTTGCCTGGCTGAGGGCAGAATTGCAACCATTGGTGCAATAATGAGCAACAGCACAAAGCCGATTATGAAGTATGCCATTTGCCGATATTACCAAGATGTTGACAACTTATGGTCAGCACTATTGTCTATAAGTTCCGATGTGTGTAAATTTGCCCTAAAACCGGCTCAAAAAAAATAATTGGGAAGCGGGAAGATGCTGATCGGGTAAAACCACCAGGCGTGCAGATTCCGCAAAATTGATAAAGAGGTGGATGCAATGGCTGAATATGCTCATATTCTTGTGGCAGTTGACTTAACTGAAGAGTCAAGACCTGTCGCAAATCGGGCGTGTGCTTTACGAGGTGCTTTCTCGGCAAAGTTGAGCTGCGCACATGTAATCGAACCATTGAGTCTGGCTTACGGCGGTGACATTCCAATGGATCTGTCGACCATTCAGGAACAGATACAGGAAACTGCAAGATCACATCTTTCAGAATTCGCCAGGACACTCAATATTGCACCAGAAGACCAACATCTCATCTTCGGTCGACCAGAAACAGAAATTCACACCCTGGCTAACCAGCTTGGCGCAGATCTCATTGTCGTCGGCAGTCACGGTCGTCACGGGCTTGCCCTTCTTCTTGGCTCCACTGCAAATGGTGTTTTACACGGTGCGCCTTGTGATGTACTCGCGGTTCGGGTTGGCAACTGACGCAGCCAGTCTCGCGCCCATTTCCATAGCGGTACCCGGCGGCTACCTCGCGTATTGCCTGCATTGGCTGGATAAGATGCGACCTCGAAGTGGATATGCCTTCATGTTGCGCGCCCGTCCTTCATGGCTGGTAATGTTCGCATTACTTTCGGTGTTATCAGTGCTATCGGTGCCAACGAATGCCGAGTTTTCAAGGGGCTTGAGTTACCAACCCCGACCTGAAACTTCTCGCTACGAGCAACGCAAACAGTATCAAGACATCATCTACTGGATTAAGACCGGCCAACGATCACGCTACCTGAAAGCCAGGGACCAGCTTCGAACTTATCCACTGTACCCCTATCTGGAATATACCGACAAAATCTATCGTCTATCGCGCCAGTCCCCGGATGCCATAATGGCGTTTATCGAGCAATACGGGGATACGCCCCTGGCAAACCAGTTGCGGCAAAACTGGCTATTCAACCTGGCCAAACGAGGTAAATGGCAACTATTCCTTGAATATTATGATGTTGAAGACAGCACAGGAAAAAATGCTTGTTCCTACGGTTATGCCTTGTCCAGACAAGGCCGCCTGCAGGAGGCACTCGATCACGCAGCGCAACTCTGGCTTGTGGATTTTTCGCAACCAGATGAATGTGATTCCGTGTTCAAAGTCTGGCAGGACAATGGCGGCCTAGCGCCCGAAATCGCCTGGAAACGATATTCCATGGTACTACAGGCAAACAAGGTGGATCTTGCAAGGTATCTGACAAGGTTCCTCTCTCGCGAAGACAAAAAATTTGCCTCCAGTTATCTGCTGGTACACAGGCGCCCGGCGAACATAACGCGGCTCGATAAGTTCAAGGCCCAGAATCCAAGGACTCGTGAGATCGTGCTGCACGGCGTGAAACGATTATCCAGATCGAAACCAGATCAGGCACTCGATACCCTGGTGAAATATGAATCTGTCCATACTTTCGAAACGCAAAGCCTTACCGAGGCGTATGTCTATATCGGCAAGAAACTTGCCAATTCTGCTGATGACAAAAACCAGATCGAAGACCTGCCCGTAAATCTGCATGATCACCCGGACCTTGCCGAAGCCCGTATCCGCCTGGCACTTCGCAAGGCAGATTTCAGCCAGGTGCTTATCCTGATCAACACTCTGCCCAGGGAATCCCGGAAACAGGCCGTCTGGCAATACTGGAAAGCAAGGGCATTGATTGATTCTGTTGGTCAGGCCGACCGTGATATCGCCATTAACATTTTCGTTAAGTTGGCTGAAGCCAGAACATTTTACGGCTTTTTATCGGCAGACTATCTCCAACAGGACTACAACTTCGTCGATGAGCCTTCCGCCATCACCACAGAGGAAATACTTGCCCTGGAAGAAACGCCCGGCATTCAGCGCGCCCTGGAACTACTGGCAATGAATGAGCGCAACAGAGCCAGAAGGGAATGGTATTTCACGACCCGGGATTTCTCGAGCAGGGAGAACAAAATCGCTGCAAGGGTTGCTCTAAAGTGGGGATGGTATAAACCGGCCATACAATCCCTTATTGAAGCGAAAGCCTGGAACGACCTGGAGCACCGGTTCCCGATTGCCTACCCGGATGAATTTATCAGCAACGCGAGAGTCGCCGACATTCCGGTATTCTGGAGCTTCGCGATCGCCCGCCAGGAAAGTGCATTTATGCCAGATGCCAAATCTCCGTTGGGTGCCTATGGACTGATGCAACTCATGCCAGCAACGGCCAGGTCAATGGCACGGCGAACAGGCGTAAAGCTTAGATACAACCGGGAACTGACAGACCCGTCACTTAACATCAAGCTCGGCTCTGCATACCTGGGAAGAATGCTACGCCGATATGAAAACAACCGAATCTTCGCTTCTGCCGCCTACAATGCAGGACCAGCAAATGTTGATAAGTGGCTCAATCCCGAACTGGCTCTGGATGTCTGGATAGAAACCATCCCTTTTACAGAGACCCGGAACTACGTCAAGAATATCCTGATGTTTTCCACGATATACGGCCGGTTGCTCAAACAAAACCAGCCATTGATCTATCATCATGAATTTGATGACTTCTCCCCACCGATGATAGTAGCTCCCCAAAAAAGTCTGCCAGGTAACGCAACGCCGCATGTCAACAGCATGGGGATCGAGATACTTGCCCCGACCACGCTGGGTGAAATAGAAAACACGAATGCTTCAGAATGACAAATACACCATCTGACCTGGTTGATATTGGTACCAACCTGACTCATGATTCTTTCGACGAAGACAGGCAGGAGGTCATGAACCGCGCCATCGAAAAGGGTGTAATGCAGATGATCGTTACGGGAGCATCGATCCAGGGCAGTGAAGATTCGGTCGCGCTTTCTAAGACGAATGACAACCTGTTTGCGACTGTCGGAATTCATCCACATCATGCTCTAGAAACAAACGAGCGCGCCCTGGCGCGTTTTTCAGAATTGTCGGCTAATGAAAATGTTAAGGCTATCGGTGAAACCGGCCTCGATTTCTTCCGGGATTTCTCTCCCAGAAAAACACAGATCAGTTCATTCGAGAGTCACATTGAACTCGCCTCCAGGATTGGGCTTCCCATGTTCCTGCATGAACGGGATGCTCACCCGACATTAGCCGAGGTATTAAAACCGACTCGTGACCAGTTAAAGGATGTTGTGGTGCATTGTTTTACGGGCGAAAAAAATGCACTTTACACCTATCTTGATCTTGGCTGTTATATCGGCATCACCGGATGGATATGCGATGAAAGAAGAGGCGCCCACTTGATTGAGCTAGTCAAGGACATCCCTCATGATCGCCTGTTAATAGAAACGGATGCACCTTACCTATTGCCAAGAAATATAAAACCGAAACCAAAATCCAGGCGAAATGAGCCGCATTACCTGACTGTTATCTGCCAGTTTATTGCTAATATTCTGGGTCTTCCATATGAGGACCTGGCCCGGCAAACCACCTTGAATGCCCGGACATTTTTTGATCTGCCTGAAATGAATCCATCGACAGAATGAACATTAAACTTTATACCACGCTTGGTTGTCATTTATGTGATGAAGCGCTTGTCATGTTGCAAATTCTCCAGGCCCAGCATAAATCACTGAAACCAGAGGAAATTGAAATAGCAGATTCAGAAGAATTAGTGGCAAAATATGGTATCCGGATACCGGTCGTTACCTCTGACATATCGGAAGGGGACATTGGCTGGCCTTTTACAGTTGAAGAACTCAGCCGATTTCTGAAACTGGATTTTGCCGGAAAGAAATGCTGATGGCAGAATACGAAAGCAATGTGTTTTGGTGAGAGCAATGTACAAGAGCAATGAACAAGAGCAATGTACAAGAGCCTGCGTATTTCACCAGGGCGGCCCTGGTGTTATGTTAGATGTAGTCAAAAACAGATTAAGGGCGAATCAACTACACACGGAAAAGTATCGTTGCGCCTGATCAATTGCAGAGAATAAAGGAGCGAGCAGCATAATGAAGGCACCATATGGGTCATGGAAATCACCCATTACCAGCGATCTCATCGTGGCAGAAACGATTGGTATCAGTAGCCCAACTTTTTACCAGGGCGAACTTTACTGGATTGAAAACAGACCCAGGGAAGCAGGACGTAACGTCCTGGTGAGGCGCGATTCCAAGGGGGTCGAGATTGATATCAATCCCGCGCCATTTAACATCAGGACCAGGGTGCATGAATACGGTGGCGGAGCATGGTTGCTGCACGATGGTGCACTTTTCTTCTCAAATTTTGAAGACCAGCAGCTATACAAACAACCCCTTAACGAAAAACAACCGGTGCAACTCACTCATTCACCCGGGTTGCGATTCGCTGACGGCATCATCGATTCCAGATTTAACCGGATGATTATGGTCATCGAGGATCATAATTTTGAGGGCGAAGCAGAAAATAAACTGGCTGCAATTGACCTCGTTACCGGAGACGTCTCAATAATCGCCATGGGACATGACTTTTTCGCTTCACCAACCATCAGTCCGGATGGCAGGCAGTTATCCTGGATCACCTGGGACCACCCGGATATGCCATGGGATGAAACCATACTCTGGCTGGCAAGCATTAACGATAGCGGAGAACTTGACAATATCAGGCAGGTATCCGGTGGAAAAATCAACCAACAGAAAATATCCGTACAACAACCCCGTTTCTCTCCAACGGGGCAATTATATTTCATCTCTGATCAATCAGGCTGGTGGAATATTCATCGCCTGGACGGCGAACAGGATACGAAAATCCTCGAACGTGAAGCCGAGTTTGGCCAGCCCCACTGGGGATTTGGACTTTGTACTTACATATTCGTGGATGGGCATCAGGATGCAGACCAGATAATCTGTATTTTTGAAGTGAAGAACGAAAGTAGGCTGGCCACGCTTATAGTTGGTAACAAAGTAGTTGGTAGCAAAGTAGCTGGTAATAAAATAGTTGGCAACGACCTCAAGGAAATAGACCTGGCTTATTCCAATATTAGCGGCTTGTCGCTGGATGGCGGCCAACTTGTATTCATGGGGGCATCCCCGGTGGAATTTAACGGCATTGTTCAACTCGACCTTAAATCCGGCACCACGCAGAGTATTAAAAAAACGACAAACTTGTCACTGGACGAGGGTTATTTCTCTGTGCCGGAAACCATCGAATTTCCAACGGCTAGCGGGGAACACGCTCATGGGTTTTTCTATCCGCCCACCAACAAGGACTATATCAGTGAGCGCCAAGACGATGAACCGGAAATTCAGGAACGGGAACAACCTCCATTAATCGTCATGCTCCACGGTGGCCCCACGGGTGCAACCCACTCGGCACTCAGCCTTAGAACACAATTCTGGACCAGCCGGGGATTTGCGGTCCTGGACCTCAACTATCGCGGATCGACAGGATACGGCCGCGTGTATCGGGATAAGCTACTGGGTAACTGGGGAATTGTCGACGTGGAAGATTGTGTCTCCGGTTGTCATTACCTGGGAGACAAGGGACTGGTCGATATGTCACGCCTCGCCATCCGCGGTGGTAGCGCCGGAGGTTACACTACTCTCTGCGCCCTGACATTTACCGATACCTTTAGCGCTGGTGCCAGCCATTTCGGCGTCAGTGATCTGGAAGCCCTGGCAAACGACACTCATAAATTCGAATCACGATACCTGGACAGCATGATCGGCCCCTACCCCGAACGGCTGGATATCTACCGGGCAAGATCACCCATTCATCACGTCGACCAGCTCTCCAGCGCCTGTATTTTCTTTCAGGGTCTTGAAGACAAGGTTGTACCGCCCAGCCAGGCGGAAACCATGGTCGATGCGCTGGACAAAAAAGGAATCCCGGTCGCCTACATTCCCTTTGAGGGGGAACAGCATGGGTTCCGTCGGGCCGAGAACATCAAGCGATGCCTGGATCTTGAACTCTATTTTTATTCGAAGATCTTCAACTTTACGACTGCAGATCAAATCGAACCCGTGGAAATCAAGAACCTGCCAACATGAGTGTGCTGTTGTAATGTCACCGGTTAAACCACTCGATGGGAACAAAGACCCTGTTTTCAGATCTTGACCTGGTTATCAATAGCGGCGACAAAACAGGGCTTGTGGGTCACAACGGATCCGGCAAATCGACCCTGTTTTCAATCATCAACAATCAACTGGCTGCTGACGACGGCGATATCTCCCGCACCAACAATCTGTTGTTGGAAGCAGTCGAACAATTTATTGATCCTCAACTCAACGAACTTTCCTTATTCGAAGCCCTGCAGATGAAATTGCCTAAAGAGGAACAGGATTTTAGCGAATACAAAAGTGTCATGTTGCTTCAACAACTGGGATTTGATGAAAGCGAACCAGGCTACCAGGTTTCACACTTAAGCGGCGGTCAGCAGGACAGGCTCATGTTTGCCCGCGCAGTGATCAATAACCCGACTTTAATTCTATTTGACGAGCCAACCAATCATCTTGACCTGCAAACACTGATCTATTTCGAGAATTTCCTGGTATCTCTGGATGCTGCATGCCTGCTTATATCGCACGACCGACAGTTTCTGGACGCAGTGACGGATCGAACCCTCTTCCTCCGGGACCAGCGTATTGACAGTTTAAATCTATTCTATACAGAAGCGACAGAAGCGACAGAAGCAAAATTTCGTCTTGATGAAGCAGATGACGCGCCAAGTCGACTCGAAAAGCAGAAGAGAAAAAAATCCGCGAGTTGCGAGCCAGTGCTAAACGCCTGTGAATCTGGGGTAAGGTTTACGACAACGAAAAGCTGGATTCCCTTACCTCGACCCGGAAAAAAGTGGCTGTGCTATTTCGCTGAAGGCTCTTTATTCGCTGAAGGCTCTTTATTCGCTGAAGGCTCTTTATTCGCTGAAGGCTCCTCATCCAGCGCATTCAGTATTGTGCAATGGATGGCAGATTCATCTCCGCCACAACAGGCATCGGTAATCAGTTGCAGCGCATTTTTCATTCTGATGAGTTCTGCAATTTTTTTGTCGATCACCAGTAACTTGTTTTCTGCAAGTTCTTTAACCTCACCGCAGGTACTCTCTTCCCTGGTCACCCTCATGGACAACAATTCATCGATTTCCTTCAGCGAAAATCCCATCTTTTTCGCACGCATAATAAACTGTACCCGCAGTACTTCTTTCTGGGTGTACAACCGATAGCCAGCATCACTTCGCCTGGGTTCCTGAAGCAATCCCCTGGCTTCATAAAATCGCAGTGTTTCATTATTCGTCTCTGTCAGCCTGGCGAGTTCACCAATTTGCAAATATCCCATCACTCCTCCTTAAATCCTGGTTCATCGTTCACTACCTGCAGATCTTTACTTACCGATCTTTAATTACCGATCTTTAATTACAGATCGTCAGTAACTGATATCAACAGTTGAACCCAGTCTAAACCCTAAAGCTTACTACAAGGTCAAGACTTTGTTAAATCTCCAGTAAATTTCCCTAAAGGTTCCTTTCGATTAGCAGCTTTCCTCTTTACTATGCAACGCCTGTAGCAACTCAACACCGGGAGAAATGATGGGAACGAATATACTGATCGAAGGACTTTGCTTTGCCGAGGGCCCGAGATGGCATGAAAACCGACTGTGGTTCTCCGATATGCATGATTACAAGGTGTTCGCAACAGATATGGATGGCAACATGGACACCATCGCCGTCGTCCATGAACAACCCTCCGGCCTGGGCTGGTTACCGGACGGCCGTTTGCTCATTGTTTCCATGCTGGACCGCAAACTATTAGTGCTGGAAGATGGAAATTTATCGGAGTTTGCCAATCTGCATGATCTGGCAACTTATCATTGTAACGACATGGTTACCGATAAGCTGGGACGATCATACGTCGGTAATTTCGGATTCGATCTTTCTAATGGAGCAGAACCCACTACCGCAGAAATTATCATGGTTACGCCAGATGGGCAGCCTCGGATCGTTGCCAGTGAGGTTTCATTTCCCAACGGCACGATTATTACACCCGATGGAAATACATTGATTGTCGGAGAGACCATGGCGGCTTGCCTAACGGCATTTGATATTGCTGATGACGGAACACTTTCCAACAGAAGGCTCTGGGCACAACTTGAAAAAGCAGTACCCGACGGGATTTGTCTTGATGATCATGGCGGAATCTGGGTGGCATCTCCCGTCAGTAATGAAGCGCTGCGTGTACTCGAAGGCGGCGAGGTCACGGACAGGATCAAGGTTGAAAACCAGGCTTTTGCCTGCATGTTAGGTGGTGAAGATCGAAAGCGGCTGTTTATCCTGACGGCAGCTTCCTCAGACCCTGAAGAATGCCGCAAGGGCAGGACCGGTAAGATCGAATATGTAGACGTCGAATATCCAGGTGCTGGTCTTCCATAATAGTTGCTTTGTATCATCACGCCCCAGGGCTGTTTGCACAAATATTCAGCATAGAAGGAAAGGAATTGTTGGTGGCTTTTTTATAAGAACCGCTAAGGGGTTTTTATAAGAGCCGCTGAGGGCTTTACATGATTAACAAAAAATTGAGAATTGCGGTCATCAATGGTGGCGAATCTGCAGAGGCTGAAGTTTCACGTTCCAGTGCGAGAGGTGTGGTCCAGGCCTTAAGGGAAAATTATGAACATGTCTCTTCCATGGAACTCGATGGAAAGCTTGCCGCATCCCTGCAGGAATATGCGGTAGATGTTGTCTTTCCTGTTTTACATGGCCCGCCCGGGGAAGACGGTACAGTGCAAGGTTTCCTTGAAATCCTTGGCTATCCCTATGTGGGAAGTGACGTTCAGGCTAGCGCTTTTGCCATGGACAAGATTGTCTCCAAGGGCATTTTTCGTGAATCGGGATTACCGCTAATAAAACAAACCGTGGTCACCAGGACCGAAGGGATTGCGAGCGCCGTTCACAAAATAATCCAGGAACTCGGTGAATATGTGGTCGTCAAGCCGGCAAGGCAGGGCAGCGCACTGGGTATCACACTGGTCGACAATGAAAATCAGCTGCACGAAGGGCTGCAGAGGGCCTTCGGCTTTGACGAACGGCTACTGGTTGAACACCGTATGGACGGCAAGGAAGTTACCGTCGGCATTATTGACACAGATGATGGTTGCAAGCCTTTTCCCGTGATTGAAATTACCACGCCGGAGGGTAGCTGGTACGACTATGAACATCGTTACACCAAAGGTCTGAGCGAGCATTTAATGCCAGCAAATCTACCGGACAACCAGTATTTAAGACTTCAGGAAATTGCAATTGCAGCCCACCAATCCCTTGGCTGCAGGGATCTGTCCAGGGCTGACTTTATTCTGACTGGCGATGCCATTGAAGATATCTATCTTCTGGAAGTCAATACGCTACCCGGCATGACACCCACAAGCCTCTACCCGGATGGTGCTGCAGGTTATGGACTCAACTTTATCGAACTGGTCAGCTACCTGGTGGAACGTGCTGCCAGCGCATAGCCTTACATATCGTAGCCGCTGAAAATACCCAACTGCGAACTCGCAAAAATTCCCGCCAAAACACTACCCAGGGCACTGGGTTTACCGAATTTTATCCACTCGATTACCATCCAGGTAAGCACGCCGGCTGAAGCAGACAGTTGTCTTACCAGCATGGATGCACACACGCCCAGGGTTCCGGCGAGTAATTTATTCATATAACACTCCTTCGTGCAGCGAATAGGCGGCGGTTAATTGGCAATATTCCTTTTTTCTCAGTCCATAGCATTCCTGCTAAACCGATAAAGTGTACTCGATTCATTTACAGCGTAACAACAAGCACGAGCATCAGAGGCCTGACCCTGTTGGTCCCTGGGGTCTTATTTCCCAGACTAATAAAAAATCATTTCCTTATAACAAAATGATAATCGACAAGTTCGGGAGGCTAGGGTACAAATAGAGTCTGCCAGCATGAAATTACCTTGCCGGTGGTGGTGAGAAATCGCCGTATTTTCGCGATGTCTCAACCAGATTTAGCAATGAGGTTTAACAGGCTGTTGAAAAAGAGACCCACGCCATGTGAGGCGTCTAACTACAAGGCTCAATATATGCGAAGACAAAAAAGAGATAAGTCTGACCGCGCTTTCCTTCGCGGTTACCAGATAGGTGTCCATGGAAAATCACGAGAACTATGCCCCTATCATGAGGATGACCCCAAACAAACCTGGCTCAACGGCTGGCGCAGTGGACGTGAAGACAATTGGGATGGTTATATTGGCACCGCCGGAGTGAGTAAAAATAATTTAGCCTGATACGCCAGGCTAGATGCCATCAAGAAAAGGTCCCTGTCCGGGGCCTTTTTTTATTGGCAGGTTGGCAGGCAACCGACCCCTGTTGAATAGGGCATAAGCAAGTTACCGGGACCTGCCCCTGACCTGATGTTTAGCGTACAATTGCGCCCTGACAAGGGGAACCCACCTTTAAACTCACGGTCTATAGACCCGTCACTTTTTTCGGGCAACCGACAATAGACAATCAAATACAACCTGACATCTAACAGAATCAAGAAATATGCAACATCGTGAACCTATCCTGAAGCTTGAGAAATGGCTCTCTGCACAAATTATCGGGCAGGACAAGCTGGTAAATCGACTGCTGATGGCGCTCCTGGCAGACGGCCATCTCCTGGTGGAAGGTGCACCAGGCCTGGCAAAAACCAAGGCGATTAAAATCCTGGCAGAAGGCATCGAAGGGGACTTTCATCGAATTCAATTTACACCTGATCTTCTGCCTTCGGATATTACCGGTACCGAGATATACCGCGCCCAGGAAGGCACGTTCGAATTCCAGAAAGGACCCATATTCCACAATTTAATTCTTGCCGATGAAATCAATCGTGCACCGGCAAAGGTACAGTCGGCGTTGCTCGAAGCTATGGGCGAACGCCAGGTGAGTTTTGGCCGCCAGACGTTCCTGCTACCGGAACTGTTCCTGGTGATGGCAACGCAGAACCCGATCGAGCAGGAAGGCACCTATCCCTTGCCGGAGGCGCAACTGGACCGCTTCCTGATGCATGTGAGTATCGATTACCCGGATGCCGCCTCAGAACGCCGCATATTGCAGCTTGTTCGGAATGAGGCAAGGTCATCGACGGTTAATGAAAGCCTTGTGTCCCCGAGGATCAGCCAGGAATCCATATTCGCTGCCCGGCAGGAAATCCTTGAATTGCATATGGCACCAGTGGTGGAGGAATATATCATCCAACTCACCATGGCCACGCGATCACCGGAAGTCTATGGAGATGATCTGGCCAACTGGCTGGATTATGGCGCCTCACCCCGGGGTACCATCTCCCTGGATTTGTGCGCCCGTGCTAACGCCTTCCTGCTGGGTAAAGATTTCGTCAGCCCGGACGATGTGCAGGCGGTGGTGCATGACGTCTTCAGGCACAGGATCATCGTCAGCTTTGAGGCAGAAGCAATCGGCGTCGATGCGGATCAGATTCTCGATACCCTGATCCAGCGGGTGGCGGCTGCCTGAACCAGGTATGGCAAACACCAAGCGTCAAAATCTCGCCAGCAATATTACACTCCGTGGTGGCGCCTACACGGATATCAGGGACCTCATTCGGCTCCGATATGCCGTTCGGGAACTCGATAGCCTGACACTCCCCAAATCAACCAATCCGCTTGCAGGTTTATTGACTTCCAATTTCCGTGGCAGGGGGACTGATTTCGCTGAGGTCAGGGTCTATCAACCAGGCGATGACGTTCGCACCATCGACTGGCGCGTCACCGCACGGACTCAAACACCACACACCAAAGTGTTCCAGGAAGAAAAAGAACGTCCGGTCTTAATCCTGGTTGATCAATCCATCTCTATGTTTTTTGGCTCCCAGGTGGCATTTAAATCAGTTATCGCCGCAGAAGCGGCTGCGCTAATCGCCTGGACCAATCTCGACAGGGGGGATCGTGTCGGGGGCATCGTGTTCACTGAAAACCACCACCGCGAGGTTCGGCCGAGACGAAGCAAGCACTCGGTTCTGCGGCTGCTTCACGAAATCCATGATTTTAATCACCTGCTTTCCAGGCAAGCATCTTCAGCACAAGCAATTCCTGAACAGGTAAAACCCGGAGTTGCCGGATCCACCGGGAATAACCACCTGGATCGGCGCTACCCGGGACAGCGCTACCCAGAACAAAGCTACCTGGCACAAAACTCTCCCGGACATAACTCCCCTGGACATAACTCCCCCGGACATAACTCTTCCGGGCAGGACTACCTGGCTGAAGCACTCAGGAATGTCCGTCGCGTCGCAAAACACGGCAGTACCATATTCCTGATCAGCGATTACCGCTCCTTCAACGAACTGGCAAAAATTCACATCAGGCAATTGGCACGGCACAACGATATCGTTGGCATATTTATTAGCGATCCGCTGGAACGATCCTTACCAGCACCGGATCTATACACCATCACCGACGGCAGGAAAAAGGCTAAAATCAATACAGCCAACAAACAATATCGTCAAGATTATGAGGATGCTTTCGACCAGTATGTAAAGGAACTTCGTAGCGAATTTGCCCGTATCAAGTCCCCACTGCTGGAATTATCAACTTCCGAACCGCTTATACAGACCCTGTCAAAACGCTTCAGCGAACAAGCTGCACAGGCTTTGCGGGTATAACATGGCGCAGGCAAACCCTAACATTCTACCGGCGACCCAATCCGATCCGCTGGCACAATTGCGGGATATTCACCTGCCTGTACCAATCGACACCGGCCCTTTCCAGGTATGGCCCCCGGCGCCCGGTTGGTGGATTCTTGCGCTGCTTTGCCTGGTGACAGGACTGCTGGTATTTCGTTGGGCCTGGTCCCGTTGGCAGGCCAATAAATACCGCCGCGAAGCAGTAATCCAACTCGATGCCATCCTGCAAGCATGGGAGTCGCATGGTGATACGACTCAATACCTCCGGGAATACCAGTTCTTGCTTAAACGCGTCGCCCTTACACGCTACAACCGCGAACTGGTGGCCAGCCTGACGGGGGAGGCATGGGTTGCTTTTCTCGACAAGAGTTCCAGGGGTAGTGAATTCACCATGGGTGAGGGGCAGAGTTTGATTAACGGCAACTATATTGAAAAACCCAGTGCTGACGTTCACAAATTGCACCAGTTAGGACGTGAATGGATTCGCAACCATGGTGAATTGCCAGAACTGGGAGTGGCAGCATGATTGAATTCATCTGGCCCTGGGCAGCTGCATTTCTTCCCCTGCCCTTAATTGTATTATGGTTGTTGCCGAAAACGACACACCAGGAAGCGGCGCTTCACGTCCCCTTTTTCAGCATCGCGTCCGGGTTCGAGAGTGATCGCAAATTCACCGGGCATCGATCATTGTTACGCAGGCTGCTTATCATTTTTATGTGGCTGGTGCTGGTGCTCGCTGCCACTCGCCCACAGTGGATCGGTGAGCCCATTGAGTTGCCAATCAGCGGGCGTGACCTGCTGCTTGCAGTCGATATTTCGGGATCCATGGGAACCGAGGATATGAAATCCGGCAACAGGATGACGACCCGGCTAAACATCGTCAAGGATGTCGTTGGCGACTTTGTTGAAAGACGCAAAGGCGATCGTCTCGGGCTTATCTTATTTGGTAGCCAGGCTTACCTGCAAACACCACTCACTTTCGATCGCAACACCGTCAAGACCCTTTTAGCCGAAACACCACTCGGGATCGCCGGTGGCAAGACCGCTATCGGGGATGCGATTGGCCTTGCCGTCAAAAGACTCAAGTCCAGACCCGCAGAGAACCGCGTTCTGATCTTACTCACCGATGGCGTGAACAATGTCGGTGAAGTTCAACCCCTGCAGGCGGCGAAGCTGGCGAGGCTGGAAGGCATTCGGATTTACACTATCGGCTTCGGTGCAGATGAACTCATCGTACCGGGTCTACTTTTCAACAGGAAGATTAATCCTTCCGCCGAACTCGATACAAAAACGCTCACCGAGATCGCCAACCTGACCGGCGGCCTCTATCAGCGGGCCAGAAGTTCATCGGAACTGGTCAAGATCTATGCCGCACTGGATAAACTCGAACCCATAGAACTGGAACAGGAAACCTTTCGGCCTGTTAAATCCCTCTTTTTCTGGCCCCTCGGACTGGCGCTCATCCTGAGCCTGTTGTTTGCCGCCTTACATCCTGCGATGACAACCTGGGCTTACCACTGGTGGTATGCAAAAAGATTGACATTAAAAACATTCAGCCAACAACCGGTAGACCCGGCACAGGATCCCGCACAAGACAAGCGCCGCGCAACCACAGTTGAGATCGAGACATGAATGCCGATATCCTGCAGGATTTCCATTTCCTGAGGCCGGAATGGTTCTGGGTGCTCATCCCCGCGATTATTTTATTCGCGCTGCTTCGATACCGGCAAAGCAGTACCAGCCGCTGGGAGAAGGCGATTGACCCTGACTTATTACCTTATCTACTGGAGACGTCTACCGGAACTGTTAGCAAAAATCCATTTAGCCTGCTGTTAGTCGCCTGGATATTAGCAACCATTGCACTCGCCGGTCCGGTATGGGAAAAGACACCGCAGCCGGTTCACGAACGCGAGGATGCACTGGTCGTACTGCTCGATCTAACGCGTTCAATGTATGCAGCGGATGTGAAACCCAACCGTCTCGTCAGGGCAAGACGAAAGCTGATCGACCTGTTAAAAAAACGCAACGAGGGTATCACAGGACTGATCGTCTTTGCGGGAGACGCCCACGCGGTATCACCACTGACTGATGACAACAACACTATTATTGCAATGATTCCCGCGTTGACTCCTGCGATCATGCCTGCACCAGGCAGCCAACTCGCACCAGCGCTGCGCCGTGCAATGAAATTATTTCAGGATGCCGGTGTTGCCAGCGGGCGAATCCTGATCATCACTGATGAAATTCGTGATGCGGCCGAAGCCCAGGCAGTCGCCAGGGACTATCGCTATTCATACCCGATTTCAGTCCTGGCAGTAGGCACGCAGGAAGGCGCGCCCGTGCCACTTTCTGTGCCCGTATACGGCACCACTCCTGCCGGGCCGGCTTCTGCCCAGGCAGGATATCTGAAGGATCGTCGCGGTAATCTCGTTATCCCGAAGGTAAACATTCAAAACCTGCAAGACTTTGCCACCCTGGCCGGGGGGCGTTTTTCAATGATGACCCTCGCCGATCATGACCTCGATTATTTGCTCGCTGACGAACCGCTAATGGAAAATGAGACCTTCAGGGTACTGGAAAGGGATTTTGACGTCTGGTTCGAGGAAGGACCCTGGTTATTGCTGTTGTTGCTTCCGCTCGCATCGCTTGCTTTCAGGCGCGGCTGGGTCTGGTGTTTTGCGCTTCTGCTTATTATGCCGCCTGAAAGAGCGCAGGCGGGATTGTGGGATGATCTCTGGCAAACTCGTGACCAACAAGCGATGAGGGCCTTGAATAAGGGTAATAGCAGTGACGCAGCTAAACTTTTTGAAAGTACCCAGTGGAAAGGGTCAGCACACTACAAAAGCGAAAGCTACAACGAAGCAGGCAATCAATTCGCCAGAATCGATTCCGGTGATAGCAAATACAATCTGGGTAATGCCCTTGCCAAACAAGGCAAGTATGAGGAAGCAATAGAGGCTTACTCACAATCCCTGGAGTTTAAGGCGGAAAATGAGGACGCCACATTCAACAAGAAGCTGCTGGAGGAATTACTCTCACAGCAGGAACAGCAGAAGGGTGAAGAAGGAGAGCAGGACGAAAACCAGGATAAAAGCGACCAGCAGCAGTCACAGAATGAGCAGAACCGGAACGAAGACGAACAGCAGTCCGACAACTCACAAGAAGACCAACAGCAAAATGCTGATCAAGAGCAGCAGGATCCAAAGGATGAATCCGAGAAAAGCGAAGACGAACAACCGGAAAACCAGCAGATGGCGGAAGAGGATGCAAAACTCAATGCCGAGGAACAACAAGCATTGCAACAATGGTTGCGGCGAGTACCCGATGACCCGGGTGGGCTGTTAAGGCGAAAATTTGAACAACAATATGAAGACCGCCTCAGAAAAGGCAGTATTTCCAGGAATGACCCCAATACAGATTGGTAGCCACATGGAATCAAGAGACAGATGATGTCAAGAATCAACATTTTCGTACTATGCGCCCTGGTTGCAAACTTCACGCATGCAACAGTGACAGCTACTGTCGATCGTAATTCGATCAGCGAATTCGAAGTCGTCAGACTAACGATTCGTATAAGCGGGGAATCACCCGATACTGCTCCCGACTTTTCCGGCATTGAACAGGATTTCGAGATCATCAATACCCAAAACCATAAAACCACTTCCATCAGTATCGTAAATGGCCGGCAAACAAGCAGTGTGCAGATAGACTATGTGCTGACGCTGCGCGCAAGACGATTGGGACAACTGATGATTCCCCCGATTCAAGTGGGCAGGGAGATGACTTCTGCCATCCCTGTTCGTGCAGTGGCGCAAACAACGGCAACGACCAGGCGTATGAACCGGCTTGTATTTTTTGATACCAGCGTCGACACCACCAACACATACGTTCAGGCGCAGGTCCTGTACACGGTGAAACTTTTTTATTCTGATTCTATTTCTGGCGATTTCCCCCCACCGCCGAAGATCGAAGATGCGGTAATCGAAACTGTTGAAACCGAAAAACGCTACGAATCCATTATTAACAATCGCCGTTATTATGTGCTGGAAAAACGTTATGCCATATTCCCGCAGAAAAGCGGCGTCATGAGAATTCCGAGAGAAACCTTTCTTGGCTCAAGGGGAAGGGGGGGACTATTCTCTTCCAGGCAAAGGGTTAACGCGCTTTCCGGCAAGCATCTTATCAGCGTAAAAACGATTCCAGGATCCTTCACAGGTGATAACTGGATTCCGGCCAAACAGCTCACTCTGTCGGAATCCTGGGCTGAAAACCCGCCCCGGTTCAGAGTCGGTGAGCCAGTCAATCGGGTGCTGGTCATGAGTGCCCGCGGCCTGGCAGTCTCTCTGCTACCGCCATTCGAGGATCTGGACCTGCTTAATGCAAAAACCTACGCCGACCCGCCTGAATCCATCGAACAGGTCAGCGCCGAAGGAATAAATTCCACCATCACCACAACCATCGGTATTGTGCCTATCGAGGCCGGGCAACTTACATTACCGGCAATCAGTATTCCCTGGTGGAACACGCGAACGGATAAACTTGAAGTGGCGAGCCTTGCAGCAACAACCTACGAGGTCTTGCCCGCAATCGGTGCTGTTACCGTCGCGACGCCCTTGCCCACCCCAGCAGCGCAGCCAATCCCGGATGCTGCGCCACAGTCTGCTACCGGCAGTTATTGGATGACAATAGCAGCGGTACTCGGATTACTTTTACTCTTTACCAGCTGGCAATGGCGGGCGACACGGCTAAAACTCGGCGCGGTGCTGGAGACAGACAACACATCGGCCGGCCCAACGTTCGATTCTCCAAATGAAGACCAGGCCTTCAAGGACCTGACTGCCGCCTGTAAAGCCAGTGACGCGGCAAGAGCGCATCGAAACCTGTTTCTCTGGGGCAAAGCAAGGTTCCCGCAAATCGAATCCACCATCGACCTGGTTCGATTAACCGGCAGGCATGAGTTTGCCAATTGTTCAAGTGATCTGGAACGAGCACTCTACTCACCCGGCGATCATTCGTCCGAAAGCCAGGGTGATTGGCAAGGTAATGAGCTGCTCAAGCTGGTGACCGAGATCCGGAACAGCAAACAGGAAGTTGATCACAGGACTGCATTGGCCGGGTCACTCAATCCTGTTTAATCTCGCTGAATCGAATGAGATGGTTCACGCCCAGGAATCTGGCTGCACATTTTGAATTATGCTGGCTAGGAGAACTCGCCCCGCGAGCGGCGCGCTGTCGCGCAGCAAACATTTGAGGCGCGCAAATGAGGGGCAATCGAATAATACAAAATTTTTCTGTGATTAAATCAATGGATTGGTTTATGTTTGATGAGAATCTGTCGGACCTAGACGCTTTTCGAGGCTATCTCGAATACATTTTCTGACAAGTTTTCAGTGTCCAGAATCCTGTTAAGTTCTGCTTTCATCAACTGTTGCCTTTCGTTTTCATATTTATGCCACCGGGTAAGCGGCGCCAGAATACGTGCTGCCATCTGCGGATTGACGGCATTGAGCTCAATAACGCAATCGGCGAGGAAGGCATATCCCGAACCACTACTGTGATGAAAGTGCACAGCGTTCTGGAAAGCGAAAGACACAACCACAGAGCGCATCCTGTTGGGATTTTTCATATCGAAGGCATCATGCTGCATGAGTGCCTTCACCCTGTCTAACGCTCCGGCACGGGGGCAAGCCGCTTGCAGCGCAAACCATTGATCAATAACCAGGGCCTCGTCAGACCAGCGATTGAAAAATTCGACCAGTGCTTTTTCCCTGGCGTCTTCTGCAGCTTCAGCCTCTGCATTAATCAAAGCTCGAATGGCAGCACTGGTATCGGTCATATTGCTGGCGTACTTAAACTGGTTGGCGCACAGGCTTACCATTTCAGTATCCTCAGGCAACATGAGATAAGCCAGGGCAACATTTTTCAGCGCCCGCCGTGCAATAGCCTCCGCATCGAGCTGATAGTCAGCAGAATCCTGGTTCAGTTTGTAGACCGACAGCAGGACACCTTTGAGCCTGCCTGCTATCTCGCGGCGTACGGTTTCCCGGGCCAGATGAATTGAATCCACATCAGCAATGTCTGCCAATTCCGCGAGATAGGTCTCTGAAGGCATGACCAACATATTGGCAATCATCGCCTTGTCCACACTGCCATCGCTATCATGGTCTATCGCCTGGTCCAGATTGCTTTCGCAGGCCCGGATCAGACGCTGGTCAACAGTTATTTCGCCACCCTGCTGGATTTGCCCGATGACTTCCTGAATGACATCAATTGCCAATCTCTGCCCGGCCTCCCAGCGATTAAAACCATCGCTGTCATGACTCATCAGGAACATGAGTTCATCGCGGGTATAATCGTACTCGAGTTTAACCGGTGCAGAAAAACCCCTTAGCAGCGAGGGTATGGGTTCCTTCTCGATCCCTTCGAAGACAAATGACTGGCTTTCCTGTTTGATATTAAGCACCCCGGATTCATCTGTCACATCCAGCGCCAGGTCCTTACCGGCATCATCGAGCAATCCAATTGCCAGTGGAAAATGGTAGGGATCCTTACTCGCCTGGCCCGGGGTCGGTGGACAGGATTGGCTGATGTTCAATGTATATGTTTTTTCAGCCTGGTTGAATTCACTGGTGACCTTCACCACCGGTGTTCCCGCCTGCCGGTACCAGACCCTGAACTGCGTCAGGTCAGCATCGTTAGCATCTTCCATCGCTTTAACAAAATCTTCCGTGGTAACAGCCTGGCCATCATGCCGATCAAAATAGAGATCAGTTCCCTTGCGGAATTTTTCCGCGCCGAGCATCGTTCGAATCATTCGAACCACCTCCGCCCCCTTTTCATAGACGGTTGCAGTATAAAAATTATTAATCTCGATATAGGAATCCGGGCGGATGGGATGCGCCATGGGTCCAGCGTCTTCCGCAAACTGGTCACTTCGCAGCACAGCAACGTCATTTATCCTGCAGACAGTTGGCGAACCCATGTCCGATGAAAATTGCTGGTCACGAAGTACCGTAAAGCCCTCTTTCAGGCTTAACTGGAACCAGTCGCGACAGGTTACCCGATTACCAGACCAGTTGTGAAAGTACTCATGGGCCACAACACCCTCTACCCGCTGGTAACCGGCATCCGTCGTCGTGTCCTGGCGAGCCAGCACACAGGATGTATTGAAAATGTTGAGCCCCTTGTTTTCCATGGCGCCCATGTTGAAACTCTCCACAGCGACAATCATGAAAATATCCAGGTCATACTCACGACCATATACTTTTTCATCCCAGGCCATTGATTTTTTCAGGCTTTCCATGGCGTGATCAACCTTGTCGATATTGCGCGCCTCGGTAAAAATTTGCAGCTTCACCTCTCGCCCGGACAGGGTGACAAACCTGTCTTCAATAAATTGCAGATCCCCGGCCACAAGCGCGAAGAGGTAGGCCGGTTTCTTAAAAGGATCTTCCCAGGTGACCCAGTGGCGACTGCCCTCGTCGCCGCTGGCAATGGCATTACCGTTGGACAGCAATATAGGGTAGGACGCTTTGTCTGCGACAATCGTGGTCTCATATTTAGACATCACGTCTGGCCTGTCTGCATACCAGGTGATGTGCCGGAATCCTTCTGCTTCACACTGGGTGCAGAACATGTCCCCGGACTTGTAGAGTCCTTCCAGCGAGGTATTGTCCTGGGGTCTGATTTCAACGACGGTTTTTAGTTCGAAACTCTCTGGTACGCCATGAATCGTCAACGCATCATCATCAATGCCATATTCATTGGACAAGAGCTCACGATCATCAATGGCAATTGATTTTGTATCGAGACCGGGACCGCCATCCAGAACCAGATCAGGCTGTGATTCACTCGACTGCGGATTCCGCCGGATCTTCAGCAGGGTCGTGACCCTGGTCACTTCTTCCGTGATATCAACATGCAATTTCGTTTCTTCAATCAGGTATGGCGGGACCTTGTACTCGTCCAGGCGAATCGCCCTGGGTTGTCCTTCTTTCATGTTCGATGATCCGTATTTAGAATTTAGCGATAGGGTATTTATAAACGGGGATACTGGGGAACACAGTTTCAACATCCCGGATTATTAAAGCTCCACCGGTGATTATACAACAGAAGATTGCCGGTGTTAGTCCAGGGGGCCTTGGTGGGGAATTAAATAACGGGGTGACATTTCATGACCGGTTATATGCAATAAATCTATTTCGTCCCAGCGCGGGTTCACCGCTGCAACCAGCAACTCACATCTGGACCGGGCCCAGCCGTTCAACTGGTTTTCCCTGTCTATGGCCGCGTATGGATTTCTGATTTCTTCCATGTAAACCAGTTTGTGCAGGCCATATTTCCGGGTAAATTCCGAGCCTTCAGCTCGTTGGTGAGCGCTTATTTCCAGCAAAGGATTACTGGTCATGCCGATGTAAAATGTAATATTTCTTTTGTTAGTGAGAATGTATATCCAATAAACCATCAACACATGGTGCCCGGTCGAGACTGACTATTGCAGCCCCGGTTACTGATAAAATCTGTACGCATTCACTCAATTTACCGTGCGAAATTGACCACCCGGAAAACGGCGCCGAACAAAGAGCCTTTTCCCTTGGACGTGCTAGACTTGGCGAATGCGCGGATTCCTACGAAAAATGACCAGTCGGCACAATGATCCGATTGACTATTATCTGAGACTAACCGATGAGGAAATCCACCTTAATCCCTACATTGGTTCAACGATAAAACTATCCTATAGCGGCGTGATTAACTGCATTCATTGCGGGCGAACCACCAAAAAGAGCTTTAGCCAGGGATATTGCTACCCCTGTTTTAGAAAACTTGCTCAATGCGATCTCTGCATGATGAGCCCGGAACGATGCCATCATGCCGAGGGAACCTGCAGGGACAATGATTTCGCAGCATCCTTTTGCATGAATGAACATATTGTTTATCTCGCCAATTCCTCTGGTATTAAAGTCGGCATTACCCGGCAGGAAAATCTGCCCACCCGCTGGATTGACCAGGGCGCCGTACAGGCCCTGCCGGTATTCGCGGTACAAACCCGGCAGCAATCCGGGTTTGTGGAAGTAGCCTTTAAACGCCATATCAGCGACAAGACCCAATGGCAGCGAATGCTAAAGGAAGACCCTGCAGCCGTGGACCTGCCTGGCGCCCGGGATAGGTTGATAGCGGAAATCTCGGATGAACTCGGTGAACTGTCCAAACGCTTTGGATTACAAGCGATACAACCCATCGCCAATGCCAGGGTCCATGATTTCCGTTACCCGGTACTCACGTACCCGACGAAGGTTAAATCCATGAATTTTGACAAGATGCCGGTTGTAGAAGGTGTGCTGCAGGGCATTAAAGGCCAATACCTGATTTTCGATGTGGGTGTGATCAACATCAGAAAATTTACAGCCTACGAGGTAGAATTCAGCGCTGAGCCGGCGTAGCCTGCTGCAACCAGGCCGCTACTGCTCCTGTGAGAACACCACCGAGCAAGCCTCCGAGATGGGCACCATTGGCGAGCGTGCCCACGCCTAACAGATCTACCACACCGCTAAAACCCAGCACCAGGAAACCCAGCATGAACACGTAAATTCCGGAACGCACACCCATGGGCTTGCCAGGCACCAGCTTGTCCCATACCAGACAGTGACCCAGATAACCAAATACGACGCCAGACATACCACCGAATAAACCGGGGCCGGATATGGCATATTGCAACAAGTTTGCACCAAGAGAACTGACCATAGTCACTAACAACAATACCGAGCTGCCATTAAGCAATTCAATTCGGCGCCCAATCTCCCACACCCAGAGTAAATTAAAAACAATATGCATCCAGCCAAAGTGGATGAACATGGGCGTGAGCAAACGCCAGTACTGATGCGTTTCCAGGGTTCCGGCGAGATCAGAGAAATGTATGTTGCCCCCTTCGATCTGGAACTCCAAAAACGTCAATTGCGAAAATAGCCCTGCAAGATCGCCCTGGTTGATACCCAGGCTCAGGGGGAAGAGTAAAACGTTGATCAGAATCAGCATCATCGTTAACGGAAAACGCCAGATATTAGCCAGCAGCCGGGAAGCCATCGAAAGCCTGCCGGTACGAGCGCCAGATTGGTCTTCAAGCACCAGCTCACCGCTCGACAGCCGGCTGTAGAAGTGCATCACGCGCAACCTTTCTTCTGCATGGTTCACCCAGACAACCTGGTTAACACCCTCTTCGGTAATCCTGTGATGAATGCCTGCCTGGTCCAGGAATGCCGAGAACAGCTTGAGATTGATATCAGAAGGTATTTCGAGTGCGGGAATCATGCGCTAAGGTGATCGGAATAGAGGAATCGCTTGTGATGCATTAGTGGCAAATCTTGAAACATTGTAAACTGTTCCCCATATTAACATTCATTCCCATTCATTCACCTAATAAGACCGGATCCAGCCGCTTTATGGAAAATGCAGACCAACAAGTTATATCACAACTCGGTAACTGGGTAGCAGCAGGCCAGATGAGCTGGTTGTGCACAGTTGTTAAAACCTGGGGCTCATCTCCCAGACCTGTCGGTTCCCTGCTCTGCTGCAATGAGCAAGGACATATTGCCGGTTCCCTCTCCGGCGGCTGTATTGAAGAAGATCTGCTGCAGAAGCTGCAACAAGGTGAGCTTGCGAAAGAAACACCTGAAGTATTGATTTATGGCGTGACCCAGGAAGAAACTGAACGACTCGGATTACCTTGCGGCGGGCAGCTACAAGTGGTCATCGAACCCTTCCCTGATCAACGGCATTTGCCGGAACTGAATCAAATCAACAAGCGCCTTCGATCCCGTGGGTGCATCGAACGCAAGGTAGATATCGCGACTGGCTCGATGACCGTCGAAAACAAGGACAGGTTCAGGCATCTCCAGTTTATCGGCGACTTTGACAACACCGATATCGCGAACGAAAAGTTTATGGTGCAAACCTACGGCCCGCGTTACCAGTTGTTTCTTATCGGCGCCGGACAGGTTTCCATGTATCTTGCAGAAATGGCGCAAGCTCTCGACTATTCCGTGGTGGTTTGTGACCCGAGGCAGCATCTCATTAAACAATGGTCAGTAGACGGCGCGCAGCTCGTCAACGATATGCCCGATGATGCCATCAGGAATCTGGCCAATGATTCCTTTACCGCTATTATCGCGCTCACCCATGACCCGCGCATTGATGATATGGGCTTAATGGAGGCACTTAAAACGGAAGCATTTTTTATCGGCGCAATGGGTTCAACCCGCACCTCGGCCAGGCGCAGGGAAAGATTGTTACAACTGGATCTCTCTGAAGAAGAAATCGGCAGATTGCACGCGCCGGTAGGACTAGCGATAGGCAGCAAAACACCGGCGGAGATCGCCATTGCCATCCTGGCGCAACTCACCGCTTTGAGATCCGAAAGTGAGAATTCAATTAGAGCAGATGCGCGGGCGATGACAGCTTAGGGTGCAGGCAGGCGGCTTCACCACCGCTGGTCGATCCGATGCGGGCGTCAGGAGTTGTGATGAAAATCGGTGCGATTATTCTTGCGGCAGGCAGCAGCCGACGCTTCGGAGATGATAAAAGAAAGTCCCTGCTTGATACGGGTAAGAGCGTCCTTGAAACCACGATTGAGAATATCTGCGGGCAATTCGATGAAATCATGGTCGTGCTGCGCTGCGCAGACCTGGATTACGCCGCGGCGCTCGGTGAAAAAATCGAACATCCAGGCATCACCTACTATTGCGCCCCCGATTCAAGCCAGGGCATGGCCCACAGTCTCTCTAACGCCATAGTGACAATTTCCAGAACCAAAAACTGGCATGCTGCCGCGATTTTCCTGGGTGATATGCCCTACCTGCAATCCGGTACGGTTCAATCGTTGCTTGAATCCTTCGCAAATAGCCCGCAACCAGAACCGATTATCGTACCAATGCGCGAGGGGTCTTACGGCCACCCGGTTATCTTCCACAAACGATATTTCCCGGAAATTGCCGGGCTAAAAGGTGACGCGGGCGCCAGATCAATACTCCAGGGCAACCTCGAGCGAGTGATCGAAGTACCGACAACGGATCCAGGCATTGAAAGAGATATTGACCGGCCCGGGGAAATGAAACAGCCCCCGGGTTAGTCTCCAACCCGGCTTGCCCAGTCCAGTTTGCTCCTGCAGACGCTGTAAAAACTGTGTCCGGGTGGATGGATCAGTTTCAATTTTTCCTTCTTCTTGCGTATGATCACGGACTCACCGGGTTTCATGTTGAATTCCAGTTGAGAATCGAAACTGACTTTAGCATCTGTACCAAAGGTTGAACCGATAACAATCTTCAGTTCAGAGTCACCCGGCACAACCAGGGGGCGACTCGTCAACGTATGCGGGAACATGGGCACGAGTACGATCGCATCGAGGCTGGGGTGCATAATGGGTCCACCGGCACTGAGCGCATAAGCGGTGGAACCTGTTGGCGATGAGACGATCAAACCATCGGAATGTTGTGTGTAAACGAAAGCGTCATTGATATACAGATCGAACTCCATCATCTTCGCCATGGATGCCGAGTGCAGGATGATCTCGTTCAAAGCGGAGGCCACTTCCTTTTTTCCGCCGCAAGAGACTTCACCTTCCAGCAGAAAGTGTTCCTCAATTGTATAGTCCCCGGCGAGCACCTCGCCCACCCGAAGCTCAATTTCGTCCGGAGACACATCTGCCAAAAATCCGAGCCTGCCCCGGTTGATACCAAGCAGCGGTACACCATAAGGAGAAAGTGTCCGCGCTGCTCCCAGAATATTTCCGTCACCACCGACAGCGATGACCAGATCACAGTGCGTGCCCATCTGTTCCTGGCTACAAATCTTGAGATCTGATTGCCCCAGCATACCGGCAGCCAGGTCTTCCAGGATAATTTCCACAGACTGCGATCGCAGGAACCGTTCCACTCGCTTTAACGACTCCAGTACCAGCGGACTGCCCGTTCTGGCTACCAATCCAACTTTTTTGAAATTCTGCATTTGGCCCACTACATCCACACTAGATTACGACACAGGATTTGGCATTAAATGTCAGAATCAAAGCCAATACAATACTGCCTTCAAAATACTGATGCCGGTCAAATTCATATTAATTATTCCAAATAAGAATGATTAAGCCCTTGTAATTGTGTGATTTAGGGTCAAAATTACGATCTATCTGATAGTGATCTGGCAAGAGATGATTGCGCAGTGGCGATAAGCCCGGCATCAAGGGCACCCTGATAATATTAAAGCGTGCTAACCACAGCTTATCAAGGACTCAACCTGCTCTGTTTCCAGATACGACCCGTCAAGATTCCACCAGGAACCCGTTTGTTGAGCACAGAAATATGAACTCGAAAATTACACAACGCCATGCAGCGGAGCTGGCTGAAGAGGCAAAGATTGCAGATATTGCAGCCGCAGGCTCACTGTGGCAGGCCATAAGACGTGAGGTGCACGCCCGAGCGGAATTCGAGCCCCTCATGTCCACCTTCTTCCAGGCAACGGTACTCAATCATGAAACCCTGGAAGGCGCACTCAGTTTCCTGCTTGCCAGCAAGCTCGACGGCCCTGTTGTATCCAGCATGGCCGTCAGGGAGATTATCGAGGAAGCATTCAAGGCAGATCCGTCTATCGTGCATGCTGCCGAAATTGACATCAAGGCAACCCGCAACCGTGACCCTGCGTGCAACAGCTATTCAACTCCGCTTTTGTTTTACAAGGGCTTCCACGCATTGCAGGCTTACCGTGTGGCGCACTGGTTATGGAACCAGAACAGGCACAGCCTGGCTTTCTATTTCCAGAACCAGATGAGTTCCATTTTCGCTGTGGATATCCACCCGGCTGCCCGCATCGGCTGCGGCATCATGTTCGACCATGCCACCGGCCTGGTGATCGGTGAAACAGCCGTGATTGAAGATGATGTCTCTATATTGCATGGCGTGACACTCGGTGGAACCGGCAAGGATTCCGGCGACCGGCATCCAAAAATACGCCAGGGTGTGTTGCTGGGTGCCAATGCCTCGATCATCGGCAATATTGAAATTGGCGAGGGTGCCAAGGTCGGCGCCGGTAGCGTTGTGATGAAAAACGTGCCGCCGCACGTTACCGTTGCCGGTGTGCCTGCCGAGATTATCGGCAGGCCCAAGGGTGATTCACCGGCAAAAGACGCGGATCAATCCTTCTAACACTGCTTTTGCGGAATTGGCTTTTGTGGAAGCGGCTTTGGCGGAAGTGCTTAAACACAATACTGAATATGCATGCTCGCGGTCATATGGCAAGCCGCATTAATTTAAAAACTGAATCCACGCCGCCCCTGCAAACCACCCGTATGCAGCGCAACCACCTTCGTATTCCCGGATATTTCGCCACTGCGTCGAAGCTTATCAATGGCAAACATCATCTTTCCGGTATACACAGGGTCTAGCGGAACCTGAAATAATGCCTCAAAATCAAGAATGAATGCTTCGAGTTCAGCGGGGCATCTCGCGTAACCACCAGCGTGAAATTCGTGGCTGATCGACCAGTTGCGCTCAGCGCAACCCACGCTGCCGAGCAAATCCCTGACTTCATCATCCAGAAATTCACTGCCTTTTAGCACCGATATACCCAGCACACGTGCGCGGCCGCCGAGGCCCATCACCACCCCGGCGAGTGTGCCGCCCGTGCCGACAGGCAACACCAGCAGGTCATAATCTTGCAGATACAGATTGAGGTCGCTGACGATCCGCGCGCAACCACGAACCGCGACGTCATTCGTGCCGCCTTCCGGCAACAGATAAAATTCCCCATATTGATCACCCAAGGATTGCAATAAGGAAAGGGCGCCTTTCTGCCGATATTCAGAACGCGAGACAAATTCCAGATGCATTCCCCAGCACAGCGCATCTTCCAGCATTGCCGATAATCGTTTCGGCCTCTCACCGCGGATAATACCCACCGTTTGGTGGCCCTCAATATGACCGATCATCGCCGTTGCATAGATATGATTCGACCAGGCACCACCGAAGGTAAGAATTGTCTTGAACCCTGAATTCTTCGCCTGTTCCAGGTTCGGCATCAGTTTGTAATATTTATTGCCCAGGCCGCAGAAACCTTCGCCGCCCGGGTTATCAGCCGCAACTGGAAGTTTATCGCCTGAAGCCTGGTGTAAAGCGTCCAACATAAAGACGCAAAGAACAGGTGATAGTGTTCTGACGGGCGTGCCCGGTAGTATGGTCGGTAGTATGGTCGGTGGTGTGGTCATATACTTAAAGATTGTCGCGCCCAAATCACTTCCGTTAGTCAGTTTCCTAAACCATTCCAGCCCCGGCCTTTGGTATACTTAACATCAAAACAGGAACTGCTTGTTGCCACGATTCGCCTTACTTCTTACCTCGCTCTTCATCGTCACTTCATGTGGCGGTGGCGGCGGTGGCAGCAGCGCACCTGCAGCTACTTCATCTGCTGCCAATGATACTGTCACCCTGGATGAAGATACTTCAATCACCGTCAATGTCACTGCAAACGATACAAATGTGACACCCTCGACTGCCGTTATTACAAGCGGACCCGCCAACGGTTCCGCCAGTATCAGCAATGGCTCCATTGCCTACACGCCGGATGCTGATTTCAACGGCACTGATTCGATCAGTTACCAGGTGGGTAGTAACAACAATTCCGGAAACAACGCCGCAAGCCTTTTATTGACCATCATCAACGTCAATGACCCGCCGAATGCAACGGACGATTCGGTGGCAACCAGTATTAACGTGAGTTTTGAATTCAATGTGCTCACCAATGATACTGATGTTGACAATGACACTTCAACTCTTCGCATCGATATAGTCGATAGCACGACAAACGGCTCTATCGCCGTGTTACAGGGTGGCATTATCGCTTACGCACCGATCCTCGATTTTAACGGGCAGGATGGTTTCACCTATCAGATAACAGACCCCGCGGGTGGCATCTCCAATATCGCAACCGTCACCATCACCGTATCCAGTCCTGCAGACACCTTCATCCTGACCAATGACATCGCCATTCCCAGCACCGGATACACCCCGGAAAACAACATTGACGCAGGACAACTGATCCAGGTGTCGGAACCCATTGAATTTAACATCGGCGCCAGTACCGTTTCCTTTATCACCTCGCTCATCGGCCCCAGCGTGATCAATTTTAGCTCCCTGTATATTGTCGACGTACGAAATCCACAGGGTCTGCTGTTCGATCAACAGGATGTTATTTTCTGTGACCTTGGTCTGTGCACTATCCAGGTACCGAAAAGGCCTGGTATCGTCACGGCAGCGGGCATCTGGACCATGCGACTTGGCACCCTGGCAAATTCCATCGAATTCCTGAACTTCGCAGACTATAGATTGCAAATTGTTAGCCGCATTGGCCCTGCCCCGGTGGCCGCAGCATCAACCCGGCTCATGCTGAAACCATTTTTGACCGGCAACCTGCTGCTGGCGGACATCAATGCAATCCTCGATGAAGTGGCACGCATCGCCACGCGCAATAATATCGACATCAGCATCGACGCGGTGACAAGTTTAAGCGACCTGAGGTTTGCTGAGGTATCCAGTGATTTCCGGGACAGCGATACCACGGACCTGCTGCTGATGGGGGAAAAAGACAAGATCAATATCTATTTTTTAGAAGGGTTTATTGCTTCCGGTGGCGGCACCCTGCTGGGCATCGCGGGCGGTATACCGGGAACGCTTGGCCTGTTAACTGAATACAACGGCGTGCTGATCAATGGCAATGCCACCCGGGGATCCGGTCAATCCTTTTTTGAGCGTACAACGGCAGAATTCGCCTTCCATGAAATGAACCACCTGCTGGGACTATTTCACACAACTGAAATTGATTTCGGACTCGATATCCTTAGCGACACTCCGGATTGCCTACCGGCCAACGATATTGATTTAAACGGACAACCTAACGCGGATGAATGCCCTGACGGGCTCAACCCGATGTTCTGGGAAAATGACTTATCAAGGGAAAAATCCAACATGACGCCCGATCAATTGAGCGTGGTGCGTCGCTCACCTATTAGCAGATAACAGCCAATAACAGCCAATAAAAAAAGGGACAAAAAAAGGCCAGGTTCACTTATCGTGTGAACCTGGCCTTTTTGTAATTCTTTCCAGATCGTTCCCGGCTATTTGTTCCCGGGTTTTTTCCAGAACCCTCTTTCTAGGTTGTCGGTGCATCCCCGGAAATACTGGCAATAATTTCAATCAATTCTATAACCTCATCGGCCGTTGCGACAGCGCCGCCGCCTGAACCCTGCGGGACACTTGCTGCAACTGGCTGGGCTGGCGTTGCTGCAGGGCCTTCACCACCGGTAGCGGCCAGGCTGGCAATAAAATTACTCGATACCGAGTTAATGGCATCCGCCTCGCCTGGTGCGGCACTAATCGCTGTGGCAACAATCGCTTGTGCATTGGCACCATCTGTCGCGAATAGCGCTGATGCAACCACGGTGCTCGCATCCGCACCGGCGCTAATGGCCGCATTAATAATTGACTCGAACTCAACTGGCGCGATGACCATTGCCGTGGCAACGATGGAACCTGATTGTGATGGTTCAGCTGCAATCATTGCCGTCACTGCTTCAGCGGCGCTCATGCCGCTTGCAATGGCATTCTGCATCACAACAACCAAAGACAATTGCGGGTTATCCATGTCTGAACTGACATCAGCAGACACTGAAAACGGTATTAAAACCGTGACTAGAAGCGCAATGACAAACCTGGCTTTCATGATATTTCCTCAGCAAATAAAAAGCAGTTTTCTAGAGCCCAAATTGTAAGCAACTCGGCCCTTAATAGCAATGCCCGTTAACCATCGGGGCAGCACCGTTCATCTCAATTACACCCTTGATTTTCAAGCGCTTTCGCCACTGTGCCCTGCAGCGCAAGTTCAACAAATAAAGACACCGGACATGGTAAGGCCTACTTGACGGTATATCGGGTTCACCAGCCCCCGGCCTCCCTGCAGCGACTCAAGTACTGGTTAGGGAATGAACACAAAGGCGCCACCGGGACAGACAAAGTCCTACAGATTGTTGAGTGATCACCGGTAGGTAATTTAGACCCTCTGGCCTACCCTTGTCCTTCTGCAACGATCGATAACCTGATGCCGGATAACTTTGAGGACTATGCCACACTCTACATCCAGTCGGCCAGGCTGGCTCACTCCACGCAGCTCAGTTATGCGACTTCACTTGCCATCTATTGGACGCCGTATCTGGGAAAGAGAAAGATTGAGGATATTCGTTACTCGGAACTTCTGTTAATCGACCACAAAATTAACTGGCCGTCTGCTAAAACCCGTAAAAATGCACTGGCACCCTTGCGCGGCGTGTTTGCCCTGGCTTATATCGATAACCGGCTACCGGAACAATCTTCCCCCGCACACCAGATAAAACTGGGGAGACATCAAAAGCCCGGCGCGGATCCTTTCAGCAAGGATGAGAGAGACCTGATTATGGACTGGATGTGTGACAAGACCCAGGGTCTTTATTTCCGTACCGCCTTTGCTACCGGCATGCGATCCGGCGAATTAATTGCCCTGGAGTGGTCACAATTCAACGGTGAATCACTTCACGTACACCGCAGCCGGGTTCGTGGCAGAATCAAGGGCACGAAAACCGCAAAAGAAAGAAACGTTTACCTGCCGAACTGGCTATGCCAGGAACTGGAAAAACACTGGACACGGGACCGGGGCGGCGCCGTGTTCCTGAACCAGTACAAGCGTCCCTTTCAAAAACCTGACAAACTCAATATCCTGTTTCGAGCGTGTCTTAAAGATCTGGACATCAAGGCCAGAAACGGACCCTATCCCTGGCGGCATACCTATGCCTCCGTCGGCATTACCGAGGGTGCGGAACCCGGGTTTCTTGCCCGTCAACTGGGTCATAGTCTTGAGACGTTTTACAGAACCTACGCGGAATGGATTTCGATAGACCGGGATAAGATCCAGCGACAGATTATCGAGAATTCATGGCGAAGGTGACACCCCGCTATGAACCTCTATCCGGAACAGTTTGCCCAGGTCATTTCAACCATAATTATAATGTTTATATTATTAATTTATTGAAATTTAATAATGTATATGTTATTAAATAATATAAATCACCTAATCTTGAGATGACTATGCGTCCCAAAGATCGTGCGGTGGCACGGAAACAACTCGATAAACGCCTTGATTTACTGCGTCGAACTGATGCCCTCACACGTCCGCCGCGTGGCTGGATCAAGGCTATCCGCGAAGCCTTAGGCATGACAACGGCCCAGCTCGCAAGGCGAATGGGCATTAGTCAGCCGCGCGTGGTCGCAATTGAGAAAGCAGAACAAACGAGCGCAATTACCCTTGATACGCTGGAACGTGCTGCTCGCGCTCTGGATTGCAAGCTGGTCTATTCCTTTGTCCCGAAAAAGACACTGGATCAGCTTGTCGAAGATCGTGCTCGGATCATTGCAAAAGAGCGCCTGACGATTACCCGCCATACGATGGCGCTCGAAGCACAATCCGTCTCCGCTGATAATGAAAAAGCGCAATTCGAGCTAATCGTGCGGCGGATTGTTGAAAAAGCAGGTTCAGATCTTTGGAAGGAAAAATTGTGAACGATTTACTCACCGAAGACGACGACGCCTCAACACCTTTGACCGAAGAGGAGAGAGGAGATCTTATTCCTTCTTACATCACATTGCGTCCCGAGTTGAATGAAGCCGAGCAGCGCAATATCCTGGAAGCAGATGAGTGGGCGTTTAGCAGGGAACGCAATGTGCTCTCTGAACATTTTTTGAAAGCGCTACACAAAAGAATGTTCGGAAAGGTATGGCAATGGGCGGGCAGCATCCGCCAGTCCGAGCGCAATATCGGTGTCGAAATCTATCGTATCTCGCCAGGTTTACGACAACTCATTGATGATTGTCAGTTTTGGATAGACCACGCTACCTATGGGCCGGATGAAATCGCCGCGCGCTTTTCTCACTCACTTGTTCAGATACACCCTTTTCCAAATGGCAATGGTCGCCATTCCCGTATCGCAGCAGACTTATTGTTGGTCAGCCTGGGGCGGGAACGGTTTAGCTGGGGGCGCAAGAATCTGCTTGATATCAGTCAAACCAGAAAGCAATACAATGACGCGCTTCATGCTGCAGACAGGCATGATTATGCCCAATTGTTTGAATTTGTGCGTTCCTAGCAGCGAAGTCTCATGTTAGCCTGCGTGATCAGGTGACGAATATATCCAGAAAATTGAATTCCGCGAACCGGCAAATAGCCAGCAATTGAATCGATATCAATCCCCGGCACTGGTTGATGCCATCTGACCAGGTACGTGCGGGGGAAATGCGTATTGCTAATAGTAAGCGCGAGCGGAGATTACCGGGATGGGCCACTCTTCAGATTTACAGGATATGCTGGCGTTTTAAGCCGCTGACGGGGAAAAGAGCAACAACATTAACTTGCACACACTTTGCTTTCCTCCGCGGGCGCTAGCTTCATACTTTGAGCTCACCACTAACAATAGACTAGCCCCGTAAATGGCCAACGATTCTAATATAAAAAAGTTAGCGCTAATGCCCTTTAGCAGTAGCTTTATGGAACAGCAAGTCAGTGACCTCCTAACGAATATCGACAGGATTGGCAGCGAACAATTTTTTTGCTTCATCGTGAATAATCGGTTGGCACCACTGTGGCTCGACTATCTAACTGATGGCGGATTGTCTGATCAGATTTCACCGGTCATTATGGAGAAGTTGAAACGGCAACAAACGAACGCGGTAGCATGAGGGTAACGACCTTGCCGTTCACTGATTACACACCCTTGCCTTTTATCCATCTACAAGGGGTTGCCGTCTACAAGGGGTTGCCGCATACCGAATCACAGCCTGTTGCCCAGCGTAAGCCATTGAAATATAAAGGAAGTTGGCGGAGCGGACGGGACTCGAACCCGCGACCACCGGCGTGACAGGCCGGTATTCTAACCAACTGAACTACCGCTCCGTTGAACTGTGTAAATGGTGGGTGTTGCAGGGGTCGAACCTGCGACCTACGGCTTGTAAGGCCGTCGCTCTCCCAACTGAGCTAAACACCCATGTCAGATTTTTTAGAAGAGCGAATTGTACCGGTTGCGTGGTGGGAGTCAATCCCGCTAACCAGAAATAAAGCTACAGACTGATATCAAATGTGACGGCAAAGAGATTTCGTTCAAAATCGAAGATGTCGAAATTGGAATCACGCTCTATGTAGCTGTATGCTGCCCCCAGGGTGACCCACCGTCGCCAGTCATAGTCAACGCCAAGGCTGTATATTTGACGATCATCCTCGCGTTGAC
>Ga0114950_10000134_pt1 | contig 42581 bp, 46 predicted proteins | sample N075metaG_FD_83503 | JGI IMG/M metagenome (GOLD analysis project Ga0114950, IMG submission 83503) | Deep subsurface microbial communities from Kermadec Trench to uncover new lineages of life (NeLLi) - N075 metaG | ecosystem: Environmental > Aquatic > Marine > Ocean trench > Sediment | place...
ACATGTTGAATCATCGGCTTGCCGTTGATGTCTCTGAGCGGCTTACCCGGCAGTCGCACAGAGGCATATCGAGCCGGAATGACAACAACGAAGTCAGTCATCGTTCTTCCTGGTCATTTCTCAGCCGTGATTCTATCTGTTCGAGCCAGGGCCCGGACAACAGAGGATCCATTCTGAGCTCAACCGGCACCGTCCACAGCTTGTCGGATTTTGGTCGACCGAGCTTAACGGCATCTTTTTCCGTCATCAAAATATCGAAATCATCGCCAAAATCGAGGTCGCCTGGTGACAGCCGGGCATGATCGGGAAACGCGTGCTCGATGACCTGCATGCCGTGTGCTCGCAATAAGTCGAAAAATCGGCTTGGGTTGCCTATCGCGGCCACTCCATGCACGGTCATGCCTTCGAATCGTTCTATCGGCCGTGTCAACGAGCCGTTGAGGCGACTGACCTCCACCGCAATGAGCTCGAATTCAATCGCATTTTGCTCGACCACCGAGAGCACATCGCCTTGCGCCTTTAGAGGACCATTCAACAATACCTGGTCCACTTCGCTGAGACGCGAGATCGTATCGCGAAGCGGGCCTGCCGGTAGCAAATGACGATTGCCCAGGCCGCGCGCGCCGTCAATAACACAGATGTCGTAAATCCGCTCAAACCGATAATGTTGCAGTCCGTCGTCTGCGATGACCAGGTTGGCTCCGTCTTCCACGAGCATCTCTGCAGCACGAATTCGATCGGCGTCCACAACCACCGGACAGCCGGACAACCTCGCCAGTAATACGGGTTCATCGCCGACCACGGCCGGATCGCTGGCGGAATCGACCCGCATCGAAGAAGACGATCTGCTGCCGCCGTAGCCGCGGCTCACGATCCCCGGAGAAAACCCGCGCGCCCGAAGCTCGCGCGCAAGCCAGACTACTACGGGCGTTTTTCCCGTTCCCCCAGTTGTAATATTGCCGACGACAATTACCGGGACCACTGCCCGGTGAGTGTTCAGGACGCCGAACCGATACAGGCAACGGCGAAGACCAATCAGCAACCAGTACAGCCCTGACAACGGCAATAGCAGCCGGTACGCTGACCCGCCTTCGTACCAAACGCGATGAATCCAGTTGTACACGATGCGCGTGACCTACTCGTCGCTGAACTGCATTCGATACAATGCTGCGTATTGCCCATCGCGGGCGAGCAATTCCTGATGGGTGCCGGATTCGACAATACGTCCGGTATCAAGAACGATGATGCAATCGGCCTTTTCCACTGTCGACAGACGGTGCGCGATAACCAGCGTCGTCCGGTCTTTCATCAGTTCGCTGAGCGCTTCTTGTATACGGCGCTCCGATCGCGTGTCCAGCGACGACGTCGCCTCGTCAAGAATCAGCACGGGCGCATCTTTGAGTATTGCCCTGCCGATGGCAATCCGCTGCCGCTGCCCGCCCGACAACAACACTCCCTGATCACCAACCATCGTCTCAAGACCGTTGGGTAGCTCGTCAGCGAACTCTCGCACCCGTGCCGCGTCTGCGGCACGCAAAATCTCTGCTTGCGAATGTTTGCGCAATTCGCCGTAACTGAGATTATTCATAATCGTATCGTTAAACAGTACGATGTCCTGACTGACCAGGCTGATGTTATCGCGCAGGCTCTTTAGCGTGTAGTCACGTATCGGTGTTCCATCCAGGAATATCTCACCACTGTCAATGTCATAGAAACGCGGCAACAAGCTCACCAGCGTCGATTTGCCACCGCCCGAGTGGCCGACGATCGCCAGCGATTTGCCGGGCTCAATGGACACCGACACGCCGTCGAGTACTGCCCCGCCTTCCGCGCCGTAGGAAAACACGACGTCGCGAAACTCGACGTGGCCATCGATCGAATCGACGCTGATTGTGCCGTCGTCCACCTCATCGGGTTCGTCAATGATCTGAAACAGGCTATCCGCCGCCGCAACACCGCGTTGGATGGTTGCATTGACGTTAGTGATCCTTCGTACCGGCTGCAACATCAACATCATCGCACTGAAGAACGAGATAAATTGGCCAGGCGAGAGGTTGCCGCTGCTGGCCTCCTTCGCCGCCATGAAAATAACTCCAGCAACGCCAAAGCCGAAGATGACCTGCGTGATCGCGACGCCGAGCGAGCGCACCCGAATCAGTTTCAGGTTCTGCCGACGGTTGCGCCCGTCAACCTCGGCAAGCCGGTTCTCTTCGTAGTCATAGCCGCCGAATATCTTGACGACTCGGTTACCACGGACGATCTCTTCAGTCACCTGCGTAACTTCACCGACCGATTCCTGAATACGTCCGCTGTAACGGCGAAACGCAACGCTGAGAAATCGGACGATAGCAGCGATGATCGGAAAAACGATCGCGACATACAGAGCCAGCTTCGGACTTTGCAGCAACATCACAGCGGTAGCTGCAATCAACGTCAACACGTCGCGAATTGCAATCGTCACCACACTGGTTACGGACTCCGCGACCATTTCAACGTTGTAGGTCAGACGTGACAGCAACGGGCCAGCTGCACGTTCTTCGAAAAACCGTGTCGGCAGAGTCAGAAACTTTCGAAACACGTCGCGCCGCAACGCACTGATAACATTCCGGCCTATCCAGCCCAACGATGCCTCGGTTGCAAATCCTGACAGGCCGCGCGCAATGAAAATGCCGACGAACACAAGTGGCATCCAGACCGTAGCATCCAGACTCTCGGCGACTAGTGTCTCATCCATCAAGGGTTGCAGCAGATAGACGAGGCTCGCCTCAATGATGGCAGTTGCTGCCATAGCGATCACGGCGACCATTGCGATGAGCTTGTGCGGCAACACATAGCGCCACAGTCGGCGGTAAATATCGGCGGCCTTGGGATCGATTGGGTCGCTCACGGTAGCGTGTCAGTCAAATCCGGGCTGCTCGGCATCTGGATCGTTCAGTGTCGCAATGCTGATCTGAACAAAACCAAGACGGCCGGCGACGTCCATCGCTGTAACGACTTTTTGATGCGTCGCATTCGCGTCCGCACTGATGGTCAGCGGCAGATTACTATTTCCACCCGAAACTTTCTGTATCGCGTTACGCAAGGTCTCCGGACGACTATTGATCAGTTCGCGACCATTGACGAGGTAAGTGCCGGTCTCCGTAATCATGATATTGATCTGCCCGGGCGTCTCCTCGACCATCACCGAATTATCTGCCTGCGGCAGGTTGATCGTTATCTTTGACTCCTTGACGAAACTGGTCGAGACCATGAAAAAAATCAGTAGCAGCAGCACGACGTCAATCAGCGACGTCAGGTTAACGTCGGGGGGCGTTCTCGGACGCAGGCTAAGCCGCATGGCCTACCCTTTCTCCTGGCGTCGGTGCAAAGCCTCTACGAGCTTGATTGCCTCTTTTTCCATCTCGACGACGAGCGAGTCGATACGACTGCGGTAGTAGCGATAACCAATCAATGCTGGAATCGCGACACTCAGGCCGGCTGCTGTCGTAATCAGCGCCTCCGAGATACCGCCTGCAAGCACGGTCGGATTACCGACACCGTGGGTCGTAATCGCCGCGAATACCTTAACCATGCCGATTACCGTGCCGAGCAGACCGAGCAGCGGCGAAATTGCGGCGATGGTTCCCAGCGCTTCAAGGTAGCGCTCGAGCTCGTGCACAACGTGCCGCCCGGTATCCTGGATGCTGTCTTTCATGATGCTGCGCTTGCGATCGCGATTGATCAGCCCGGCTGCGAGTATCTGCCCAAGCGCAGATCCCTGATGCAGAATCTGAATTTGCTTCTGATCGAGCTGGTCTTTCTTGACCCAACCCCAGACTTTGCTGGTCAGATCTTCGGGAATGACGCGTTTCTGCCGCAATGTCCAGAAGCGCTCGAGAATGATGCCCATCGCAATGATCGCGCTGAGTATGATGGGCACCATCAACAAGCCGCCCGACCTAACTATCTCAACCATACGCGCAGACCTTCGGGAAAAAAGGAAATATACACGCTACTCATGCCATATTCGACGGTTGTCCACTCGATACTGCGAAATCGACACGACGCCCGAATCGGCGCACATGTGCAGGCCGATCGCACCGGATGTTGCTGTGCTCAGAACCCGGGCGCCCACCGCCTCCCAGCGCGCAACGATGTCCTCTTTCGGAAATCCCCAATGATTACCGAACGCGGCGGAAACGATCGCAACAGATGGGCTCAGGGCATGGACAAACGGCTTGCTTGAAGACGTTCGGCTGCCGTGATGCGGCACCAGCACGACGTCGACTGGCGGTAACAGGCCCTCTCGAACCAGCCGATACTCCGCGGGTTGCTCAATATCGCCGCTGAGCAAGATCCGAAACTGGCCCGTTTCGATCAGCACAACACAGGACCGATCGTTGCCATCGAAACCCGAGCCTGGCGGCGGGTGCAATACCTGAAATTCGACGCCATCGCGCGTCCAGTGCTGACCGGAATGACAAGGCATAGAGTCGACAGTTGTCAATTCTTCCCCCGACAATATGCGCCCGACAGAAGTCCCGGCGACAATCGCCGCTACGCCGCCGGCGTGATCGAGGTCCGCGTGCGATACGACCATCGGATCGATTGCTCCGAAACCAATGTTGGTCAGAAAAGGCAAAACAATCGATTCGGCACTGCTGCCGCCGCCGCGATACGAGGGACCCGTGTCGTACAACATCGCATGCTGATGGGTTCGAACGACAACGGCCAGGCCATGACCGACATCCAGCACATCGACGGCCACACACCCGGCTTCCGGTCGACGTGGTTCTTGTAGCAGGACTGCTACGACGCCTAGCCAGGCAAGATAGCGCCCGGGCCACCCGGGAGGAAAGATTACCCAGACGATCGGCAAGACAATGGTCAACCACGCCAGCCCTGCGAGTGCGGGCACCGTGTAGGCAGCCCAACTGGCCGATGCCGCAAAAGTGATGAGAGCATCCAACACTCCGACGCTCTTACCGGCCAGGACAATCGCCTGATCGCCGACCAATTGCAGTGGTCCATCAAGCAACAAGCCCATGAGCGACAGCGGTACCGTGACGAAGCTGAACAATGGCACTGCCAGCAAATTCACGGGCAATGCAGCGAACACGATGCGATCGAAGAAAAATACGGTAAGCGGCAACAGTCCGAAAAACAACATCATCTGCACAACAACGAGCTTCATGCTCTGGCGCCGTTGTGCAATCCAGATCAGGACGATAACCGCCGCGAATGACAGTACGAATCCCGGCGCCATCGTTGACAGCGGAGCAGCGATGGCCAATGCCATGCATGCGGCGCTGACGATCCTGAGCAACTCCGGCCGCTGCTTTCGAAGCAATGCAAGACCAGCGAGCGCGAGCATCAGGCTCGCGCGGCGCGCAGGTACTGCGAATCCCGACACTTGTGCGTACAGCAGGGCAACAATAATCGAACAGATGACTGCTATTCGATGGTGATTGCCGTCGCCACCCACGATTCCTGCAATGAGCAGTGTCACGAGGTACGCCGCAGCGGCGGCCAAGCCGATGTGCAATCCGGAAATGGCAACGAGGTGACTTGTGCCGGTTCTCGCGTAACGGTCCCATTGTTCCGCGGTGATCAGATGGCGTGTACCAACCACGAGTGCCACGAGAACGCTCGCCTGTTCCTTGTTGCCGACCAATTGGTGCACGCGAGCGACGAAACGACGACGTACCCGCTCTGTGATACCAGCAGCTTCTGCAACGAGCAAATGATTGCGACGACTACTAACGACATAGCCCACAGCGCCAATTCTTTCCCGAAAAAGCCAGGCTTCATAGTCAAAACCACCGGCGTTACGGTGGCCGCGCGGTCGCCGAAGACGCACCTCGAGTCGCCACAGATCGCCATACCGAATTTCGACGGGAGGTTTGAACCAGCTCAGCCGAATACGGGGCGGCAATCGTTCGTCGTTGGCAGGCACGGCGAGGAAACTGACCGTCGACCCGGACTGTGACGGGAAGCTCGCGACTTTGAAATCGATGACCAGGCTGTCGCCCGCAAGATCTTCACTGATTCGCGATTCAATCACGTCCTGCGCGGCAGTCAGGAATAACGCAACACCCGCACAGAACCAGGCGAACATTCTGAATTGCCTTGCGATAAGCAGTGCGAAGCCTGCAACGAAAGCCGCGCTCATGTGGTCGGAATCAAAGCTAAAGCTGCTAAGCTGCAGCGCGTACATACCTGCCAACAGACCCAGGCAGGCTCGTGTCATAAAACAGGTCTCTCGGGCTTGTTGGTGTCAGTCCTTATCGAACCGGAAGCAGCACGCCATGCCAAGGCGCTTTTTTAGGAAATTTGCGTTCAAACGCCATGAATTGAGCGAACGGCGGTTCATGACGCCGTTTCGCCATTTGCTGCACGATAATCGCTACTGGAGCATTCGGCGCAAAGCCGTGGTCCCCGCATGCGCCTGGGGCGTATTCGTCGCATTCTTGCCGATTCCGGGCCATATGCTGATTGCAACCCTCGGCGGGCTCGTGCTGCACTGCAACCTGCCCGTTGCCGTGCTCGCAACTTTTGTTGTTAATCCACTGACGATCGGACCGATTTACTACTTCACGTATCGGGTGGGCGCAGCACTGCTGTCGATAGAGCCGGGCCCGTTCAATATCGAACTGTCAATCGAATGGATGACGAATACGTTTGCGTCAGTCTGGGAACCTCTGTTGCTGGGCAGCCTTCTTGTCGGTGCGATCGCAGCGCTGATCGGCTACGTATTTCTCGATGTATTGTGGCGATTCTCGCTCGCCGATTACAAGACAAAAAAACAGCGTGGGAGCGGCTTTAGCCGCGACTAAAAGTCGCGTAATACCCCATTCTCAAGGACCAGGATGCGGTCCATGCGCTCGGCAATTGACAGATCGTGCGTGACAATGACCAGGCTCGTCTGTAATTCCTCATTCAGTTCGAGCATGAGTTGCATCACATGCTCACCGTTTCCTGCATCGAGATTACCCGTCGGCTCATCGGCCAGGACCAGTTGCGGCCGAGTAATCAACGCTCTTGCAACCGCAGCGCGCTGGCGCTCGCCGCCCGACAGTTCACCGGGCTTGTGGTTTAACCGTTCCCCGAGGCCTACACGCGTCAGCAATTCACCCGCTTTCTCGAGCGCGGCAGATTTTGCGTCGCGCCGGATCAACAACGGCATCGCGACATTTTCTGCAGCCGTGAACTCGGGTAACAAGTGATGGAACTGGTACACAAAGCCGATGAATCGATTGCGAAGCTCGGCTTTCGACAGCTCGTTGCCGCCGTGCATCGGTTGGCCACCGACGATGACTTCGCCATCGTCAGGATCGTCCAGGCCACCGAGGATTTGCAGTAACGTAGTTTTTCCGGAACCCGATGTGCCGATAATCGCGACACGTTCAGCCGACTGCACGACCAGGTCAACTCCGCTCAATACCTCGAGCACGCTGCCGCCTTCCGTGAATCGACGCGCCACCGCACGGCATTGCAGTACCGGCTGTGCGTCAGTCATAGCGCAGCGCCTCCGCCGGCGCAATTCGAGCCGCCATCCATGCCGGATACACGGTCGACAAAAGCGCCATCATCAGTGCAGATAACGCGATCTTCACGACATCCGTAACATGCAGATCGGCCGGCAAGTCGCTGATGAAATACACATCAGCGGCCAGCAGCTTGATGCCGAACGAAGATTCGAAAAAACTCACTATGCCCTCCAGGTTAAGCGCGAGAAGAATACCAGCAAGCACGCCGAACAGGGTGCCGACGATGCCGATAATGCTGCCCTGCGTTACAAAAATCCGGACGATGCTGGATGGACGTGCGCCGATAGTTCTCAGAATCGCAATATCAGACTGCTTGTCTTTGACGACCATGACCAGCGTCGAAACGATGTTGAAGGCCGCAACGGCGACAACCAGAAACAGGATCACCGACAGGATCGATTTCGTGATCTGGATCGATCGGAAGAAATTGAAATGACGGCGTTGCCAATGCATCGGAAATACATTTTCGCCAGGTTCGTGTGCGACCTCGTAAACGATTGCCGCGGCGTCGTATATATCCGTGACGGCCAGTCGAACTCCCGTCACCGCATCGCCCATGCGATACAGACGTTGTGCATCCTGGATGTTGATGAACGCGAGCCGGCGATCATATTCAAACATGCCAACGCGGTACAGACCGCTGACGGTGAATCGTTTGGTTCTGGGCATAATCCCGGCAGGAGTCACTATTCCTTGCGCGAGTATGACGGTCACTTTGTCGCCGATACCGGCCTGCAATGCGTTGGCCAGCTCGACACCGAGAATGATATTAAATTTGCCGCCGCCGAGACTGTCAAGCTGGCCCTCAGTCATGACACTCTCAACGCCGGAAACCAGCGCCTCGGCAGCCGGATCGATGCCACGCATTTCCACACCACTTAGGCGCTCCCCGATCACGAGCAGGCTCTGTCCCGAGACATAAGGTGCTGCCGCCCGGACCCTCGGGTTACGCATTGCCTTCGCCGATAAGGCCGCCCAATCGCCCAGCTCGCCATCAACGGCTTCGATATTGCCGTGTGCTGTCATCGTCAGCAAACGTTCTCGAAGCTCGCGATCGAATCCGTTGACCACCGATAGCACGATAATCAATACCGCGACGGCGATCGCAATACCCAGGATCGATATTGCGGAAATCAGGGACACAAAATTATCGCTACTGCGCGATCGCACATAGCGGTTACCTATCCAGAATTCGAAACCGCGATACATTGGCTTACTCGTACCGCAACGCAACAGCAGGATTGACATGCGCTGCCCGACGCGCCGGGTACAGCGTTGCGAGTGACGTCAAGACGAATGCGGCAATGGCTATGGTCATCACATCAGCCATCTCAAGCTCAGATGGAATTTGCGTCACGTAGTACACATCGCCCGGCATAATCTGGAATCCGAGCGCTTGTTCAATAAACGGCACAATGACCGGAACATTGACGGCAACGACAATCCCCAGCATGACGCCGATCAAAACGCCCGCCCATCCAATCACTGCCCCCTGCACGAAAAACACTTTGACGACACCGTTTGCACGCATTCCGAGCGTTCGTAGTATCGCAATGTCATTTGTCTTGTCAGTCACAACCATGACCAAGCTGGCGACAATATTGAACGCCGCAACGCCAATAATCAGCGATAGCATCAGGGACATCATCATTTTTTCGAGTCGGATCGCGCGAAAGTAACTGGCGTTTTCCTTCGTCCAGTCGCTGCCGACCCATCCGTCGCCAAGCGTCGCGATGATCTCGCTCGAAATAGTGGGAGCGGCCATGACATCGTGTGCACGAAATCGTACGGCCGTGCGTTTGTCACCCAGCCTCATGATCGCAGCCGCATCGTCGGTGTTGACCAAAGCGAGTGACCGGTCGTGATCAGCGAGACCCGCATCGAACACACCGGACAGCACAAATCGCTCCAGTAACGGCTGCATCGTCCCGTCTCCGACCGGCCGCGGAATCAGAAGAACCACTCCGTCTCCCAGTCGAAGCCCCAAATCCAGGGCGAGCACGCGGCCAAGAATGATATTACGTGCTCCGGGCATCAGACTGCCCAGATCACCCACGACCAGATTGATCGGTGTTGCGGGCAACGACTCCTCGTAACGGGGCTCAACACCGTTCACTCGCACCGCCCGCAATTCTCGACCGGACCGGATCATGCCTTCCATGTGCACCACTGGCGCCGCTGCCGCGACACCCGAATGCTCGCTTACGGTCGCAAGCAGTCCGCGCCAGTCGTCAGTCAACCCGTCGGAGCCGGTGATAGAACCGTGGGCGGACATGCTCAGCAGACGCGACCGCAACTCGCCCTCGAAACCGTTCATCACCGACAAAATAACGATCAGCGCCGCAACTCCCAGCGCGATTCCAGCCAATGAAATCAGCGTTATGAACGATACAAATCGGGTTCGGCGCTTCGCCCTGAGATAACGAAGCCCTACAAATAGCTCAACGGCGTGGATCATCCCGAAGCATTAGAACATATCCAATCCTAAGGGTGCAGACCGGGTGTTTTGCAACCGAAGTAAAGCGCAGCGCAGCGAGCCATGAGGGCGCGAAATGCCCGGTTTGTACTCTTAGGGCTGGACATACTCGTGCTATTTTGTGACCCATTTCACAGTTTTGCTATTTGTAATAAAACCTTTGAAATCAAACGTTTCTTGGCAAGACTTACAGTGATATAGTCATTCGGAATGAGAGGAGTACTTGCAATGACTAAGCTGCGAACACTGACTATTGTCGCGCTCGTTTTCGGGTGTATCGGGATCGCCGGCGCCGACAATCTGGACATGGACGGTACCGCACCTGTGGAGAATTCTGCCCGCCCGACGCGGGGCATGACACAGGCAAGTGTTGAAGCAAAGTACGGTATCCCGAGTGCCAGGACTTCCGCTGTTGGCGATCCGCCGATCTCAAGCTGGGAGTACAAGAGCTACATCGTCTTCTTCGAATACGATCGCGTAATTCACGCCGTCACAAAACGCTAACAAAACCTGTTGGAGCGCCCCTTGGGGCGCGAAATAACTATTGAAGCGCGCCTCGGCGCGTGAGTCGATATAATCGCGGGCCAATTTGACCGACGGCATCCGTGATCCACGATTCCCTGCTCCTTCCCCGTTCGCTGACCCTGCCTGAGCCCGGCAAGCGCATCGCATGGGGCCGTTTGATCGGCGCAAGTGCAGCGCTTGCCGTTGCAGAACTTGCCGACCAAATTGACAGGCCGATTCTGGTGCTCGCAGACGATCCTCGTCAGGCCGACCAGCTCGAGGCCGAAATTCAATTTTTCGCAGGTGATGACACCGACGTCAGTCACTTCGTCGAATGGGAAACGCTGCCGTGGGACAGTTTTTCACCGCACCAGGACATCATTTCCGACCGCATCAAAGTATTGTCCACGCTAAAAGGCATGCAACGCGGCATCGTCGTCGCCGCGGCGCCCGTGCTGATGCAACGCTTGCCACCAATCAGCTACATTGCCGCACGCGCATTGTCGGTGAAACGAGGCCAGGTGCTGCCGCGTGCGCCGTTTATCGATTCTCTGCTGGCGGCCGGCTATCTGCGTGTACCCCAGGTCATTGAGCACGGTGAATTTGCGATTCGCGGTTCCCTGATCGACGTATTCCCAATGGGATCCACCCAGCCGATACGTATTGATTTCTTTGACGACGAAATTGAGACGTTGCGGCACTTCTCGGCAGAGACGCAATTGTCGGCTGAAACGCTCGAGGCTTTTGCCGTATTGCCTGCTAGAGAAATTCCGCTGGACCCTGACTCCATTCAGTTGTTTCGTACTGCGTACCGCGAGCGATTTGAGGGACAACCTGCGAAGTCCCGTGTGTACCGAGAGGTATCCGAAGGTATCGCGCACGCGGGTATCGAGTATTACCTGCCGCTGTTTTTCGAGTCGACCGCGAGTCTGCTCGATTACCTGCCGGCGAATTGCCTGGTGGTTGCGCCTGACGGTCTCGAATCCGTCTTACAGAAAAGCTGGACCGAGATCGAAGAACGCTTCGAGTTATCTCGTCTGGACCCGGAACGACCCATTCTGACGTCCGAGGAGACATTCCTCACTCCCGCTGCAGTGCTGGATCAATTGCGTGCGTCACCGCAAATTCGTTATTCCTCACGGACGCTCGCAGACGCAAGAACTGTCAACAACTTGCCAACACGTTTGCCACCCGCGCTGAAAATCGAAGCGCATTACGAAGATGCGGCGGCAGCGTTGATGCAGTTTCTCGATTCCTTCCGTGGGCGAGTTTTGTTTACGAGCGATTCGCCCGGCCGCCGCGAACAGATTTACGGAATGCTTGCTGGCCGCAACCTCGACCTGTATCGAGTCGATGACTGGGCCATGTTCAAGTCCGGCGAAATCCGCATCGGTGTGGCCGTCGCGCCCGTCGAAAACGGCGTCTTGTTGACGGATGCAGGCGTCGCGATCATTGGCGAGCAACAGCTGTTCGGCGAGCGCGTACGACAGCGAAACAGGCGGCGGCGCATCGAGCGCGATCCGGAAACAATCATCCGCCAGCTCAACGATCTGCAACAGGGTTCGCCGGTCGTGCACGCGGAGTATGGCGTCGGGCGCTACCTCGGCCTGATCACGCTTGAGGCGGGCGGCATCGTCGCCGAATTCCTGCATCTCGAATACGCCGGCGGCGACAAATTGTACGTTCCAGTACACGCCCTGGAATTAATCACACGATTTACCGGCGCGTCTCCGGAAAATGCACCCCTGCATCGGCTCGGCAGCGATCAATGGGCCAAAGCCAGGCGGCGTGCCACCAAGAAAATCCGCGATATAGCGGCCGAATTGCTGGACGTCTACGCGCGGCGAGCAGCACGTCCGGGACACAGTTTTCACTGGGCAGAGTCCGACTACCGCGCCTTCGAATCCGGCTTTCCATTCGAGCTGACAGACGATCAGGACCAGACGATCAACGAGGTGCTCGCGGACTTGAGAAGTGACAAGCCGATGGATCGCATTGTTTGCGGCGATGTTGGCTTCGGCAAAACCGAGGTCGCACTGCGCGCAACTTTTGCGGCTGTGCACGGCGGTAAACAGGTTGCCATTCTCGTGCCAACCACCTTGCTCGCCCAACAGCACGGCCAGACATTCAATGATCGATTCGCAGATTGGCCTTTGCGAATTGAAGTGTTGTCACGTTTCCAGTCGGCCAAAGCCGCGAAATCGATCGTCGCGGGAATGCGTGCGGGAACCGTGGATGTCGTCATCGGTACACACCGATTGTTGCAACATACCAAGGATCTCAAAGATGTCGGCCTCGTTATCATCGATGAGGAGCATCGCTTCGGCGTGCGCCATAAAGAAGCGATCAAATCGCTACGCAGCCAGATCGATATTCTTACACTGACGGCAACACCGATCCCGCGAACCATGAACATGGCCCTGGGCGGTCTGCGCGACATGTCACTGATTACAACCCCACCGGCCGGGCGCCTGGCAATCAAGACATTCGTAACAGAGTGGAACGATGTGCTGGTTCGCGAGGCGTTCTTGCGCGAAATCAAACGCGGCGGACAAGTGTACTTTATTCACAATCGTGTCGAAGACATCGCTGCGGTCGCTGAACGACTTGGCAAACTCGTTCCCGAAGCGTCGATTCAAATCGCCCACGGCCAAATGCCTGAGCGCGAACTCGAGCAGGTTATGCTCGACTTTTACCATCGCCGCTTCAATGTCCTCCTCTGCACGACCATCATCGAAAGCGGCATCGATGTGCCAACCGCCAACACCATCGTGATCAATCGTGCTGACCGATTCGGACTCGCACAATTGCATCAACTCCGTGGTCGCGTCGGGCGTTCGCACCATCAGGCATTCGCCTATCTATTCGTGCCGCCGCAAACAGTTATGACAGCTGACGCCATAAAACGGCTCGAGGCAATTGACTCGCTCGAGGCTCTTGGGTCGGGATTCACTCTGGCAACCCACGATCTTGAGATTCGGGGCGCCGGTGAACTACTGGGCGATACGCAAAGCGGGCAAATATCGGAGATCGGATTTTCGCTGTACACCGATTTGCTCGGCCGCGCCGTGGCATCCCTCAAGGCCGGCGAGGAGCCCGACCTGGACAGTCCGTTTAGTGCCGGGGTCGACATCAACCTGCATGTGCCGGCGCTATTGCCCGAGGACTACGTGCCCGACGTGCACCTGCGCCTGATTCTGTACAAACGTATTTCTTCAACGGCCACAGCCGATGAACTCCGTGAGCTACAGGTCGAGTTGATCGACCGATTCGGCCTGCTACCGGATGCTACGAAAAATCTTCTGCGCATGGCAGCGATCAAACAGACGGCTACCGCACTGGGCGTAGAGAAGATCGACGCAGCCGATAAAAGCGGCTACCTGGTTTTCAGCGCGAAAAGTCACATCGACCCTGTGGCACTCGTTCAATTAGTGCAAAATGGCGATCATTCCTGCACGTTACAAGGCTCGCATCGATTGCAGTTCCGTGGTGACTACGCCGATCTCGAGCAGCGTTTTACGACGATCGAGAAACTGCTGAACCGTCTTGCAGTCAAACGAACTGCCGAACGCCCAGATTGAGAATCTTAATGATTGATATGACACGAAAGCTGACGCTCCTGCTGATCGCGGCATTTTTGCCACTTGCTGCTTTTGGGCAGGATGAATTGATCGACGACGAGGTCCCGGAGATAAAGCGCTATACGGTCGAAATAATTGTTTTCTCATACGTCGAGGATGTCTCGGTCGGTACCGAGGTATTTCCACCCGATCGAACCGAAGGTCCGGTCGACATCATCGGAGAAATTGTCGTCGAGGAACGCCGTCGTAGAACTCCTGACATGATCGATCTCGATCCTGTTTTGCTGACAGAAGAAGAATTCACGATGCTGGACGTCGTCGAGCGGTTAGTCCTGCTGGATGCCTATGAGCCGATTCTCCACGTCGGCTGGACGCAGCCAGGCTTTCCTCGGGAAGAGACTGAGGCAATGGAACTGGCTGTGTTCGGCGAACCGCCAGAGGGCCTGAAGGGCAACTTCAAGCTTTACCTGGGCCGCTATTTACACCTGGTCGTGGACCTGACCTTGGATGCGGCTACCGAAGTCGAAGAAATACCGATCGTTGACGAGAGCATTTTCTTATTCGGCGACGCGAGGCCGCAATACGAATTCGAGAGTGAACCTGACGAAGGGCCGGTGCGTTATCGCCTCCAGGAAACCCGCATTATCAAAAATGGCGAGATCCGATATTACGATCACCCGAAATTCGGCGTCATTGCCAAGGTCATGCGTGTCGAAAAGGCAGAAGATAGCGACGAAAATGAAATGGCGGAGTCGCCGCAGCTACTAGGCCAAACCGGACTGACTACTCCGTCAAAATCGCCTTAACTTAAGTATCAGCCTGTCAAGAAATTGCCGCGCCGACTGTTTGGCGCGCGCGCTGCTGGACAAGCCTACCCGGTATGACACCGTGACGAACTTGGAAGCAGCGGAACGCGGATGATGCAGGCCCAAATCCCTGACCGCCGCCGAGATGCGGGCGGCGAAGTCCCGCATACCGGATTCATCCGAAGCATGTGACAAGACGACGATTTCGCCACTATCGAGGCGGCCGACAACATCGCTGGCGCGACGTAAGCTGCGCCGCACTGTCTGACCGACGCGTCGCAGGCAGGAATCGGCCGCATGCCGACCGAACACGTCGACATAGGCGTCGAATTCATCAAACGAAAACACGACCAGGGCCAGTGAACTCTTCTCCCTGGCCACAACCGCCCAATCGTGGTCGAGCACGTCGAAAAATGCTCTTTCATTGAGCAGCCCGGTAACGGGATCGTCTCTTGAAAGATCGCGTATGCGGCGCTTTGCCTTGAGCAGCGCATAGTGCATTTCGCTGCCCGCGACAGCGCCCACCCCACCGCGCCAGAACGCCGCATAGAAACGCGGCTCCGTTTCATCGTCGATCGCCAGCGGCTTTAGCGCAAGCAGATACTCGCGACCCCCTAGCTCAACGGGAAAACTCGTTTCCCGCCGTGTTCGTAATGCTTCCGAAATATCCAACGCAAGCTCGCGACCGACAAGTTGCTCGATCACGACGGCGAATGGCTCATCCCGTGTTTCGTGACCGCCAATGGACTCGAATGCGTGATTGCTCCAGACGACGGGCCAATCCGGATGATCGACGCGAACGATGACCAGCGGCTCGGCCGAGGCCTCGATCACCTGTTCGAGGATTTTGCGATTGATGGATTTCACGCGTCGAGTTCCAGCGGCGGCCGTTCGCTCCAGCGCGCGACGGCGCTGCTGACTTTTTGCCACTCATCGCTCGCACGCAATGATTCCCGCGATGATTGCCCAGTGCCGTGCAACCGCGCGAGCCGAACCAGCGACAACGGGTTTGAATAATCATTCAGGGCCGCGACAGCCCGCTGAGCGGCACTTCGGTCATTACAAACCAGCACCATATCGCAACCTGCTTCAAGCGCCCGCAAGGCTCGTTGTGGCATTGCTCCATAAGCAGCCGTTGCCTTCATGCTCAAGTCATCGCAAAACACGGCGCCGCCAAAACCCACTCGCGATCGCAGTTCCTTCTCAATCCAGTGCGACGAAAAACCGGCGGGCATGTCATCCAACTCGCGATACACGATATGCGCCAGCATTACCCCGGCGATCAGACCGTTGAATGTCAGCCGCTCGTAAGGCCGCATGTCGTCGAGAAGAATGCCGTATTCGCGTCGATCAACAGGTAGCTGAAGATGAGAATCTGCGACCACGGCACCGTGACCGGGGAAGTGCTTGGCCACCGCGGCCATGCCCGCACGACGCAAACCTCGACAAAATGCCGCGGCCAACTCGCTAACTGCATCGGGGTTCGAATGGAATGACCGGTCTCCGATGATTTCACTGACGCCCCAATCCAGGTCAACACAGGGCGCGAAGCACAGATCGATACTGGCGGCCCGCAATTCGGACCCAATCAGCCAGCCCGTCTGCTGCGACAATTCGAGACCCTCCACCGCGCTGCGAGCGTACTCCCGGCCGATCAGGCGCATCGGCGGTACCGCAGAAAAGCCATCCCGGAACCGCTGCACCCGACCGCCCTCATGATCGACCGCAACCAACAGCGGCGGGCTCCTGAGCGCTCGAATCTCGGCAACCAGATCCGCGATCTGCTGCGGAGACTCGTAATTTCTTGTGAACAGGATGACGCCACCGACCGCTGGCTCACGCAACAAGTCGCGGTCGGCTGGGTTTAGCGCGACCCCGTCTAGGTCGAGCATGACGGGCCCAAGTGGCATACGTTGATTCTACAAAATTACGGTAAATATGCGTATTTATTGCTTATTGAACACTGCGATCGACTCAGCATGTGCCGTATGCGGAAACATGTCGATAATTCCCGCTGCCTCGAGTCGATAACCCTGCTCGTTGACCAGCGACCCTGCATCACGGGCCAGCGTGCCCGGATGGCAGGAAACATAGACGATACGCTGAGCTCCGATAACAGGCATGAGCTGCATGACCTCGGCAGCCCCGTTGCGTGCCGGATCCAGTAGCAACTTATCCCAGCCCCCGCGAAGCCAGGCTTCGCTGCCATCGATTTTGCTCAGATCCGCCGTTCGGAAAGTCGCGTTCTGCACATCATTGAGCGCCGCATTATCTGCCGCCGCCGCCACCAGCATCGTGTCACCCTCGACGCCCAGAATCTCGCGACACCGGCGCGCAAGCGGCAACGAAAAATTGCCGATGCCGCAATAAAGATCCAGCAGCCGATCGTCAGGTTCCGGAGCCAGCAGATCAATCGCATGGCGCACCATTTGTTGGTTGATGTCACTATTGATCTGAACGAAACCCACCGGGCTGAATTCAATCCGAATGTCGAACTCGGGCAATGTGTAATAGAGCGCTTCGACAGGCGCATCGGGATACAACAGCGCCACGGAATCGAGACCAGCTGGCTGCAGGTAAATCCGAACGCTGTTCGCTTTCCCGAATTGCTGCAGCAGCGCCGCGTCGTCGTCGGTCGGCGGATCAAGCACACGAAATACCAGTGCCACAGCATTGTCGGCAACAGCGACTTCGATCTGCGGCAGACGCGCTCGAATCGACAGGGACCCGATCAATGTGCTGAGCGCGTCGAGCATTCCGTCGACGGGCTTGGCAAGCACCTCACAACGATGCATATCAGTGATGAATGGTGCATGCCGCTCACGAAAGCCCACCAGTACCCTGCCCTTGCCGGGAACATCTTTGACCCCGAGTCTTGCACGCCGCCGGTAGTGCCAACCCGGCCCGATGATCGGAGGGAGCCAGGTATCTGGAGTCACTTTGCCGATGCGCTCGAGATTGTCCTTGAGAGTCTGAAACTTGATGGACTGTTGCTGCTGCTCGGAGACGTGTTGCAAGGCGCAGCCTCCGCAGCGACCGAAGGCATCGCAGCGCGGCTCGATACGATCGGCGGACTGCTCGAGAACCTCAAGGAGTTCGGCTTCGTCGAAATTGCGCCGCGACTTACGGCGCAGGAATCGAACCTCTTCCCCCGCCAAAGCCCCGGACACGAATACCTTCTTGCCGCTCACCGCAGCAATGCCGCGCCCGTCGTGAGTGACAGCGTTTATTCGTGCCGTTTCCGGTTCACGGCGACGTCGTGCCATCGTTGGGCCCTCAGCTCTCAGGCCAGGCTGCGAGGAACTCATTCAGATGCGGCGCTTCCATCGTCGACAGTGTCGACCTGATCAGTTGCAACTCACGTTTGAGATCTGCCTCATCAAGATTTCCGCGCATATGTTCGAAGCGCAGATACACGAGCCAGGTATTGACGACATCGGTTTCGCAGTAATCCCGGATTTCGCGAATGCCGCCGCGGAGATAGCAACCCCAGACTTTGTCGCCACTCATCCCCAGTTTGCCCGGGAATCCCAACAGCACCGCTGCCTCATTGAGACTCGCGCGGGCTCGTGGCTGAAAACCCGACAGCACATCCATGAGATCCACGTGGCGCCAGTGAAATCGACTCAGGTAATTGTTGAAGCGAAACTCCCGGTCCGCATCACCTGTCTCCCAGTAACGTGGCGCCTGGATACCGTGCTTCAAAGCCCGGTAGTGCAGGACAGGCAGGTCGAATCCGCCGCCATTCCATGACACCAGGTCGGGCGTGTATCGATCGATACCGTCGAAAAACCGCCGTACCAGCTCAGCCTCATCAGATTCTTCTTCGCCCAGGCTCCAGAGGCGAAATGTGTCACCCGTTCGCAATGCGACCGAGATCGCAACAATCCGATGCTGGTGCAACGGCAGAAACTCGCTACCGCTTTTCTGCTGTTGTTTGAAAAACATCGCTGACGCGACATCTTCATCCGACAAGTCACCAAGGTCCCACATACGGCGGCCGAATTCGACGTCCGGTATGGTCTCTATGTCAAACGAAAAACAATGCACGGCTTAAAATTCCTCAGTTTCGACAACGGCAAAAGCCACCACCAGACCCGCATCGTCGGTCAGGCTGACGTGCCCGGCGCCAATTCCGAGTTGCTCACAGACTCCACGCCCGCGATCCGACCAAATGATCAGCGGTCGTCCCCAATCATTGTTGACGATACCGACATCTCGCAACCAGACGCCGTGTCGAAAACCCGTACCCATCGCCTTTACGGTGGCCTCTTTTCCTGCGAATCGCATCGCGAGAAAGCGCACCGGAAATTTGCTGCGTCGAAACAGCTCGAGCTCCTCTTCCATCAACAAACGCCGCACGAAGCGCTCACCAAATCGATCGTAAGTTGCCTGAATTCGCGACAGCTCGACGACGTCCGTTCCAACGCCAAAAATCATGGTTTGCTCATCCTGATCGAGCTTGAGCCATCAATCGTTTCATTTCGGTGACAGCCATTCTGAGGCCCTCGAACACGGCACGCGCGATGATGGCGTGACCGATATTGAGCTCGACAATTTGATCGATTTCGGCAATGGCAGTCACGTTACCGTAATGCAGACCATGGCCAGCGTTAATGACGAGGCCAAGATCGCGGCCATAGCGGGCCGCGTGCACGATACGCTCGAACTCTTTTTTCTGCTGTACGCCCTCGGCATCCGCGTAACTGCCAGTATGCAGTTCAACGACGGGCGCGCCCGAGGCAACCGCAGCATCGAGTTGTGCCGGCTCGGGATCGATAAACAAAGATGTTCGAATGTCGGCGTCCGCAAGCTGGCTGCAGGCGTCACGCACTTTGTCCAGCTGCCCGGCAACATCCAGACCACCTTCGGTTGTGAGTTCTTCCCTTTTTTCAGGGACCAGGCAAACATCGGATGGACTCGTCGCAACCGCAATATTCAGCATCTCCTGCGTGACGGCGCACTCAAGATTCATGTGTGTGCGCATGACCTCCTTTATCGCGCCGAGGTCGCTGTCCTGAATGTGACGTCGGTCTTCGCGAAGATGCACGGTAATGCTATCCGCGCCAGCCTGCTCGACGATTGCCACTGCCTTGGCCGGGCGCGGGTACGGTGTTCCACGCGCCTGACGCAAGGTTGCGACGTGGTCGATGTTGACGCCGAGAAACAATGGAGTGGCTGGCATAGGGCGGTATTCTAGCTTGAAGTCGCGGCTGAAGCCGCTCCTACGAATTTCTTTGATGGTGCAGATCAACGAGTACCTTGCGACTCTTGAGTTCCTTGCCATCGAGGTGAAACCCAATGACTGCGCGCAACAGCCGGTTCGCGGCTCGCAGAACGCCCGGATCGTCAAACCGTTGCTCGGCAATAGCGAGCAGCTGGCCACCGTCGAACACGAGCGGCCCCTCGGATCGGCTCACACCTACCGGCCCTTGCTCAAATCGGTACTCGTAGTGCAGCTCCTCTCGCAGCGGATCGTGCGATCCGGCCTCGTGATCGAGATTGAGCGCGTACCCCAGCTGCCGCAATAGCTCAATTTCGAATCGTCGCAAGCAGGGTGCCACATCCTCGGCCTCGGCCTCGGCCAGCGCCCGAATGGCGCTCTCATAAATGCCGAATATTTCCGGCTGTGGGTCGTGGCGGTACAGAAAATGCATGAGCAATTCGTTGACATAGTATCCAGACAGAAGCGCGTCTCCGGACAATCGCAATGGCGCGCCATGCAACTCGGCACCTGTCAGCGTGCCAAGATCGGATCGTTGCACCCAGGACATGGCCAATGGCATGAATGGCCGTAACACGCCGCGCAGCCGTGACTTCGCGCCGCGACTTCCGCGGGCAACCAGCGCCAGTTTGCCGTGGTCGCGACTCATCACATCCAGAATCTGGCTCGTGTCCCGAAACGGACGGTGATGCAGGATGAATGCAGGCTGCTCCTGAACTCGCCTCACGGCAGCTCGTATCCAAGCCGCATCAGATCCTGTTCACTGTTCGACCAGTTGTCCTTGACCTTGACCCACAGCTCGAGATGCACGCGGCAACCGAGTTGCTCGCTTAGCTCGAGGCGCGCGGACTGACCGACCGTCTTCAGCACTTTGCCGCCCTTGCCAACAACAATGCCTTTTTGGCTGTCCCGATCGACCCAAATTACTGCGTTTATCGTCAGGCGGTCGTCATCCGATTCGTAGCGTTCGATCTGAACCGTAAGACCGTACGGTATTTCCTGGTGCAGCAAAAGTGTCAGCTTTTCACGAATCACCTCCGCCGCCTGAAACTCTGCGCTGCGATCGGTCTGCATTTCCTGCGGAAATAACAGTGGCGACGCAGGAAGAAAATTCGGGATAACGGCCATCAGCGCATCCAGGTTGTTCTTTTTCAAAGCCGAAACCGGAAAAATTTCCGCGAATTCATGCCGCTTTGACAAGGTCGCAATCGCCTCCAGCAACTGTTCCTTCGGATGCACACGATCCACTTTGTTCAGCACTGCGACAACGGGCGTCTGCATTGATCGGAAGCGATACACGACATCATCATCCTCTTCCGTCCAGCGCGTTGCCTCTGCAACGAACAACACGAGATCAGCGTCCGCCAGCGCACTGACTGCAGTACGGTTCATCAGCCGGTTTATCGCTTTGGCCGCCTTGCGGTGAATGCCGGGCGTATCGACGAATACGATCTGGGTGTCGCCCTCGGTATGCACCGCGAGAATTCGATGCCGTGTCGTTTGCGGCTTGTGGGTAACGATACTGATCTTTTTGCCCATAATGGCATTGATCAGCGTCGACTTGCCGACATTCGGGCGACCAATGACAGCAACGAATCCACAGCGTGTTGGCATTAGTGTGTATCGTCCTTGGCAAGTGCAACCAGCATCTTATCAGCGGATTCCTGTTCGGCGTTGCGTCGGGTTGTCCCGCTTCCTGTAGTCATCGTCGTGCCGTCCCTGACCGAACAACTGACTTCAAATCTCTGTTGATGCGCCTTCCCCGACACACCCACGAGCTCGTATTTCGGCAACCCGAGCGCCCGTGCCTGCAACCATTCCTGCAAACGAGTTTTCGGATCTTGCAATTCATCGACCGACGGAAGATTGATCAACCGCTCACCGAATGCACGTTCGATGACGGTCCTCGCAGCCTCAAAGCCCGCATCAAGGTAGACGGCGCCGAATATCGCCTCAAGCGCGTCCGCCAGGATCGATTCTCGCCTGTGACCGCCTGACTTACGTTCACCACCGCCGAGAACCAGATGATCTCCGAGCCCGAGTTTCGACGATAGCTCAGCAAGCGAAGTGTCTTTGACGAGAGACGCACGTAGTCGGCTCAAATCCCCTTCCGGCGCGTTGGCATGCGTACGAAAAACAACATCGGAAATGACAACTTCAAGAACCGCGTCGCCGAGAAATTCGAGCCGTTCGTTGTTATCACCGGGGCAACTTCTGTGTGTCAGAGCTTGTTGTAGCAAGTGGGTATCGTTAAATTCGTAGCCCAGCGTTGTCTGGAGCCAGGTCTCAGCCGTGGACGCCACGACTTCTAACGACGCACAATTTCAGTCTTATCGAAATGCACCGTGAATGAGATATGGCCAATAAAGGGCGTCGTATGATCGTAAACAGCAGATACCTGCAGTCCGCCGTCAACAGCCGTAACCGGAACGTCTCGCGCTTTGATCTCGCTAACGCTGTCCACATCGAAGCGCCGCGCGATCGATCGGCGTACTTCCGTCCGGTTCGCATTCTGGCCCTCGAACTCGGCAACGACGCCGTCGATGACTCCGACAATCTTCATGTAGTTCAGGTAGACGGGCATCAGACGGATGGCACCAAAAGCAAACAGCCCCATGAAGGCAATCAGGATGGTGATGCCAAGCGTTGTCATGCCTGCCTGTCGCCGCGCCGGGCGCCGTTGCAAGCCGTTCTGTAGTCGTCTCATGCCTTGCATAACGTGGCACTGCAAAAAATCGCAGCCTCCCAAGTGGATTACACCAGATTTAACGCAATTTTAGTGCTCAAAGCGGTGACTTGCACCACATTATTCGATCTTGCTGCCTATTCGGTCCCAACGGGGCCAGTTCCAGCCATCCACATGCATCCAGATCCGTACCGCCTCACCGACGAGATGGGACTCCGGAATCGCATGAATGAAGCGACTGTCGCGACTATTGTCGCGGTTATCGCCCATGACGAAATAATGTCCCATCGGCACCTCGAATGTGCCATCCGCGCGTTCATTAGCCGCATCTGTAATGAGTATCTGGTGCTGATGCTCGCCGAGCTGTTCAACGAATCGTGGATCGTCCACGGACGCGTGCGGGTGTTTTTCCAGCTCAATGCGCTGACCGTTAACCGTCAGCACATGACGTTCGTAAGTAATAGCATCGCCCGGCAGGCCAACGACTCGCTTGATGTAGTTGATACTCGGATCGGACGGCAAACGAAAAACGATGACGTCGCCACGCTCCGGTTCACCTGTCTCCAGGATTTTGGATTCGATGACGGGCAGACGCAGGCCATAGGCATATTTTTTGACAAATATGAAATCGCCCTGCAACAACGTCGGCATCATCGATCCAGAAGGAATTCGGAATGGCTCGAACACGAACGATCGAATCACCAAAACAAAAAGTAGCACTGGAAAAAACGATCGCGAATACTCGACCAGAGTCAGCAATGCAATCGAGCCACCCTTTTTGTGCATGCTGCGCCAGACAAATTTGTCCAGAGCAACGACAAGGCCCGACAGCACTGTCAGAACGGTAAGTATTAATGCTAGATTCATGCTCAAAATAGAGTTCTCATTTGTCCATTTTTAGAACGGCCAAGAATGCCTCCTGCGGAATTTGGACCGATCCTACCTGTTTCATTCGGCGCTTGCCGGCCTTTTGTTTTTCAAGCAATTTGCGTTTGCGAGATATGTCACCCCCATAACACTTGGCAGTCACGTTCTTTCGCAAGGCTTTGACCGTGCTACGCGCAATTATCTGGCTGCCGATCCCGGCCTGGATGGCAACTTCGAACATTTGCCGTGGAATTAGTTCTCGCATTTTCGCGACCAATTCCCGACCGCGTCGTTGTGCGCTCGCACGATGCACGATGATCGACAGCGCATCAACACGTTCTTTGTTAATCACGACATCAAGCCGCACGAGATTCGCAGGCTCAAATCGTTCGAAATGATAATCGAATGATGCGAATCCACGGCTAACCGACTTGAGCCGATCGAAAAAGTCGAGCACAACTTCCACGAGCGGCAATTCGTACTCAATCGAAACCTGGTTGCCCAGGTATCGAATGTGTTTCTGAACGCCGCGCTTCTCGACACACAACTTGATGACCGCACCAACGTGTTTTTCCGGAACCAGGATATTCGCGGTGATGATCGGCTCACGCAATTCGTCGATTTCGTTGGGGGGCGGAAGTTTGGATGGGTTATCGACGTACAGAATATTGCCGGCGGTGTCCACAACCTCGAAGACAACGGTCGGTGCAGTCGTTATCAATTCCAGGTTGTACTCGCGCTCCAACCGTTCCTGCACAATTTCCATGTGTAACATGCCCAGAAATCCACAGCGAAAACCGAAACCAAGTGCAACCGACGTTTCGGGCTCGAAATGCAATGCCGCATCGTTCAGGCGCAGCTTTTTCAGCGCCTCACGAAAATTTTCATAATCTTCGGATTGAATGGGAAACAGGCCGGCGAATACGCGTGGCTGAACTTGCTCGAAGCCGGGCAACGGTTCTTTACAGGCATCGTGAGTCAAAGTGAGTGTATCGCCCACGGGAGCGCCGTAAATATCCTTGATGCCGGCGATCACGAAACCGACCGATCCGGTCTGTAGTACGTCACGATCCTCCATTTTCGGTGTGAAGCAGCCTACACGGTCGACCTGATGTGACATACCGGTCGACATGACGGTGATCTTGCTGCGCTTGGGCAGCTTGCCATTCATCACGCGCACTAAAGACACGACACCCACGTAGTTGTCGAACCACGAGTCAATGATCAGCGCTTGCAACGGACCGTCAGGATCGCCCCCGGGTGCCGGAATTCGGTCCACAATGGCTTCGAGAAGCTCCGGGATTCCTTCACCGGTCTTGGCACTTACCATTGCAGCATCGGTCGCATCGATGCCGATGATGTCTTCTATCTCGGCGATTACCTTATCGGGCTCTGCCGCCGGCAGATCGATCTTGTTCAATACGGGAAGAACTTCGAGGCCCTGATCGATGGCTGTGTTGCAATTCGCCACACTTTGCGCCTCGACCCCCTGCGCGGCATCGACGACCAGCAATGCCCCTTCGCAGGCCGCAAGTGAGCGCGAAACTTCATAGGAAAAGTCGACGTGACCGGGCGTATCAATAAAGTTGAGTTGATACACCTCGCCATTCTTGGCCGTGTAGTCCAGCGACACGCTCTGAGCCTTGATCGTAATGCCCCGCTCGCGCTCCAGGTCCATCGTATCCAGGACTTGTTCGGCCATTTCGCGCTCCGCCAGACCGCCACATAGCTGAATAAACCGATCGGCAAGCGTGGACTTGCCGTGATCGATGTGGGCAATGATTGAGAAATTACGGATATGGTTCATGTCGGGGTGTTGCTCAAAATCCTTGTGAGCGCGTCGCGATCGAGATGATACTGGCAGATGAAGTCCCCATCATATTTAACCACGGGTACCCGAGTATCGTATTCATTGCGCCAGTCTTCGCGAGTATCGATATCGCAGACGGCTAGCTCGAGGCGCCCACGGATCAACGGCACTAGTTCGTCGATCAATTGTTCACATAAGTGACAGCCGCGACGACTGAATACCTGCAGTTTTGGCACCTAAAGACCGGTCTGCGCGCCACGCAGCCTCTTTGCGACCCTGGGCACGAAGTTGCCGAGGCAAGCCGCGTGCTGTAGCCGCCACCTGCTGACGACCAGTCCGCTCAGAAGACCGACTATTGCGGCGCTCGCCGCCGCCGCATCGCCGAGCGCCATCACATACGCGAAGCCTGCAGCGACGATCGCGCCGATCATCGGCAATCCATAAACAAGGAGCGCCGCTTGCAGTAAATTGTTCGGCGTCAACGCAATCTCGACATTATCGCCCTCGGCCAAATCCAGATTGGCGCTGAATGAGGCTTCAACCTGCCTAAGTCGACTGCTGCCCACCAGCAACCCTGCACCGCAGCCGTTGCCCGCTGCGCAGCGTGGACACGCAGTGCTGACGTCGACGTCGACGATGGCCCGCGTACCGCGGGCGTCTGTTACAAGGGCTCGAATGATACCGGTGGGGTTGTCCATGCGGGATGATATCCCTTTTGGGGAACAGGGCGCACCTACCTTGGCTGCATGGACCTCGCGATCTGCTCCACGGTCGCGGCTGGCACTTCACCGACTGCGGTCACGCGGAAATCTCCTGACGTGACACTGAACGCATTGGAAGCACCAACGCTCGAGCGGCCCGCAGCTTTCTTGTCTTTTTCTGGCTCGATGAATACCGACACACTGGCGAGCCCGTCACTCAGCATTATGTGTGTGACAGGATCATCCGTACCCGATAATCGCTCGCCGCGCGTAGACGTAACTCGAAATCCGGGTGGCAAATTGTCGCTATCCCAGTCAGTAACGACCTCTGGCGCAGCCGTTCTGTGCGGCTTTGTGAACCAACGAAAACCGTCGATATCGATCGATGGCTGAATATCGCTGATATCAATTTTCGCGTTGAACCTGATGTCGGCGAATATGACCTGCTCGATTATTTTGCCGTGTTCGTCCAGGAGCTTGGTCTGCAGTGGAAATCCTGTCGCGACGTCCAGCCAGATTCGATGGCCGTAGCGAAAACTATCGTGCGGTCGAATGGCGAGCATGATGGTCTTGCGGCCGGCAACGCGCTCCTTGCGAACAATCGAGACATCGTATTCGTTGCCAAAACGAATATCACTCGATGGCAACGTCGAGAATAGCGTGCTTTTGTCATCCCACTTTTCGACCAGCACGGATTTCCGTTCGGGCATGATGAAATGTACTTCGTTGCCGTTCCGAATGATCTCCAGGTCTTTACCCTCCTGGATAATCACCTTCTCGCACACGACACCATCAGACACCATGTGCATGACCTTGAGCACGTCGACTGTTCCATCCTGAATTCGAATCACCGTGCCTTCGTAGTTGGCCGTTTGAACCGCGCTGGTCATTTTCTTCAACCAATCTCGCGGTCCCGGGTCCTGCGCATAAGCCAGTTGCCCAGCCAGCACGAAGCCGACGAACGCGACCCTGATCGCCGCAATCGTCTTTTTTTGAGTAATTCTCATTGCGCTGTCGGTGTTACGGCGTTTGCCGTTGCTCGGTCGCGTCGTCCGGAGGGTCTATTTCTTCCAGGTATGTATCGAGATTTTCATTTTCATGCATTCGTACGGTGACAAGCCGCACGCCAAAGTTGTTGTTTCCCGATTCCGACGACAGGCGGTTGTGCCGTTCGAAATACTTGAGCTCGGGTACCGTGTAGGATCCGCTGTCAACCTCTGCCGCAAGCGCTTGCGCGGCGGGATCGCCCTCGACACCCGGAACCTCGGCCAATTGCTGCAAACCGAGGATAGCGACCAGCGCTACGCTCGCGGCTATCGCAATACCAGCTAGCGGTCGAACGTAGCGGCCCGTAGCGACCTCGATACCGTCGATATCTTCGTGGATCGATTTGTCATCGATTGCCGCTGAAATGCGCCCACGTAAGGCATTAAATCCGGCCACGTTACGCTGCCCGCGCAGCGCACGACCAACGGCGAAATACTCGGCCGCTCGCTGCCTGAGTTCCGGATCCTGGCTCATCCTTCGCAGCAGCAATTCCGCCTCGTTCTCCGGTAATTCGCCGTCCACAAATGCAGAGATCTGCATTTCTATTCCTTCGTTCATTTCTAACCGCCTGTTTAACGTATCAGCGTCCCGACTTTCTTGCCTATGGCATCCCGGGCCCTAAAAATCCTCGATCGCACCGTTCCGACCGGACAATCCATGGTCTGTGCGATTTCCTCGTAACTCATCCCATCCAACTCTCGCAAGATGATGGCCGTTCGCAGATCCTCTGGCAGAGCCTGGATGGCACGCTCCAATGTTTCCTGCAACTCCAGACCCAATGCAATTCCTTCCGGAGTATCCGTCTCCTTCAGTTTGGCATGCAGTCCGTACTGTTCCGGTTCCTGTAAATCGAGCTCGATGTCCGCTGGCCGCCGCCGCTGCGCTGCAAGATAGTTCTTCGCGGTGTTCACGGCAATGCGATAAAGCCACGTGTAAAACGCGCTCTCGCCACGAAATCGCGGCAATGCCCGGTAAGCCTTAATAAAGGCTTCCTGACTGATATCCAATGCCAATTCCGGGTCGCGCACATATCGCATCACCAGGTTGACGATCTTGTGCTCGTACTTGAGCACCAATAGATCAAACGCGCCTTTATCGCCTTTCTGAACCCGTTTGACCAGCTCCTTGTCCGTCGATTCATTCGACATGCGGGTGTATCCGACCGACTCCGGGATAGACCGGCGAGACCATCGAAAGTTCTTCCGACAAGGTGCTATAAACTCGCATTATGTGACACAGTTCTGGGGCCGCCGCTGCTGGCATCGAAACGGGGGCATGTTAGCAGCTTCAGCTGGCTGCCCCCAAGTGCCGCCATATCACCTGCAAGCGCCGCCATTGCTCGCTTTGCAGTGAATTTCGGCGCAGCAACTCATGATAGCGGCCACCGCTCGCCGGCTTTATTCTCAACCACGCCAGTTTTGGCAGCACGATGGATCCGTTGCCGATCGTCGCAGCTTGCCAATGTCCGTCATTGTCATGGAGTTCGACCTGACCGTCAGAATGCAACCGAATGCAACCGAATCGTTTATGCGCAGACGATATAACGATCAATTCTGCGCCCATCGCAGTCAGCCAGATGCTGGATCCGGCAGCGCGAAGCAAGCCGTCGATCGGCAGGCTGATAATGGTGATGAGCCCAAGTGCCATTGCCGCCCAAGCCGCGGCTAGCACAATCTGACGCATCGCGGTGTCAGGAGTCAGATCTGTCGAGTAGCTTCTGGATGACAACGGTCAGTTCCGGCGGGTGTGACTGCTGCTGCAATAGGTAGCCTACGAGATCCGGATCGGGAAGCGCCAAAAGTGAGCGAAATGCCGCCTTTTCGGTGTTGCCGGCCGCATCAAACCGATGCTCCAGGTAGCCGAGCAACAACTCGTCGAGTTCGCGCATTCCGCGTCTACACTGCCACCGTATTTGGGTCGATTCCACAATCATCTTTAATACGCCGTGGGAGGCCCTTTAGGGCCGAAAGTATTCGGGCCTGAAGGCCCTCCTACAGGGAGTCCTACTCATTGCCTTCTCGCGGCAAGCATTTTCTTGGTTGCGGCGATGGCCTGCGCTGGGTTGAGCCCCTTGGGACAGGATTGTGTGCAGTTCATGATCGTGTGGCAACGATACAGCTTGAATGAGTCGTCTAGGTCATCAAGGCGTTCGTCGGTCGCCTCATCACGGCTGTCGACCAACCAGCGATACGCGGCGAGCAATGCCGCCGGACCCAGGAACCGATCGCTGTTCCACCAGTAGCTCGGACAAGCCGTCGAGCAGCAGGCACACAAGATGCAGGCCGCAGGATCGTCAATTTTCTCCTGATCTTCCTTGCTTTGCAGTCGTTCGTGATTGGCTGGTGGCGGGCTCTTTGCCTGTAGCCACGGTTTGATCGCCGCGTATTGCGCGTAGAAATTGCTCAGGTCGGGCACGAGGTCTTTAACCACCGGCATGTGCGGTAGCGGGTATATCTTTACGTCGCCTTTCACATCCTCAATGGCCCACGTGCAAGCCAGCAGGTTTTGACCGCCAATGTTCATGGCACAGGAACCGCAAATGCCTTCCCGGCAGGAACGGCGAAATGTCAGGGTCGGGTCGATCTCATTCTTAATTTTTATCAGGGCATCGAGCACCATCGGGCCACAGCTGTCGAGGTCGACATCATAAGTGTCCATACGGGGATTATCGCCACTGTCCGGGTCATATCGATAAACGGCGAATTGCCGCGTGTTTGCCGCCCCGGCGTGCGCCGCGAAGTGCTTGCCTTTGCGAATCCTTGAATTGGGCGGCAGTCTGAAATCAGCCAAGTCTCAACTCCTAATAAACACGCGCTTTCGGCGGAATCGCATCGACCTCGTCGGTCAATGTCTGTTGGTGAACCGGTCGATAGTCGAATGTCACCTCGCGGTTATCATCCACCCAGGCCAGCGTATGTTTCATCCAGTTTTCATCGTCCCGATCAGTGTAATCTTCGCGAGCATGTGCCCCGCGACTTTCGAGCCGATTTGCGGCCGACTCAATCGTTGCCGTTGCGTTGAGCATCAGGTTCTCAAGTTCCATGGTTTCGATCAGGTCAGTGTTCCAGACCAGCGAACGATCCGATACCTTGACGTCGGCAAGCGTCGCAAAGCTCTTCTGCAATAGCTGCAACCCTTCCTCGAGCGACTCGCCGGTGCGGAAGACCGCCGCGTGATTCTGCATGATTTTCTGCATTTCGAGCCGGATCTCGGCAGTCGGCCGTGCGCCGTCGGCATTGCGCAATCGATCGATACGTTCGACGCTGTTGCGACCGGCATCTTCAGTAAAAGGCGCGTGCGTTGCCAACGGTGTCATCGTGTCGGCACAAAAACGTGCTGCTGCGCGGCCAAATACGACCAGGTCCAACAGCGAATTCGAGCCCAAGCGGTTGGCGCCGTGAACTGATATACAGGCCGCTTCACCGACAGCCATCAAGCCTGGCACGACCGTCTCGGCATTGCCGTCTTTGCTGGTGAGGACTTGTCCGTTTAAATTGGCGGGCACGCCGCCCATGTTGTAGTGCACGGTCGGCAGGACCGGAATCGGCTCCTTGGTGACATCGACACCGGCGAAGATACGCGCGGACTCGGCGATACCCGGCAGTTGCTCACTGATGACCTCAGGCCCGAGATGTTCCAGGTGCAGATAGATGTGGTCGTTATTGTCGCCGACGCCGCGACCTTCACGAATCTCAACGGTCATTGCACGACTGACGACATCTCGAGACGCAAGATCCTTAGCGTTCGGCGCGTAGCGCTCCATGAATCGTTCGCCATCGGAATTGGTCAGATAACCGCCCTCCCCGCGCACGCCTTCTGTAATCAGCATGCCAGCACCGTAGATGCCAGTGGGGTGGAATTGCACAAACTCCATATCCTGAACTGGCAGGCCTGCGCGAAGCACCATTGCGCTGCCATCGCCAGTGCAGGTGTGCGCCGAGGTGCACGAAAAATACGCGCGACCGTAGCCGCCAGTTGCGAGGATGACCTGGTGTGAACGGAACCGATGCAAACGGCCCGTCGCCAGATCGATGGCAACGACGCCGCGACACGCACCGTTTTCCATGATCAGGTCAACGGCGAAATACTCGATGTAGAACTCCGCATCGTGTTTGAGAGATTGCTGATACAGCGCATGCAGCATCGCGTGGCCGGTACGATCAGCTGCCGCGCAAGTTCGTTGCGCGGTGCCTTCGCCAAAGCGCGTGGTCATGCCGCCAAACGGCCGCTGATAGATCCGTCCGTCATCGGTGCGGGAAAAAGGCACGCCGTAATGCTCAAGCTCGATCACCGCTTCGGCCGCTTCCTTGCACATGTATTCGATCGCGTCCTGATCACCGAGCCAGTCTGAGCCTTTGACGGTGTCGTACATATGCCAGCGCCAGTCGTCCTCGCCCATATTGCCGAGTGCGGCGCTGATACCACCCTGAGCAGCGACCGTGTGGCTTCGGGTCGGAAAAACTTTTGTAATGCATGCCGTACTGAAGCCGGATTCCGCCAGTCCGATAGTTGCTCGCAAACCGGCGCCGCCGGCACCGATCACGACCACATCGTGGCTATGGTCGATAAACTCGTAGTCGCTCACGCGCCCAGCCCAATTCTAAAAATCGCGTAAATCGCCGCGAGAGCAAACAAGACATGTGCAAGTCTTGATGCGATATGCGATGCCACTGTGATGCCCTTTGCGTGCACGTAGTCATCGATCACGACTTGCACACCGAGATAGGAATGGTAGGCCAACGTTATTGTCAGCAACGTCAACAGAAAAACGTTGAGTGGATCGGCAACGAATGCAACGACGACTCCGTGTGCGAGTGCATCAAGGCCTCTGATCGATCCGGCAAACCAGAGTCCGAGAAATACCAGCAAAATTGCCGTCACACGTTGTGCCACAAAATGCCTGGTACCGGCTTTCACAGCAACGTCCAGAACGCAGCCGTCATTCCACTCGCCAACAACAGCACGAACCATGCCGATGCATTCGCCTGGTATTTTTCGAAGCCGTAGCCAACGTCCCAGAACAAATGTCGGACGCCGTTCGCCAGGTGCAAGAAAAATGCAAAACTAAAACCGATGAGCATTAACCGGCCGATCACTGACGACAGCAGGCTCGCAACGCGATCGTAATCGGCGGCGCCTGCCGCCGCACTCATGAGCCACGCACCGAGAACGATCAGCCCGACGGACATCGCAACACCCGTGACCCGGTGCAGGATAGACAGTGTCATCGTAATCGGCCAGCGATAGATCGAGAGATGGGGTGATAAAGGACTTTTAGTATCGCTCATAACATATTGTTATTTAACATTTTAAATCATTAAAAATCAATGCAACGACCGGCCTTTTCCCAATCACCGTAGCGTGTCGGGTCAGGGCCCTCCCGACCGCCAATTTCTTTCGGCTTTTCGGGTTCGCACTGCTCTTCGACGGCATCTTTTTCTGTATCCTTTGCGTGCATGGCGAAAGTATGCCAGACACAGGATTAAGATGTCAGACACCCCCTATTCAACGATTATTGTTAGCGGCCCGGATTCTTTCGACTTTCTGCAGGCGCAGTTGACCATCGACTTGCAGTCGCTCACAAGCAAGACCTTGATTCGGTCAGCATGGTGTAACCCCAAGGGCCGGGTCATTTGCATGCCCTACCTGACGCAAGATGCTGATAGCTATTTCCTGACGATACCGACCGAGCTTGTCGATCTCGTCATGCAACGTCTGACCCTGTTTCGATTTCGCGCAAAGGTGGAATTTGAAGCACGAACCGCAACGCAAAAAGAACTCGGCATCGAGACAACGGTAGACGATTGGCTGCTCGAGAACCTGCGTGCCGGCTTGCCCGAAATTTGGCTTCCACAGTCCGAGAAATTCACACCGCACATGCTCAATCTCGACATGCTTGACATTGTCAGCCTGGACAAAGGCTGTTATCCCGGACAGGAAATCGTCGCACGCACGCATTTCCGCGGCTCGAGCAAGCGACGCTGCCTGCGATTCGAGAGCACGGAACCATTATCTCCAGGTGACAAGATCTCCGACGGTCAACGTGATGTTGGCGAGATCGTTAACGCGATCGGCAATGACCTGCTGGCGATAGTACCGATCGACAAAAAGGATGTTCCACTCGAGGTGAATGGTGTGGTACTACGATATATAGCACTACCGTACGTTGGCTAGCTCTTGGATGGGATGTTATTCGACCGAAGTAAAGCGCAGCGCAGCGAGCCATGAGGGAGAGGAATATCCCATTTAAGGGCTAGCTTGAATTTGATCGCCCGCATGGCGGCCTCCTACAACAAGCTAGTCAAATACCTCCGGCCGCATATGCGGAAACAGCAATACATCTCGAATGGATGCCGAATCTGTAAAGAGCATGACGAGCCGATCGATTCCGACGCCGATGCCGGCCGTCGGCGGCATACCGTACTCGAGCGCGCGGATGTAATCGTGATCGAAGGCCATGGCCTCATCGTCACCGGCTTCACGATTGGCGACCTGCGCACGAAATCGATCCGCTTGTTCTTCGGGATCATTGAGCTCTGAGAATCCATTGGCGATTTCACGGCCGGCAACGAATAATTCGAAGCGGTCCGTGACGAACGGATCATCATCGTTGCAACGCGATAGCGGCGAGACTTCTGTTGGATATTGCGTGACAAACGTTGGTTTGCGCAACTTGTCTTCGCCGTTTTTCTCGAAGATTTCTATCTGCAATTTGCCCGGCCCGTAACTTTCCTCGACGCGGACATCGAGCTTTTCACAAACACCAACGAGGTAGTCCCGATCACGGATTTTGGATGCGTCGATTTCCGGATTGAAACGCAGGATAACTTCCTCGATGGTCATGCGGGCGAAGGCTTTGCCGAGATCAAATTCTTCACCCTGGTAGGTCAGACTCGATTCGCCCAGTATTGCGTCCGCCATGCCGTGCATCAGCACTTCGACCATGTCCATAAGGTCTTCATAGTCCGCGTAGGCGCGATATAGCTCGAGCATCGTAAATTCGGGGTTGTGTTGCGTCGAAACACCTTCATTGCGGAAATTTCGATTGATCTCGTACACACGCTCGAATCCACCCACGATCAGGCGCTTGAGATTCAGTTCCGGCGCGATACGCAGGTACAGCGACATGTCGAGTGCGTTGTGGTGCGTTGTAAACGGACGGGCAATAGCACCACCCGGCGTCGATTGCATCATCGGCGTCTCGACTTCGAGGTAGTCCTGCGCGTCAAGGAATGCCCGAATGTATGCGACGATTGCCGAGCGCGTCCGGAAGACCTTGCGGCTTGCCTCGTTCATGATCAGGTCCACATAGCGCTGCCGGTAACGCGTCTCCGTGTCCGCCAGTCCGTGGAATTTTTCGGGCAGTGGCCGCAACGACTTCGTGATTAACCGAATCTCGTCTGCCCTCACAGTCAACTCACCCGTCTTGGTCCGAAATAACGTGCCGCATGCTGCAACAATGTCGCCAACATCCCACTTCTTGAATCCCTGGTAGATGCCGTCCGCCAGGCGGTCAAGTTCCAGCCGGACCTGGATTTGTCCCGACCGATCCTGCAGCTTGATGAAGCTCGCCTTTCCCATGACGCGTTTCGCCATCATGCGGCCGGCCACCGAAACCTCGACGTTTTCCTCTCTCAGAGTGTCGTCGTCATGATCAGCAAAAGTCTCCAGCAGCTCGTCCGCAATCGCGGTCCGCCGAAAATCGTTCGGATACGCATTACCCTCGTCGCGCATCGCGTCGAGCTTGCGCCGCCGCTCGACAATGAGCTTGCTTTCGTCAGGTTTTTTGTTTTCGGTCACTCGCTTACAATCCTTGTTTGAGGCTGGCCTCGATAAATTCGTCGAGCCCGCCGTCCAAGACGGCCTGAGTGTTACTGGTTTCGACGTTGGTACGCAAATCCTTGATGCGGCTTTGATCGAGGACGTACGAGCGTATCTGACTGCCCCAGCCGACGTCAGCTTTGTTTTCTTCCACGATCGACGCCTTGGCGCGACGAACCTGCATCTCGAGTTCGTACAACTTGGCTTTGAGCTGCTTCATGGCCTGCGCCTTGTTCTTGTGCTGGGAACGATCGTTCTGGCATTGCACAACCGAATTCGTTGGCAAATGCGTGATCCGCACAGCAGACTCGGTGCGGTTGACGTGCTGCCCCCCTGCACCGCTGGCGCGATACACGTCAATGCGAAGCTCCGATGGGTTGATTTCAATATCGATGTCGTCATCCACCTCGGGCGAGACGAACACTGATGCAAACGAGGTATGCCGGCGATTGCCCGAATCAAAAGGCGACTTGCGCACGAGCCGGTGCACGCCGGTCTCAGTTCGCAACCAACCGTAAGCGTAATCGCCAACGATGTGCACAGTCGCGCTCTTGATTCCCGCGACCTCTCCTGCCGATGCTTCGATGACCTCGGATTTGAACTCGTGCGCTTCCGCCCAGCGCAAATACATGCGCAAGATCATCTCGGCCCAATCCTGGGCCTCAGTACCGCCGGCGCCGGACTGAATATCGAGATACGCGTTATTGGCGTCCATATCGCCGGAGAACATGCGACGGAATTCCAGTTCGGCTAATTGCTGTTCGAATTTCTGAAGATCGCCCACCACTTCGTCAACAGTGGCCGTGTCGTCTTCCTCTATGGCCATTCCCAGCAGCTGACCGGCATCATCGAGACCGGCCGTCAGTTGATCGACTGTGATGACGACCCGCTCGAGCGCCGCGCGTTCCTGGCCAAGGGCCTGCGCACGTGCCGGGTCATCCCAGACATCGGATTGCTCGAGTTCGCGCTGAACTTCGGTTAGACGTTCCGATTTGCCGTCGTAGTCAAAGATACCCCCTCAACGCGGCGACGCGTTCAGTCAGGTCGACAATCGTGTGTTTGATCGAGCTCGTTTCCATGGCAATAAACTGTTGTTCGGGCGCGGACGACGCGCGATCTTATCACGCGTTGCTGTCGTGCAACGCGGTGATTTGCTCAACGACGAGTTGTGCCGTCTCGACACCCCGAAATTCGTTAACGTCGAGTCGAAACGCAAGCTGTACCACGCCACGATAGTTAGGTCCTGCCTGGTTAAACGCGATGGCGTCCATCACGCCACCGCCACCCGCCGGGTGTACTCGCAATTTAAGATGTTTCTCGCCAACGGTACGTTGTTCCACGACAGTGAAGTCACCACTCCACATTGGTTCGGGAAAGCCCGACCCCCAGGGACCCGCGTCGCGCAAAGATCTCGCGAAATTCAGATCGAAGGAGTCTTCGGGAAGTACGCCATCGCTGACGATCGCACCGCTGAAGTCGGCATCCGGATACAGGCGATCAAGCTGCTCCGCTACCGCCCCGGCGAACGATTGATAGTCCTGCTCGGCGATCGTCAAGCCAGCCGCCATCGCGTGACCGCCGAATCGCACGATCATGTCCGGATGAGTCGCCGACACGGCCTCGAGCAAATCGCGGACATGCACGCCGGGAATCGATCGAGCCGACCCTTTGAGCAAGCTCTCTGATTCTCGCGCAAATGCGATCACTGGCCGGTGACAGCGTTCGCGAACACGCGCGGCAACCAATCCCACGATGCCCTGGTGCCAGCTCGGCTCGTAAAGGCAGACACAAGACGGCCATTGCTGGTCCGCAAGCGAATCGACGTACGAGAATGCCTGTTCCTGCATCGTAGCCTCAATATCGCGACGTTCACTATTGATCCGGTCAAGCGACTGCGCATGGCCTTGCGCCGCGCTGTCATCGTCAGTCAGCAGGCACTCGATTCCTATGGATATATCCTGTAGCCGACCGGCTGCGTTAATGCGTGGTCCAACAACGAAACCCAGGTCGGTGCTGACCGTGCGCGAGAGATTCCGGCCAGACTGAGTGAGTAGCGCACGAATTCCGGCTACGGTCTTGCCACTGCGCATACGGTTGAGACCTTGCTGAACCAGAATCCGATTGTTGTGATCAAGCGGTACGACATCCGCTACGGTTCCCAGCGCCACAAGATCCAGAAATTGCGCCGGAACTTTCGCGGCACCACTTTGACCACTATCTTCGAGATGGCGGCCCAGCGCTGCCATCAGATAGAAAGCGACGCCGACCCCGGCCAAATTGCGACTTGGGAACGTACTGCCATCGAGATTCGGGTTGACGATGACATTCGCATCGGGCAACTCCTTGCCAGGCAGATGATGATCCGTGATCAATACGGATATCCCCAGTTCCCGCGCTTCCCGAACACCCGCGACGCTCGAAACACCATTGTCGACCGTCACGATCAGGGATGGATTGCGCTCTGCGGCAACTCGAACGATTTCCGGCGACAGGCCGTAGCCGTACTCGAAGCGATTGGGAACGATGTAACTAACATTCGCAAATCCATACGCCTGGAAACACCGCAACAGCAACGCAGTGCTGGTTGCACCGTCCACATCAAAATCGCCAACGATGACAATGTGCCGGTCGCGATGCGCCAGCAAGAGATCAACGCCATCGCCCACGTGCTCGAGCGAGCCCACCGGGGCGAGGCCGCCGAGACCATAGTCAAGCTGATCCGGGGTGGTCACACCGCGTGTCGCGTACAAGCGCGCATGCACGGGATTGAGCATCGCCAGGTCGGACAGGACGACGGGGTCCGGTGTTTTTCTTAAGACGATCGGGCGCGGCTTTTTCAATTCGGTGATCCAAACAATGACGGCGAGCGGCGCCAGAATCGCCACCGGTTTGACCGCCGCACATGTATTTCATGTCCATCCACAATAATCAGCACGAGTTTACTGACGCGTCCTGACCGCAGTGCGACACGAAGTTCATGCAGGCAAGGTTCGATCCAGTCATCGTCATTTTCGCCGGCATTGGGAACTGCCACGAACCCGGCCACCGATGCCTCGAGGCAAGCCGCGATCGACCCGGGCCAGTCGCTGGTGACGCCTGTCTTGCTGAGCCAATAGCCTTTGAGCATGGGATCGTCGGCGAATAAAGGTGGGCGAGGCTCCGTATTCTGCTCGGGCGCAAAGCCGCCGCCCCATAACCACAATGAATTTATCGGTGGCAAGCCCTCCGACTGGCGACGCAGATTCACCTCGTGATCGTGCAACGCCATTTCGACTTCGCTGCGCAATTTGCGATAACTTCCACTTTCCTCGCCGCTGGGCATGAATTCGTCCGGTTGTTGCTGGTCGATCACAATCGCCGGGTACTGCGCAGTGGCCAGGGGATCCTCGGCGCGCACGTAACCGCAAGACCCGATTCTCGCAAAACCGAATCGCTCGTTATCGCCAAGCGTTTCCTGCAGGTAGTCAAGCAGCGTCCGCAGGTCCGCCGTCGACACAGCTTCGCCGTCTAACGCATGCAAACACAAATGATCGAGCCTCGGTTCGAGATACACTGGGTCGGCCGCAGCGATCCAGACAGTGGGACGATCGCCCGTCTGACCCCACATCCTGAGCGCGGCGATGCCGTCCTCCGGGTATGGCAAATTGAGAACACCGAGTACGGACTCCAGTAGCTCCCGGGGTTTCTCCAGTCGTTTGACTGACGCTCGCGACAACCATCGCCGCAGCCCCTTGTTTGGGACACGGTTTCCGGCGAGTGATGGAAATACCACCACTGCAGCGGTTTTGTCGTATGGGAGTGTCACGATGATTGCGGAAAGACGCGAGCTTTGTATGATGCGTACAGGTGTCCAATGTTAACGGAAACACGAATTGAAGTTCACACTTGAATCACCGCCCGGTGTCACGATACGCAGCACCTCGGATGGGGAAATCCGAATTGGCAAGCAGGTATGGTCGCAACCGATCGCGCTGACGCCCGCGGGCGTGCTCGAGGATTGGGCGCCGGTGCCGATCGAGTCATTGACCATCGATGATCTCGCCATACTCATCGAAACCGGACCTGAGCTGATCTTGCTCGGCACCGGCAATCAGCAGTTATTGCCGGATCGTGATTTGATGTTCGCGATGGCACGACGTGGAATCGGCCTCGAAGTCATGGATACGCCCGCTGCAGCGCGAACATTTAATGTCCTGGTTGGTGAAGGCCGGTCCGTCGCTGCTTTGCTATTCCTGTAACGGGAAAAACATGAGATGAAAATATGGGTAGACGCGGATGCGTGTCCAGTCGTTATCAAGGACATTTTGTTTAGAGCAGCGCAACGAACCGAGACATTATTGACGCTAGTTGCCAACCAACACATGCGAGTGCCTGCATCCGATTTTATCCGGACGATTCAAGTTCCGTCGGGCTTCGACGTCGCGGACAGTGAAATTGTCAAACAGCTTGACGCCGGCGATCTCGTTATCACGGCAGATATTCCGTTAGCCGCGGAAGTTATCGAGAAAGGCGGCCACGCGCTCAATCCACGAGGTGAGTTGTATTCTCAAGACAACATCAGGGCACGGCTGAACATGAGAGATTTCATGGATACCTTGCGAGCCAGTGGAATACATACCGGCGGCCCGCCCACCATCAGTCACAGTGACCGGCAGGCGTTCGCAAATAATCTTGACCGGTTCCTGGCTGCAACTTCACAACAAAAAGATAAATAAGAATGGATATCTATTCCGGCGCAATACTGATTAGCCTCATCATTTACGTAGCGGTCGGCAATTACGCGGGCCGCCGGGTCAAGAAACTCGATGACTATTTCGTTGCCGGACGACGGGCACCCACACTGCTGATTGTCGGCACGCTGGTGGCCAGTGTGCTCAGCACCAATATCTTCCTCGGCGAAACCGGCTTCGTGTACGAGGGTCAGGCGGGTCCGTACTTGTTGTGGCCGCCAATCGGCGCGATGGGCTACATATTCGGCGCCCTGTTGTTCGGACGCTACCTGCGGCGCAGCCGTGCTCTGACTGTGGCTGACTATTTCGGGCAACGATTCAAATCACGACGCGTCCAGATTGCAGCAGGAATTACCATTATTTTCGGCCTGGGCGGCTACTTGCTGGCGGTCACCCAGGGTGTGGCTTTTCTGCTCACCCACGTCACCGATTTCAGCTTCACACAAGCGCTGATCATCAGCTGGGCCAGTTACACAGCATTCACCATGTATTCGGGAACGCGCGGCGTAATCCTCACCGACACGCTGATGTTCTTGCTGTTCACCTCGGTGGCCATGCTGGCCCTGGTCTTCCTCGTGCAGGATGCCGGAGGTTGGGCAACGGCTGTGCAGAAACTGGCCACATTGCCGGAAAAACCGGACCTGATGGCCTGGCACGGTATCGTGGGTAGCGACACACCATTTACATCTGTGCTGGATTTCACGCTGTGGAACATCACGCTGGCAGTGGCCTGGGGCCTGGTCTACGCGGTCAGCCCCTGGCAGTCCAGCCGTTACCTGATCGCCCGTGACGAACACGTCGTGATGCGTGCGGCCTGCATCGCCGCCATTTTTCTGATTCTCATGGAGTTGACTTTGTATGCCGCCGGTGCCGTGATCAATCTCAGCGATTCCGGCATCGAACCCTCGGAAGAAGTGGTGATTTATGCCGCCCTGAACCTGTTGCCGGAATTGCTTGGGGCCTTGCTGCTGGCCGGCATCATGGCCGCTGGCCTGTCCTCCGCCTCGACGTTTTTGTCGCTGGTGGGGTTTAGTGTCAGTAACGACCTGTTCCGGCACGAAGGGGTCGATGACAAGAAAATGTTGCAGCTCAGTCGCCTGATTATGCTGGGGATCGGTCTGATAACACTGGTGATCGCATTTTTCTCACCGATCGATATTTTCTGGCTGACCTATTTCGTCGGCACGCTGTTCGCGTCATCCTGGGGACCCGTGGCACTTATGAGCGTCTGGAGCAAGAACATCACGGCGGATGCCGCGTTCTGGGGCATCGTCAGCGGGTTCGCATTCAATGCCGTACCCAAAGCCCTGGAATATCTAGAGTGGATCAGCTTGCCGTTCTGGCTGGATCCAATTCTGCTCGGGGGGCTGGTCAGCCTTGTGGTGGTGCTGGTGGTGTCCCGCTTCGGCCGCGTGAGCGACGAGGAAAGAGCTTATCGCCTGCAGCTGCACCAGGTTCCACAGCAGGAAGTCAGCGCTTCCAAACTACGGCTTACGCGCTATGCACCTTTAGTCCTTGCCGTTTATAGCGTCACTATGTGCGTCATCTTGTTCACGATTTATGTGCGGCCGTACCAGGAAATCACCGGGACACTGAGTGCGGGTGGCGGCATCAGCTGGTTAACCGGCGAGTCTCTGCTTGTGTTGGCTGGTCCGATCGTGGTGTTGCCGACAGCATGGATCGCCTGGCGCATGATTCGCAAGTCCTATGGCTGACATCGACTAACAACCCATGTCGATCAATGGGCATTTGGTCATCGGGACGAAAAGGTTTTCAATCGAGAATGACATCACCTGATATGCCGTGACTTTCCATCATGATGCGCAGATTCTTCAGAGCGTCGAGCTGAATCTGCCGCACGCGTTCGCGGGTAACACCGATTTCAGAACCGATTTGCTCCAGCGTCGCGCGCCGGTAGCCGCGCAAGCCGAATCGACGCTCGACCACCTCTTGCTGCTTTTCGCTCAGTTCGCCAACCCAGTGCTCGACAATTTCGTTGACAACATCTTTTTGCGCGCAGCGCGACGGTTCGCCGTCACGCCGGGCCTCGAGCCTGTCGACGGGTCCGCTGTCTTCCTCCGATTTACCGGCACAAATCGTCACCCGATTGTGCAGCGACAGGAGCCGCTCAACATCCGCAACATCCCGATCGAGATATTCCGCAATATCGGCCGCCGTTGGCTGCGAATCCTGTTGCTGCCGAATGCGTCTGGCCGCACGCAAACAGGAATTGATGTCTTTGATGACATGTATCGGCAATCGAACCGTGCCGGACTGATTCATGATCGCGCGTTCGATCGTCTGCCGTATCCACCAGGTTGCGTAGGTTGAAAAACGGAAGCCGCGTTCGGGATCGAACTTTTTGACCGCATGAATCAGACCGAGATTGCCTTCCTCAATAATATCCAGGAGCGGCAGACCTCGATTGACATAGCGACGGGCAATTTTGACGACGAGGCGCAGATTGCTTTCGATCATACGTTGGCGGGCTGACTCGTCTCCCCGCTGAGCACGCCTCGAGAAGTACTTCTCTTCATCCGCGCTCAAGAGCGGCGAGATTCCGATCTCGCTGAGGTAGAGCCGCGTCGCATCACGCGAAGTCGCCGCCGTCTTGCCATTTTGACCGTGCCGCACAGTAAACCCCCTGCGTCGCAGGAAGCGATGCACTGTCGTCAGACTGGAGTCGTGTTATCTCGCAGGCAGATATTGTCGCGGGTTAACCGGCTTGCCGTTGCGCCTGATTTCGAAATGCAGCCGCGCCTTGCGTTCCGGCCCCTCACCCATGGTCGCTATGCGCTG
>Ga0114950_10000136_pt1 | contig 42510 bp, 32 predicted proteins | sample N075metaG_FD_83503 | JGI IMG/M metagenome (GOLD analysis project Ga0114950, IMG submission 83503) | Deep subsurface microbial communities from Kermadec Trench to uncover new lineages of life (NeLLi) - N075 metaG | ecosystem: Environmental > Aquatic > Marine > Ocean trench > Sediment | place...
GAGCCGGGGTCAAGGCCGCGAAGCGCCGAGCGAAGCGAGGGAAGCCTTTACGCCGGCGAGCACCGTGGTCTGCTGAGGGGGCGATGGCAGACGGTTTCTACCCACAGATTTTGCCGAAGACCCCAAATTACTATATCTGTTATATCTGTAATGTTCAGCACGCGTGGCGTGAGTGTCCGTTGATTGGCCAGTCCGTTTCACACTACCGGATCGTGGAAAAGCTCGGCGGCGGTGGCATGGGTGTCGTCTACGGAGCCGAGGATACGCGGCTCGGCCGTCGGGTGGCTTTGAAGTTCCTTCCCGAGGGGTCGTCCCGGGACCGGGCAGCCTTGCAAAGATTCCTACGTGAGGGGCGGGCCGCCTCTGCATTGAATCATCCGAATATTTGCACGGTTCACGACATCGGCGAGCACGAGGGCCGACCGTTCTTCGTCATGGAGCTGGTCCGGGGAGAGCAGCTCGGTGAGTGCATCTCCGGCAGACCGTTTTCGACGGACAGGCTCCTCCATTTGGGGATTCAGATTGCCGATGCACTCCGAGCTGCACATTCAGAAGGGATCGTTCACCGGGACATCAAGCCTTCCAACATCATCGTCACGAAGGAAGGGAACGTGAAAGTCGTCGACTTCGGCCTGGCCAAGCTCGTGCGGCCGAGCGGAGGTGCGGGCAGCGAGGCGCCTACCGTTGGCTGGGAGGAGAGGGATTTGACCGCCTCGGGTGCCGCCGTGGGAACGGTGTCCTATATGTCTCCCGAGCAAGTGCGAGGGCAAGACGTGGACTTCCGCACCGACATCTTCTCGTTGGGAGCGGTGCTCTATGAAATGGCGACAGGACGGCGGGCTTTTCCGGCGAACACGGTGGGGATCGCCTTCGAAGCCATACTGAATCGAGCCCCAGTCTCTCCGATCGAGCTCCGTCCGGATCTCCCGGAAGAAGTCGAGCGCATCATCAATAAAGCGCTGGAAAAAGATCCCGATCTGCGTTACCAGAGCGCCGCGGACTTGAGGACCGATCTGAAGCGGCTACGTCGGGACACCGAGTCGCGCCCTTCGGGCGAGCGGCGCGGAGCGGTTGCGGCTCCCTCGCCCCGACGTTCGAAGGCGTTGTACGGAGCCGTTGCTCTCGCGCTGGTAGCCCTCGTCGCGGGTGCGTTGACGCTGCTCCGAGATCGCCTTGAGCCTCCGCCAACGCGATCCGAGTGGGTGCGGCTCACCGACTTCACGGACTCGGCCACCTCGCCCGCCCTCTCCCCGGACGGACGCATGCTGACGTTTCTTCGCGGGGCGCCGGGACGTTTACCGCGCCGGGACAGGTCTATGTCAAGATGTTGCCCGACGGGGAGGCGGTTCAGCTCACCGACGACAACACGACGAAGATGAGCCCGCGGTTCTCTGCGGACGGAAGCCTCATCGCTTATACCGTACCCTGGGATACCTGGGTGGTGCCGGTGCTGGGCGGGCCACCGCGGCTTCTATTGCCGAACGCTTCCGGCCTTTCTTGGCTCGAAGATGGGCGCCTTTTATACTCGGAGGTCGAGGCCGGCTTCCACATGGGCATCGTTAGCTCCACGGAAAGCCGCACCGAGTCCAGGGGTGTCTACCTGCCGGCTGACGAAGTCGGTATGGCGCATCGCTCCTACATTTCTCCCGATGGTGACTGGGTGCTCGTGGCAGAGATGGACGGGATTGGGTGGTTGCCCTGTCGCCTGGTTCCCATGGACGGAAGTTCACCTGGCCGCCCGGTGGGACCTCCGAAGGCACAGTGCCGCTCTGCAGCCTGGTCGCCGGACGGAAGATGGATGTATCTCACCACCAACGCCGGCGGCAGCTTTCACATCTGGCGCCAAGGTTTCCCGGACGGGAAGCCTGAGCCGGTGACCTCCGGTCCTACGGAGGAGATGGGCATGGCCATGGTTGCCGACGGTCGATCCGTCATTTCGTCCGTCGGCACCGAGCAGAGCATGCTCTGGTTTCGCGACCGCGCCGGTGAGCGGCAAGTGACGTCCGAGGGCTTTGCCATGTTTCCCCAACTTTCCGCCGATGGGAAGAAGCTTTACTACCTGGCGCGGAGCAGCGAGTCGCGTGCCTACATCGCCGGGCACCTGTGGGTTGTGGCTCTGGAATCGGGCCGCCGGGAGCGATTACTGCCGGATTTCATCATCGCCCAGTACCACATCTCGAACAACGGCGAGCGAATCGTTTTCGTTGCCATGGACTCCAAGGACAGACCGAATCTCTGGCTGGCCCCACTGGATCGCCGCCGTCCACCCCGCGAGGTTCCGTCGCCTGCGCCTTTTGAGGCGGCGTTTGGGGGTCAGGGTGACTTGTTCGTGGTGGAAGCGGGAAAGCTCGACGTACTATCTCTATCGAATGAGAGAGGACGGCACGGAGCGCCAGAGGGTGGTGCCAGAGCCGACCGTGAGAGCCAACGTTTTATTTCGGGGAGGCAGCCTCGACGTTTCTGCGGACGGCCGCTGGGTGCTGGTGGCTATGGGACGTCCCGGAACCAAAGAGAGCCTCTACACCGTGAAGGCCTATCCCGCCGAGGGCGGCGAGGCCGCTCCTATTTGTGACGACTGTTGGATCGAGTGGGGGCCAGGCGGGAAGTTCCTTTATGTGGCCTTCGATCGCTTTGTGCCTGGCGTCGAAGTTGCCGTAGCGATTCCCATTCCTAGCGGCGAAGCCCTCCCGGCTCTTCCGGACAATGGCCTCCAGAGGGAAGGGGATGCGCTAGCGCTTCCGGATGTCCGGATCATCGAGCCGGGATCGATTGCACCCGGTCCGGATCCTTCCATCTATGCCTTCATGCGCACGACCGTCCAGCGAAACCTCTACCGGATTCCCCTCCCTCCATGAGATAACCATCGAAGTACCAAGTTCCGCTACGTCGATCCACACGCCGCTTTTCCCTAACCATAACTTTGCTCGTTGCTCTGGCCATCTACCTATCGCCGAGACATCCACTTGCACGCTCGATACATGGTTGCGACGGGCAATCTGAAGTGGACGTAGGGACCTTCCGCATCATTTTAATCTGGGTGCCAGGTATCCAGACTCTTGCCGCCACCGGAAACCCATATTTCATCTTCCTCGAAATTGTCACTGCGACGCTTATCTTGAATGATAAGCGTGGTGGTAAAATCCGGGTACCCGTCGTCGTTACGTCCTGTTCGGACTCAACCATGTTCTATTCTTGACCGCAGCGGATATGGGCTGGTGGCAGGCCCTCGCAGCTTGGATCGGCGGGTAAAACCTAGTCGCTGGATTGTCCTGCATCCAGATTACGCCGCAGATGCGGTGCCTAGAATCACGACGCGTGGTTCTTTGGCACGGCCGCCCATCCCGCGCCGGGCCGGGCCGCGACACAATCAGCTTCGAGATGACGTGCGCGTTTTGGGGAGGTCGAACCCGGAGCGGCGCGCATGGGAGCTCCACGCCAAGCCCGCTGTGTCGTTCATCTCGAGCTATTAAGCGTCGCGTGTACCACTCGATTGACGAACACCTGCCGAGGCGAGCGCCAAGAAGAAGGGCCGTTTGCGGGCGCTCCTGCCGAACACGTGTGCATCAAACGTTTCAGCGGAAACGTTTCCGTTACCTTCCGTAACGTTTCGTTGCCGTTGGAGCGCACACGTGTGCACCGACTCAAAGTATTACTTGAGGTGGTAGCGCTCGATTCACGGATTGGTTCAGCGTCGATCAAGGCGCCTAGAGCTTCCTTGCCACGGTGCCCTCCGGGTGGTCGTACCATCCAGGATCTTCGTAAGACGTGATGCCCTCTCGGATCTTGACCACGGTGAACATCCCACCCATCTCGATCGGACCGAAGGGTCCATCACCGGTCATCATCGGAAGCGTATTACGCACGCCTTTCATGTGCGCGGCATGGCTTGCGTGCTCGGCCATCCCCGTCTCTCCCATCGCCATGTAGCCGGGAACCAACTTGGAGATCTTTGGCCCAACCTCCGATTGGTCCACTCCAACGACATTGGGGATGTCATGCTCCATGACATTCATCGCATGATGGTTCTTGTGACAGTGAAAGGGCCAGTCGCCGGGGTTGTCGGCTATGAATTCCACAACCCTACAAGTTCCGGGAGGAACGTTCATGGTCGTCTCGGGCCAGTAGGCAGTATCCGGCAGCTGTCCGCCATCGGTTTCCACGATTCGAAAAAAGTGTCCATGGATATGAATCGGATGCGAATCCATACTCAAATTGGCCAAACGGATCCTCACCCTTTGGTCTTTTCGAACGACCAGCGGAGACGTGCCCGGATAGGCTCTTCCATTGAACGTGAACGTGTTGAAATCGGTCATGATGTTCGGGTTTGGTGTGAACGAGCCCGGCTCCACGTACCATTCTGCGAGAAAGATGGCGAAGTCGCGATCGATGGGCTGTGCTCGCCGCTTCGGGTGAATCACCAGAAAACCCATCATCCCCAAGGCCATCTGGACGGTCTCATCGGCATGCGGGTGATACATGTAGGTTCCGTGCTGTCGCAGGGTGAACTCGTAGACATAAGTTTCCCCTGGCTTGATGTGCGGTTGCGTCAGACCTCCGACGCCGTCCATGCCGTTGGGAAGAATAATCCCGTGCCAATGGATCGTAGTGTGCTCCGGAAGACGATTGGTCACGAGAATACGAACGCGATCGCCCTCGACGGCCTCGATGGTCGGGCCAGGGCTCATCCCGTTATAGCCCCAACAGTTCACAATCATGCCAGGGGCAAACTCGCGCTTGACCGGCTCGGCGATGAGATGAAACTCCTTGACGCCGTCCTTCAACACGTAAGGGAGGGTGGCTCCGTCCGGAGTTTCGACCGGGGTGTAACCCAGTTGATCGGCGGCGGCCCTCGTGCGGGAACCCGCTCGCGCTAATGCGCCAAGTCCTGTTGCGGCTGCCGCAGTCTGCCAAAAACCACGTCGGGTGAACTTCATGGTAGGACCTCTTTCTTCTCATCGGTTGAAAAGAGCCGTGAAGACGTTTGAGGAGTGCTCGGTCCAAGACGTCCACCGAGCGCTCTTTCGAGCTCTACGCGCGCAATCCAGTAGTCACGCCACGCTTCGATATAGGCCCGCTCGGTCTCTACTTCGCGCTCCCGCGCCGCGAGCAGGTCGTAGGTGCCCTGCAGCATCATGTTGTATTGCTCGAGCGTAAGCTGAACGATCTGTTGTCGCTGCGGGAGCAGCCGATCACGGTAGTACTCCGTCAATTCTCGCGACGCAATCATGAAATCGCGGGCGAGACGAACTTCCGAGCGTGCATGAATCGAGAGATTCTCCAGTCGACGTTGCGACTGAAGAAGTTGGGACTCGAGCCGCGCGATCGCGGCCTGCCCCTGGTCAAAAACGGGGATCTGGATCTCGAGCGATGGCCCCGTCACCCGCGCGCCATCGATGTCTTTCTCGGAATCAATGCCGATCTCGATGCCCATCGGAAAAAAACGGGTACCTTTGGTGAGCGCTAGTGCACGTGCCACCTGATCGATCCCCTTCCGCGCAGCGGCGATATCGAATCGCTGCTCGAGTGCGACGGCCTCGAAGAGCTCCACCTGTGGATCCGTATCTGGGAGGGAGGGAAGGCCTTTTTCCGCAAGCCAATGTATCTCTTCGCCCCACAGTCCCATGTAGCGGTTCAGGGCTTCGCGTCGTCGACGTAGGTCGAGCTCTGCCTTCACGATATCGACGCGTATCTGATTGTAAACGGCGCTATGTTGCTCCAGATCGAGCTCGTTCAAGTTACCCGCTTGCTCCTGAAGTGCGGCGAACTCGGAAGCGGCCAGACGGATCTCTCCCATCAACTCGAGTCGTTCGAGCAACTCTTGACTGGCAAGGAGCTCATAGAAGGCCGTTTTTACTTCAGCGGCTAGCCGAATCACTTCGTCCGCTACGCGCAGCTTTGTGCGCTCGAGCTCAACGCTAGCGAGTTTCTTCTTGAGCGGCAGGATGAAGACATCCAGGAAGTCGAGGGCAAGCCCCACTTCGGCACGGGTAAAGTGAAACGCCGGGTTGCCTATGCGGGACGCCTGCGCGAGATCGGCTTGAGAGATACCGATCTCCTCGAAACTGGCGAGAAGGGCGCGATTGTTCAAAAGGGCGATGCGCACGGCCGTGTCGACGTCAATCGGCTCGGCAAGCAGATCGTGAACGACCTGTCGCGTCACTTCTGTCTCCTCGGCGGTCCGGGGCCATTCCGGCGTAAGACCCGAACGAGCGGCTATCTTCTGCCGCATGTCCAGAAACGCCGGTCGAGGGTTGGTGCTCGCACATCCGCTCAGCCCGAATAGCGCCACGCTTCCTAGAAGCGAGCCTCCGAGAAAGCGCGCGATGTAGCTAAGAGCGTCATTCACAGGACCGGGTCCTTTCTCAGCACGAGAGTCATTCCGCAACGAGGGCAGCTGCTTCCCTCCTCACCGGTAACGTCCGAATGCATCGGACAGACGTAGACCATCTCGGCTGTATCCTGCGCGTGCTCCGAATGGGAACTCGCGGGCGGTGGACTCTCAGAACCAGCTTCTGATTCCGCAGTGGAGTCCGCGGCAAGCCCAGTGCTATATGGAGACTCCTCGCCAATCGCCGCACGGGGATCGCTGGGATCCGGCTGCGACAGCTGCGAAACGGTGACCGAGCAACCGGAAGCAAGCAGGGCCGCGACCCAAACCAGACTCACGCTTGATGGTAAACGACGAGACGAGAACATTTTCCTAACTAGTGACATTTCAGAACCTCACCACGAGGTAAGCCAAGCGAAAGGGATCCCCGCGAGCTCTGGAAAGTGAACGGGTTGTGGGCTCGCGGAAGCGATTAGCGAGGGTGTCGTGTCAAATCAACAAGACGGTGCTGCGGACATAGGGAAGGAGAGGATTGGTCAGGCTAGGGGACTCCTCGCGGAGCACGCCGTATGAAGGAATGTCCGTTTCAATCGGAAGACGTTCGAGAGGAGCAACAAACTTCGAGGCTTTGGCGACAATTTTCTCGAAGCGCGACGCCGAGACCATCTTCCAGCTCGCATGGTTGCCGCAGCCCTCGTTCTCTGAAGGCTCGGGCGCTGCGTCGTGACAGTTCCCAGGGCTCGTCGGCACGGAAGAGGTGTGCTCCGTACCCTTGTGGATGGCATGTGCCTCCTCGCATGGGAGCGCGAGGCACTGGGCAAGGCATTGACCCTGAGCCACGATGGAAAACCCCAGCATCAACAGCGTCGCTCGAAGCATCCGTGTCCCAGCCATCAGGCTCTCATTATAGGTCAATTGAAAGATACACCAAACTCACTCTCGAGCTTTTGGCTCGCTCGTGCCGTCTGCCGAAAGATGATACAAACCTCCTTGCTCGAGAGTCGTTAACAATATTATTGATGGGAGATAGAATCATGAGGTCATTCGTCGCTATCGCAACGTTCACCGCGATCTTCTTTTTGTCTGCTTTCGCCTCTTCTCACGAACGGAAAGAGATCGGGGGCATGCAGGTCGTTTTCGGTGGGGAGCCCGAGCCTGTGCTCGACGGGGAGATTTGTAACCTTACATGGCGTTTCGCCGATCTAGAAACGGAAGAACCGGTGGCGGATCTCGAAGCCGTGACCGCCAAGGTTATGTTCGAAGGCGAGGCGTTCGGACCCTTCAACGCGCGGAGCTCTCGGCGTAACCCCGGCACGTACACGACCCAACACATATTCACGAAAGAAGGCGACGGCGAAGTGACGCTGAGCTTCAAGAAAGCTGGGAGCGACGAGGTCTTGACGGTCTCGATGAAATTTTCGGTTCGTCCGCGAAAATCGATCGAGATCCCGTAGAGAGCCTCGGGAAGCTTTAGTTCGACGTCGCTTTACCCGATATCCGCTTCTCGAACGGAGGAGGGCCCGGGAAGCCCGGAGGATCCAGCTCGATCAGCCGCAGCACTTCCTCGATCGCCGCTTCGAGCTGTGGGTCTCCGCCCTTCGCCATGAGCCCGGGGTCGTCAACGACCGGGATGTCCGGATCGACGCCGTGCCCCTCCGCGAACCAGACTCCATCGGGGCTGAAGATGCGCCCCGGTGGTGCGGTGAAGGTGCCACCGTCGATCGTGCGGTGACCCACGGCGGGACCGATGAGTCCGCCCCAAGTGCGCTCGCCGATGAGCGGCCCGACTTTCATCTGCTTGAAGAAGAACGGGAAAGCGTCCCCACCCGATCCCGCCCAGCCATTGATGAGCATCGCCTTGGGACCATAGTGAGCGACGCTTGGATGGGTGACGACGGCTCCGTGGCGGAACGCGATGCGTGTCACCGCTTGACGATGCATCTTTTCGATGAAGCGGTCCGGGAGCTGTCCGCCTGAGTTGAAGCGCTCGTCGATAATGAGTCCCTGCTTCGACATTTGGCTCGTGAACTGCCGCACGAGCTCGGTTTGGCCGGGCACCGCCGTGTTTGGAACGTAGACGTAGCCGATGCGGCCATCCGATGCTTCCTCGACCTGACGGCGGTTGCGCTCGATCCACTCGAGGTGTCTGAGGCGCGTTTCGCTTTCGAGGGTCTCGACGACCACCTCTCGAGCGCCCTCCATGCTCGGTTGCGAGCTCACCGTAAGCGCGACGGTCTTGCCCGCGAGACCTTCGAAGGCAGCGTAGGGATCCTTGCTGACGTCTAGCGGCATTCCGTTGACGGCGAGGATGTAGGTGCCCTCCTCGACGTTCACACCCGGCGCGCTAAAAGGCGATCGGGCTTCGATATCCCAGGCGGCGCCGCGAACGATCCGCGCTATCCGGTAAGCTCCCTGATCCACCGCCCAGTCGATGCCGAGCAGCCCGACCTTCTTTTCTTGTGGTGTCTCGGTATCGCCGCCTCGAACGTAAGTATGAGAGGCGTTTACTTCGGCGATGAGATCGCCGAGGACGACGTTGACGTCCCAGCGGGTGACCGCGTCGCTCAGCAGCTCGCCATATTGGCCGCGCAGAGCGGACCAGTCAAGGCCATGAATGGACGGGTCGTAAAAGAAATCTCGATAGGCGCGCCAGACATCGTTGAAAATCTGTTGCCACTCCTTCCGGGGGTCGAGCATCATTTCTAGCTCCGCGGTCGCGAGGATCTCCGGTGCCTTTGCTTCCGGCGGGCCGTTCGGCTTCTGTGGTTTGGACGCGTCGACGATGCGAAAGTCTTCTTCAAGTTTCGTGAGGATCTTCTTGCCATCGAAAGAGAGCTCGAAGCTCTCTGCGTCATCGAGAAGCGTCATCTCCTCCCGCTTCTCGAGGTCGAAGGCAACAACCGGCCTTTTTCGCGATGACGATCCGCTTCGCGGTAGCCGATGATAGAGCACGCGGCCGGAAGTCGCTCTGAGGCGGCCGTAGTTCCCCTCCTCTGCCGGAAGGAGGGTCGCTCTCGATTCGAAACCGTCGAGATCGATGGCAACGGGCTCGGGTCCGTCCGTCTCGTCGGCCTCATCCGTTTCTTTTTCGTCCGACTCGCTCTCGGCAATGACCTCCTCGTCGTTTCTCGGCGCCAAGGGCGAGGGGACGTCCCGGCGCAAAGAAACCGCGACAATGTTCGTCGTGTTCGGGTAGACCCAGGTGGCGTCGAGGTCCGAATAGATGGGGCGAAGGGTTCGGCCGGAGAAGTAATAAAGATAGCGGCCGTCAGGATCGAATACCGGATCGCTGTCCCGGTAGTAACCCGACGTCACCTGGTGGCTCCGTCCCTCGTCCGTGTCGAAAAGAAAAATCGCCCGAGAGCCCGTCTCGAGCCCACGTGCATAGGTGAGCCATCGACTGTCACGCGACCAGGCCAACTCGAACCGGGCGAGACCCGGGTGCAACATGAAGAGCGCCTCGTCGACCTTTGTGACTTGCGTTGTTTCACGATCGTAGATCTGGATGCTCTGCGTATGATCGATGAAGGCCAGCTTGTTGCTGTCCGGCGACCAGAAGAGGCGGTAGCGATAGCCGGGCCCGAAAGTCGTGAGTTTCTCCTCGTCACCCGATCCATCGGCGCTGCGCATGGCGAGCTCGTACTCCCCGCTCTTGTCACTCCAATAGGCAATGGACTTGCCATCGGGAGACCAGGCTGGATAGCGCTCGGCCGCACCAGAGCTGTGGGTGAGGTTTCGAATCACACCTTCCTTGGCCGGGAGGGTGAAGACCTCTCCTCTCGCCATAACGACCGCGCGCTTGCCGGTGGGCGAGATATTGACGGTCTCGATCCGCTCGCTGACGTTCTGGAGACGCGGCTTCACACTTCTGAGGTCGGTCACGAGGTCGACCGCGACTTCCTCGGGTGTCTCCGTCTCGAGCGGCATACGGTAGAGTCTGCCACCTGCCTGGAAAACCAAATCGCTGGGCCCGATAGCGGGGAAAGTCACATCGAAATCGGCGAACTGCGTGATCTGCCGTATGTCACTATCAGTGTCACTTGCATTGCTCGCGACGTCGAGGGCCCAGATGTTGGAGCGCTCGCCCGCTCCGCGGTCGGAGAGGAAATACAGAGTCGAGCCATGCCACATCGGCTGGGCATCGTTCGCGTCGCTGTTGGTGAGGTTGCGCGCGTCGAGGCTTTCGAGATCAAACAGCCAGATTTCCGGCGCCATGCCCCCGCGATACCGCTTCCAATTGCGGAAACCTCGACTCTTGGGCGTGAAGGCGAGCGAGCGTCCGTCGGTGGACAACGCTCCAAACTCCCCGTAGGGAACGGGGAGCTTCTCGGGCAGCCCGCCGGCCGCGTCCACGGTGTAGAGCTGACTGAATCGCTGTGAGCCACTTTCGCGACGTGAGGCGAAGAGCAGCCGTGTCCCATCCGGGGTCCAGTCGAGCATGCGGTCGGGGAGAGGGTGATGCGTGATCCGGCGTGGCTCACCCCCGGTCGTGGCCACAACGTAGATGTCGGTGTTGCCGTCGTAGTTTCCGCTGAAACCGATCTCGGAGCCGTCTGGAGAGAACCGCGGAAACGTCTCCTCTCCGAGCGGCGAGCTCAGCCGCCTCGCTGTGCCTCCTTGTTTTTCGACGACCCAGATATCCCCGGCATAGACGAAAGTGATACGCGACTCCGAGACGTCGGGAAATCGAAACATCCGCGCATCCACTTCAGCCGAAGCGAGCGGCGACACCGCAAATAGTCCGAGTAGCAAGGCACTCAGAGTTTTCATAGCGAGCTTCCTCCTAATCGACATGGAGTCGATACGCGATCATGCCACCAATGGCGATGGGCACTGCAAAGAAATAGAAGTTGGCCGACATATCGAATCCGGCGGCGATCAAGTAGCCCGCGACAGCCGGGCCGGCTACCGCACCGGTCCGGCCGAGTCCGATCGCCCAGCCTATGCCGGTGCTGCGAATCTCTGTCGGATAGACTTTGGCAGCGGCGCCATAGAGCCCCGTGAATCCCCCCTGCTGCAGAATACCGATCAGCAATATCAATGTCATGAGCAGACTCAGCTGGTTCGGAGCCATGGCAAAAACGACCATGCCAACGGAGGAAGCCGTCAACAAGTAGAAGACCAGGTTGGTCAGCTTCCATCTCGTCGACATCCAGCCCATCAGGTAGATGCCGAGAACGCCCCCGAGATTAAACATGAAAAAGGCGTCTCGGCCCACGGAGGCCTCGTAACCCGAGTCTTCCATTAGCTTCGGAATCCAGCTCATGAGCACGTAGAGCGTGCTGAAGCAAAGGAAGAACGAGGCCCACAGCGTCAGAGTCGCGATACGAAGCTCGTCGGAAAGCAAAGTGAATCGATACTTGCCCGTCGTAGCATTCCCGCCGTCCGTTTGTGCTGCTACGGCTGGCAGCTCATCCAGCGCGTTCTGCTTCAGTTTTACGAGGATTTTGTTGATCCGCTCGAGCGCTCCGTCCGGGCGTCGCTGGACCAGGTATTTCAGCGACTCCGGAATCCATAACCACGCCACGAGCACCATGACGAGCGTCAATCCCCCGCCAAACCAGAACATGCCGCGCCAGCCGTAATCCGGCATGATGAAGCCGGCAACGACAGAGGTCATCATCGCTCCAAGCGGGTAGCCCGAGGTAACGAGAGCCACGGAGGCCGCCCGATATTTGTCGGGACTGTACTCCGCGGCAAGGGTCGCTTGACTGGCAAGCATGGCGCCGGCACCCAAACCGCTGATGAATCGCCAGACGATAAACCCGAACAGCGTGCTCGCAGTTGCCGTAAGCAGGATAGAGCCGCCAACCAAAACGATGCTGATGATGATCAGCTTCCGGCGACCGATGATGTCGGAGATAGGCGCGAGGAACATCGCGCCGACTACCATACCGGCAAGCGCAAAACTGAATATCCAGCCGAGCCTGTCCGGCGTCAGTTGCAATTCGCTCGATACGGCGCCGGCGACGACGGCCATCGCTGTAATATCAAAGCCATCGAGCATGTTGAAGAACATGCACAGGCCCACGACCAGCACTTGTTGCGCGCTGACTTGACCTTTGTCGATGACCTCGGTCACAAGGTCGTGGCTGGAGCTCGGGTTTGCGGGTTTCGACACGGTCGTTCTCCGAATTCTTGTGCTGTCCTCTTCGTCTTACTCAGTCGTTCTCGAGAATGATCAGACCCGCGGCCGTATTGGATGCGGGCACGTGGTAGTGCCGGTAAATCTCTTTGACCTCTGCATCGAGCGCGCCGCGCATGATCAGCCACATGACGAGCTCGATGCCCTCCGAGCCCGCTTGCAGAATGTAGTCGTGGTGGCTTATTGCCGTCAATGACTGTGGATCAGCGCTCATCTTGTCCAGAAATGCTTTGTCAAACTCCTTATTAATGAGTCCGGCCCTTTCGCCCTGAAGCTGATGAGACATGCCGCCGGTGCCGAAAATGGCTACACGCAAATTCGAATCATAGCTCTCGAGCGCTCGTCGTATGGCTTTGCCGAGCTCGTAGCAGCGCAAACCTGTCGGCGGCGGGTACTGGATGACATTGACGCATAGCGGTATCACTTTGCACGGCCACGCATCCGGCTCGCCGCACATGATTGAAAGCGGCACCGTCAGCCCGTGATCGACAGTCATCGAGTGGCAGAGCGTCATATCGAACTCATCGAGTACGAGCGATTCGTAGAGATGCCAGGCCAGCTCGGGGTGACCCGGAACGACAGGTACCTGACGCGCACCGTAGCCCTCGTCCGCGGGTTGAAACTGATCGGCGACGCCGAGCAAGAAAGTAGGGACCAGATCGATGGAAAACGCACAGGCATGGTCGTTGTAAACAATCAGAACGACATCCGGCTTGGCCTCCGCCATCCACTGTCGAGCCCGCTCGTAGCCGCGAAACAGAGGTTCCCAATAGGCCTCACCGGTCTTGCCATGGTCGATAGCCGCACCAATGGAGGGAACATGCGACGTGGCCACGCCCCCGACAATTTCAATCATCACGGCTCCCCAGAACGTTGGGCCCACGACGGGGATTTCCTTCCTGATCCTTGCCGCCCGTCAACATGATCTGTTTGAATGCATCCTCTGTCACGCCAGACATCGCTGCGCCGACATATTGCATAGACCGTCGATCATGCATCACGATCTTGAACGTGTAATAGATGTTTCCGCCGAGACGCAACATTTCGAGCCAGTTCCGATCGAGGACCGCCTGTCGCTGCTCGTCTGTCATGGGATACTTTCGGAGGTAGGCTGCTTCATCGGACCGGAACTCATCGCGATTCGCCTCCACGTTGAACGACATGCAGAACATGTTCAAGTGATAGCCCTTGCGGGCATACTCCTTCGTAAAGACGTAGGTACCGGGAACATCATCGAATTTGGGCTGCTTATTCACTGCGCTTCGCTCTGAGGCTTTTATCACGATTGCAGGGGTATCGGCGCACTTCTCTTCTCCACGAGCGACTTCCACGTTTCCCCTGGTTGGCAACTACCCTGGCTCCCCAGTGAGCCTTCAGGAACGTACTCCAGCGCATTCGTTTACTTCGTTCATTCGCGGGCTCGATCCCATGTTCCGCGAGAATGCGCTTTACGGTGTTGCGGCCGACGTCATGGCCCAAGTTTCGAAGAGCGCCGCAAATTCTCGTATAGCCCCGTTGAATTCTCGGTCGCCATCCTGGCCACGAGCGCGTGTATCGTTTCCAGCACCAACACTCAGCATCCGGCGTTAATCGAGTTTTGGCACACTACGGGAGAGCTCGACGCTCCTAGAGGGCGTTCCAGATCTCGCGCTCGATGCCTGCCTGTCGCAAGATACGGCTGCCTGCGGTGATGACTTGTAGGCCAACGCCCTTTTATCGGCCAGGACCAAGTTGCGGTGTTGAATGCGATTTGTCACACCTCGCCGCTCCCAGTGAGCCAAATTCGTGAAGACGCTTCGCCCAAGCTCACGCGTGATTTCACGGGCGCTCGAGAAGCGCCGCGAGGGTCGCTATCCGAGCGTGAGCGAACTGGTCGCCGAGCTTCGGCAAATCGAGCGAGTCGATGCAGCGCCCGCGACGCGGCGTCGCTTCCGTGCCAGCGCGTTCGTTGCGGTTGGTCTCGCCCTCGCAGCACTCGTTGGACTACGTTTCTGGAGCGCACCTGCTCCGTACGTGTTTCGGGCCGATCGCACCTTTCAACTGACCCATGAGACGGGACCGGAGCTCGATCCCGCGCTGTCTCCCGATGGGAAAATGGTGGCCTATGCCGCCGGCCCCTTCGGCGAGATGAAGATCCACGTTCTCCAGACCGCCGGAGGACGGCCTCTCACCCTCAGCGACGGGATCGCAGGCAATCACCGCTGGCCACAATGGTCGCCCGACGGCTCACAAGTCGCGTTCACAGCGTGGATCGGATCCGGCCAATCGGAAGTCTACGTCGTGCCCAGCCTCGGTGGCGTTGCGCGCCGGCTCATCGCAGCCCGCACGGGGGAATTCGTTTCTGGTATCGCCTGGTCCCCCAGCGGCACCCACATCGCGTATTTCGTGGACATGAGTTTGGATCACCGGGAGAGATCTATGTGCGAGCGGTCGAAGGCGGAGACCCGCTGCAGGTCGGCGCCGGCCTCGACGTGTTCCCGTTGGCATGGTCACCGGACGGAAGCAAGTTGCTCTACACACAAGGAAACTCCTACTACGTCACCATCGGCAACATTGCCGTTTCATCGCTGTGGGTCGCGCCTTCAGTCGGTGGCGATTCGGTCCAACTGACGGACGGCAGCCACATCGACCATAGTCCCGTCTGGGCACCCGATGGTCGGCACATTCTTTTTGTATCGGACCGCGGTGGCGGTTGCGACATCTACCAAATGGCCATCGAGAACGGGTCTCCGGTTCGCCTCACGACAGGTCTCCACGTCCACACCTTAAGCCGTGCGACCGACGGTGCTCGCTTGGCCTATTCCCTTCTCACGTCGCGATCGAATTTGTGGTCGATCCCGATTCGGGAGGACGAAGCCGTGTCGGTCCACGAAGCCACTCCGGTTACCACCGGGAATCAAATCATCGAGACGAGTGCCGTCTCACCCGACGGGAAGTGGTTGGCTTTCGATTCCAACCGCAGCGGGAACTCCGAGATCTATAAGATGCCGATTGAGGGAGGCGAGCTCCAGCAGCTCACGAATCATCCGGCCCCCGACTTCCTTCCGGCATGGTCGCCCGATGGAACGCAGATCGTCTTCCAGTCCCAGCGGACCGGAAACCGCGATCTTTTCGTCATGTCTGCCGACGGGGGACCTGCACGACAGCTGACGATCGATCCGGGCTACGACAGTGACCCGGAATGGGCGGTTGATGGGAATCTTTACTTCAACTCAGACCGAACGGGGCGGTTCGAGATCTTTTATCTCGAAACTCACGAAGGCGAGCTTCGAGCGGAGAACGTGCGGCAGCTCACGTTCGTGGGAGGACTGACGCCGATACCCTCACCCGACGCGCGGCTTGTTGCTTTCACAAACCCAGACGGGCTTTGTTTCATTGCGATAGACGGCAGTGGCACACGATCGGTCCTGTCGGGGTCCATATCGTGCCAGCCTCACTTTTCGCGAGACGGATCCACCATCTTCTGCTCGGACTCTTTTTACGGCGGTGGCTCGGCCAACGAGGGATTTTGGGCGGTTCCCGTCTCAGGTGGCCAACCGAAACGGCTTGTTCATTTCGATGATCCCTCACGAGCCCGCATGTACCCTCGGTTCGGCAGCGACGGTGAGAGACTCTTCTTTAGCTTGACCGAGTTCGAAAGTGATCTATGGCTGATGGAGTTGGAGCCCGGTGACGGTTCGTGAGGGTTCAGCCGAATGCCGAGAAAACGACAGGACGTTGCGACGCGGTTCACGGTAGAGACCCTCCCCTCCTCGTTGACGCGGCGAGGCGAGCAGGGAGCTCACCTTTGCCAACGCGAGCCGTACCCAAGCAGCGTGCCCTCGCGGTGTTTGATGGATCGGGCGCGCGCGATCTCGTTCTGAACGAGATGGGCTACATCGGTACGACGAAGCCTGTCGCGCCGCGCGACGTGGTTCTTTTGGGAGTTATGAGCAACGAGGGGATCGCCACCGAAATCAATTCTCATGAAGCTTCGGTCGCGCTCATCCTCGCCATCGAACCCGAGCACTGCGCGCTATAGACAGCAGCACTGATAGACTAATGACTAATAGACTATTAAACTACTGAAGGGCGTGAGGCGGCAGTCGTACCAACCTATTCTTTTGTAATCCGCCAAAGCACCGAGGTCCCTTGCGCCACATTGAAATCCTTCTCGCCGCTCTCTTTTTCGCAACCATCGCCCACGCTCAGGATCCGCCGGGCACTCAACCCGGAAGCGCGCGGGTCGTCTCCGTTGCGCTCGTCGGCGAAGGGCCAGTAATCAACGGACGTCTCGATGACGACGCCTGGGCCGACGCGCCTATCCTTACCGATTTCGTTCAGCGCGAGCCCATGGAAGGACAACCGGTCTCGGAGCGCACCGAGGTCCGAATCGTCTATGACGAAGAAGCGCTCTACATCGGGGCCTGGATGTTTGTCGAGGATCCGTCCACTATCGTCGTCGGAGAAGCCCGCCGCGATGCACCTCTCAACGATACCGACGCGTTCCTGGTCGTACTCGATACCTATCTCGACAGGCAGAACGGTTTCGTTTTCGGAACGACACCGGTTGGCATCGAGTATGACGGACAAGTGACCCGAGATGGCCAGGGTGGCGGTGGTGGCCGCAATCGCCAGCAGCGGGGATCCGGTGGCGGGTTCAATCTCAATTGGGACGGCGCCTGGGAAGTCGCGGCATCGGTGGACGAAGCGGGCTGGTACGCCGAGATGCGTATCCCCTTCTCGACCCTTCGCTATCTACAAGGCGGCGACCAAAGGTGGGGCGTGAATTTCGCCCGCAACATCCGACACAGGAACGAGCAATCGGTGTGGTCAGGGATCCCTCGGCAGTTCAACCTGTATCGAGTCTCGCTCGCTGGAACACTCACGGGTTTCGAAGCGCCTGCCAACAGGATCTTCACGTTTACCCCATACGTTCTCGGCGACGTTGCGCGAGACTACGCCGTCGACAATTCCGCCGTGGCAGATGGCACGATCGGAGGCGAGGCGAAGATCGGGCTCAACCAAAGTCTCACCATGGACTTGACCGTCAATACCGACTTCGCGCAAGTCGAAGTCGACGATCAACAGGTGAACCTCACCCGCTTCCCTTTGTTCTTTCCGGAGAAGCGAGCCTTCTTCCTCGAGAATGCCGGGACCTTTTCCGTGGGATCCGGCCGCTCGGCCGATCTCTTCTTCAGCCGGCGGATCGGGCTATCGTCTGGCGAAGAGATTCCGATCGACGCCGGCGTCCGGCTCACCGGCAAGATCGCCGGGATGCAGGTCGGGTTTCTCAACATTCAAGCACGCCATCTCGATCTCTTTGACGACGAGCTCGGCGAGGACGTGCAGGTCGAGCCGTCCAACAACTTTGGCGTCGTGCGGCTCTTCCAGGAATTCGAGAACCGCACCCGACTCGGCGGCATCTTTGTCTCCCGAGTCAATACCGGCCAGACGAGCGACTACAACCTTACCTACGCTCTCGATGGCAGACTCGGGATCCGCGAGGCCATCAACTTCGACGGCTGGGTGGCCGGGACGACGACGCCCGGCATCGACAGCGGAGAATATGGCTACAACTTTGGTGCCCGCTACGACACGCGGGATTGGCGTCTGTCCGCCACCTATCGCGAGATCGGCGCCGAATTCAACCCAGAAGTCGGATTCGTCAACCGACGAGATTACCGTCACATCAACGCACGTATTCAGCGCCATTACCGTTTTTCACAACTGAGCTGGTTCAGAGAGCTGAGGCCTCACGTCTCCTGGCGACAATTCTGGGACCTCGAAGGCTTTAGCGAAACCTACGTCATCCACATCGACAACCATTTCGAATTTTCGAACGGCGCATTCTTCCAACTCCCAGGCTTGAACCTCACCGGCGAGGGACTCAAAGAACCGTTCGAGATCCGCGAAGGGATCGTGATCCCGCCCGGAACCTACGACCACGTCGATTGGGGGTTCAGAGCCAATACGAACCTGAGCGCCCCTCTCTCCATTCAGACCACGATCGATGCAGGAGGATTCTATTCTGGTACCCGCGTCGGGACCCAGACGACGGTGAACTACAGATACCGTGACAAGTCCGTCACGTCGCTGCGTGTCAGCTATTTCGACGTCAACCTCAAAGAAGGTGAGTTCGTCACCTCGATTGTCGCGCTCAAGACCGCGTACTCCTTCACGCCGCGGATCTTCGTCCAGGCTACGCTCCAATACGTGAGCGACACCAAGGACTTAGGCTCCAACATTCGCTTCGGTTGGCTGTCGACCGCGGGAACCGGGCTCTACGTCGTCTACAATGATCTCGAGCACCTCGGCGGACTCGACCGCACGGGAATCGAGCGCGGCCCGAGGGGGCGCCAGCTCATCGTCAAATACACGAAGCAATTCAACCTCGGCCGGTAATCACGAGCTCCGCCTCGCGGGCTAATACCGCCAGCTGGTCAGGTCCGCTCCCGGCGGCGCGGACTTCTCGATACGCTCCAGGATTCTCGGAATGTACATCACGTTATATCTCAGCCGCGAAAGCCCGTTCGGTCTCGTGTGGTCGCCGTTCCAGCAATGGCCGGCGCGCGGCTCGTAATCCACCACGCCCGCGTAATAAGGATCCGTCGTGCTCTCGAGAAACTCTTCCATGAGGTAGACGGCGTTGTTGAGATAAGAGTTGTCCATCTCCCCGACATAGATGTGGATCTTGCCGACGAGCTTCGGCCCCAAGCTCGCCCAGTCGCGCTCGAGAATGTAGCGTAGGTCGTAGTTGTCTCGCATGTACTCGGCCACTTCCCTGTCGATGACGCCGGTCTTCTTGTCCCACAGGTGGCGCGGGTAGCCGTCCTCACCGGCCGGTCCGAAGAGCGTGAGCCATACGTCGCGCTGGCCGTTCGAACGACCTTTGGTGCCGATCACGAGCTCTTTGTGTCCCACATCTTCGAGCGTCGTCGTGACCTGACCGAGCGTGGTGCGGCTTCGCGGGCGGGTAGTGCGCTTCCACGGACCCTCGACGAAGTAGGCGTTTTTGTCTTCGTAGATGTTCACCAAAGTGTAGGCGCGGAAGTCGATCGGATCGGGACACGCAGCGAAAGCACCGTTGTACTCGTCGGGGTAGAAGATCTGAACGGCAAGCGCTTCCCAACCTCCGGTGGAGCCACCGTAGAGGAATCGAGCCCAGCCTTCGCCGATCCCCCGGAACTTCTCTTCGATGTGGGGGATGAGCTCGTAGGTGATCGCGTCTCCGTACGGGCCCATGTTCACCGAGTTCACCGCATAGGAGTCGTCGAAGTAGGGCGTCGGGTGCTGGATTTGGACGATGAGCATGCGGGGGAAATCAGGTCCCGTCCATCGCTTGTAGAACTCATAGGCGTGCTCCTGAACGACGACGTTGTAGCCTTCGATGTCGAACCGCTCGCTGTATTCCGGCTCGAGATCCGGATCGGGAGGCGTCTCGCGGAAGCCCCCGAAGTCGGAGGAAAAATGACCGTGGAAGATCGCGAGCGGGTATCGCGCCTCGGGATGATCGTCGAAGCCTTCGGGTAAGAGAATATGCGCGCCGAGCTCGGTCGGCCGTCCCCAGAACTCGGCCAGGAGCTTGCTCTCGAGCCGAATGTGCTTGACGTATTTCGTGTCCGCGGGCCGCTCGATTTCGGGGATCTCCTGGTCCATCGAGATCTGAATCGTGTCGTTGCTTTCCGGGTCGATGGTAACCTTCCGCGGCAGGGAGTAGAAATTGCCCGGCTTGCGCTCCCAGTGCTGCCCCTCTCCCTTGTCCGGCGGAAGCTCGAGCACGCGCCCGTCACCGAGATGGAACGTTTCGTATCGGTTGAGGACGGCCTGCACCCAATACTCCCCTTTTGGTATCTCGGCGAGGCTTGCTCGCGGATAGCCGAAAACTTCGGCGTCGATCACGGCGCTCTCGCCGGGAGAGAGCCCGTTCACGTCGACACCAAAAAGGAGTTGGGTGTCGGGACCATTCCCGATCTGAAACCGCGGCTCGCGCTCATCGTTGCTCGATATCGCCAGAAGCACGCGGCCGTTGAGAGGCTTCGAGCTGAGCTCTTCGGGAAAGGAAATCGAAAAGGAAAGATGTGAGGGCTCGTTATTGGACGCGGCACCGGTCTCGCCTGAAACGAGAAGGCCCGCGATCAGCACCGCACTCGAAAGGTTTCTCATAACGCGCGCAGTCTATCTTAGTAGGCCCAGGTGGAGATACTCAGGCACTGCACTAGCCATACGTCCCCTGATTGCCGTAGATTGGGCAGGAGTATTTCGATGCCGAGCGGAACACGCCCTGATTGGGACCCCTATTTCATGGGGTTCGCCCGCGCCGCGGCCGCGAGAGCCACTTGCAACCGCAAACAAGTGGGCGCGGTGATCGTCGTGGACCGGCAGGTAGCGGCCACGGGTTACAACGGTTCGGTGCGCGGGATGCCTCATTGCGACGAAGTGGGCCACGACATGGTCGACGGCCACTGCGTGCGGACGATCCATGCCGAGATGAACGCTCTTGCCCAAGGCGCGCGACGCGGGCTTCGGCTCGAGGGGGCATGGATCTATGCGACCGCAAGTCCCTGTTGGGCCTGCTTTCGCGTCCTCGTGAACGCCGGTATGCAGCGCTTCGTCTTCGCCGAGCCCTATCGCGAGGACGAGCATCGAGCGCGCATCGAGCAAGTCGCGAACACCCTGGGCCTCGAGATTCAATCGCTCTAGAATCGCCGAGGGGTCAGCCCGAGCTCTCTTTGACCCATGATCATCGATCTGGCAAACAATCGGGCCCAGCCTTGATTAGACCTGAACGGACTCCTTCCCGGATTCTCCGGGCGATAATACTTGACCGTGGTCTACGGGGGACGAAGTTTCCCCACTTCCTTGACACGCATGCCTCGTATGCGGCACCAACGAGCCAGCACAAGGAGGCGCCATGCACCGTCCGATTCCGGTCCTCGCCGCGCTCGCTTTTGTTCTCTCGATTCCCGTCGAAGCCCAGCCGCAATCCTCCGCCGACGCCCACGTCATTCTGATTTCCCTGGACGGATTCGCGGCCTCCCGCCTCGAAAGCGAGGAGCTCGAGCTGCCCAACCTGAGGGCGGTAGCGCGATCCGGCGCGTGGGCCAAGAGCAGTGAGACCGTTTTCCCCAGCACCGATCTTCCCGCGCATACCTCGATTCTGACCGGTGTTCCGCCGCGACTTCACCGAGTGCTCGGCAACCGCATGCACAACCGTGAGACCGGGGAGTACTTTCAAGTCACCAACAAGCCACGCTCCGAGTCTGTGAAGGTACCCACCCTTTTCGACGCGGCGAAGAGCAAGGGGTACCGCACCGCCTCCTTTTTCTGGCCGGCGAGTCGAGAGGACCCGGCCGTGGATCACAACATCCCCTTCGTGCTCACCGGAGACCTGAGAGCGGACATCAATGCAACCGACCCCGCCTTTCTCGAGGAGCTCCGCGAGAACGAAGTGTTTATCGACTTGTTCTTTGCCTGGTACAGCGACCTTCCTCTACAAGTCACGTCGGATCGAATCTTGACGCGGGCCGCGGTTCACGTCATCGAGAAATACAAACCGCAATTGCTCGCGATCCGACTGCCGGCGATGGACCGCTATCAACACGAATATGGGCCGGACCACTATCTCGCGAAGGCCGCCTTTACCGCCGCGGACTACAATGTCGTCCTGATTCGGCGCGCGACCGAACGTGCCGGGATCGCCAACGAGACGACGTTCGTCATCGTCTCCGACCATGGGTTCCATACGATCGAGCATTCCGTCAACGTCTACCCGTTATTCGCGCAGGCAGGTCTTCTCGAGGAAGTCAATCTGCACCCTTACTACTTGTCCGTCGTCGTCGAGCTGACCGAGCAGTTCGATGCGCAAAAGCATCTGAAATCTCTCGATCGGGTCTTCGAGCGGGCGCTCGCACTTGAAGGGATTTCCCGCGTGGTTCGCCCCTACGAGTTCGCGCAGCTCGGCCTGCCAAGTTACGACGAAGACCCCCATGTGTTGGGACACTACATCTTCTTGGGGGACTCGGACACGCGCGTCGTCATTGACGAGGCTAACGAATCGACCCGAAGAACGGTCTTGAGCGCCCCGATTCACGTTCATGACTATCTACCGGACGACGATCACATCGCACCCCTTTTTCTCATAGCGGGGAATGGGATCCGCTCGGGAGTCCGGCTCGGCAAAATTCATAACTTCGACGTGGCGCCGACGATCGCTTATCTGTTAGACCTACAGATGAACAACTTGAGCGGCAGGATCCTTTCGGAAGCGTTAATAGACCCGCCGTGAGTTCCACGAAAATAAGCCGAGAGCTCCTCTCCGAGCCATGGCTCAACCCGCGCTTCGATCGCACGCCACTGCTTACGGCGACACTCGAGTTGTTTGCAAGCCCCTGCGCTGCACGCGCGCATTTTTTGCTAAACCGGTAGGTCGTTCGCGGCGCGAGGGTTCAAATCCCTCTCCTTCCTCCATTCGTGGGCGATTAGCTCAGTTGCGAAGCGCGCGTGACGTTAAACAAAGGCACACAGGAGGCCGAAGGTTCGACTCCTTCATCGCCTACCAATTTTTACCCGGCATGGGGTGGCTGGTTGTGACCGCACGTCTGATAAGCGTGTAAGCATCGTTCGATTCGATGATGCCGGACCAAGATTGACGGGCGTTGGTGTATGGGTGAGCACGGCGTAGTAAGTAGCTCCGTAGCCCAACGGCAGAGGCAGCGGACCGAGATTCCATCCAGTGGGAGTTCGAATCTCCCCGGAGCTACCAGTTGAGAAGAACGAAAGTGATATACGCCCGTAGTTCAACGGCAGAATAGCTGGCTTTTAACCAGTTTGATGAAGGTTCGAATCCTTCCGGGCGTAACAAATCAGGAAGGCCTAAAAAATGAGCTGCGAAAGTGCCGGGAGTTCTGGGACGGCAGGGTGTCCAAAGCCCAAGCAGCAGGGTTCGATTCCTTGTTCCGGTGCCAATTATTAGCTCGGTAGTCCAATGGCAGAGACAGCGGGCTTAGACCCCGTCTAGTGAGAGTTCGAATCTCTCCCGAGCTACCAAATCGAGACTTCGTGTGTCATTTTTCAGTCTCCAAGTTTTGTGCGTCAGTGGTCTAAAGAACAAGGCACTACCGGGGCCATATACTGGAGGGTCCCGAATCGAAAAGCGGACAGGGAAAAAAACGATGGGAGTCGAGTAAATGGCGGTCTCCAAGGCTCGAGTGGCGAAGTGGCATAGGTGGATGGGCCTGGCGCTCAGCGTGCCGCTTTTGGCGTGGCTGCTCTCGGCCTTGGCGATGCATCTCATCGTCCATGACGCACCGAATGGATTGCAAGGCGTCTATGATCTCGCGGTGGCGAATTCCATTCCGCGCGAGCTGAGCGACGCCACCTTCACGCCGGCCCAGATTCTCGCAAGAGCCACGCAATCAGGTGTCGACGGCGCGTATTCGGTGCGTTTGGAATCCCAGGGGCCTCATCTCATCTACGTCGTCCGGCCAACGCCCTACGCTCTCGAGATGACGTTCGACGCGATGACCGGAGCACGACTCGACCCGCTCTCCGACTCGTTGCTACTCGCGATCGCAGACGAGCATCTCAGCGGCACGAAGGCCGTTCGACGGATCAGTGACGTGGACGAGTATCATCGCGACTACGACATGCCCTCGATCTCTGCCGCGCGCATTGCCATGGAGGGCGCTCAGTCATCTGAGTTGATACTCTCCCGCGCCAGCGGCCGACCGCTCCGGCGCCTCGACGGGGTGGCCACCGGGTTCGAGGCCTGGTACCGGACGGCGCACGTGTTCCAGTGGGGCGGCGCAAAGGGCGTTTTCACCACACTCCTGTACGTAATCACGGCTGCGGTTGCCGTGCTTGCGATTCTCGGGATCGTGTTGTGGTTCTGGCGACGCGGTAAGCAACGTCCTACACCCTTGAAGTGGCACGGGCGTGCCGGCATCAGCGTCGGCGTGTTTCTCTTGGTTGAAATCCTGGTCGGGGCTTACATGTGGTTGAGCCTGGGTCCGCTTCAGGATCCGTTTCGGGGGAAGAACACGTTTGCACTCCCTCCGAACAGCTTCGCGAGCACGGATGCGCTCGCCACCGCGGACACGGTTCTATCCAAGGTCGCCAATACGCTTCATATCGACCGGGCGGCTGTGCAGATGATCGAGTGGCGACAGGTTGCGGGCGAACCCGTATGGGTCGTGCGCAAGGCGCGAAACGAGGTCGGGGCCGTATTCAACGCGAAGGCGGGAAAGCCGTGGGAGCCATCCCCCGAAGCGATTGGTGAGACAGTCCAGCTCCTGATGAAAGGGGCGCCCGCCTACACGTATGAAGGGGAGCGAGAATATTACTGGAACGATCTCAACCGGCCGATTCCCGTGTACCACTTCCGTTTTCCGTTTCGACGACGGAACGGACGTGTACGCCTCCCGGGCAACTGCCGAGATCGTGTCGCGGCGAACCGGCTTCTGGCGCGCCTTCTCGCCGTTCCTGATGGTGCACTCGGTCGCATTCTCGACCGACGCTGACACGAACGCCGTGTTCCTGTTGGCAATGCTCGGCGCGATCACGATTCTAGTCGCTACGGGTTGGTGGGCGTGGTGGCGGACGAGATAAGGACACTACCGAGAGCCCGCTCGCACGACCAAAGCCGCTTGCGCTCCCCAGTAGGTTTCCAGAAGACGGAAGTAGATGCCCGAAGACTTGATCTTGGAGGTAACGCGAACGCTTCGCCGCAAGAGCGTGGAGAACGAGATCGGCTCCGTAGAGCCGCCGGCCCGGGAAGGGAAACAGGAGCTCGAGTTGTCGCACATCTCGGACGAGCTACTGACCGATCTGAGTGATGATCCAGCTCCCTGCAATTTTGGCGAGCATAAAAGTTTGCGTGCGGCTACTCTCGTTCGAACGGCCACGAAATACGATGACGTCGCGACGCGTCAGATTCACCGTCGCGCGGTCGCCTTCGATGACGATGCTCTGGATCTCGAGCCCGAGTTCATGCGAATCCATCGCATCGAACGAACTTTGCAAACGTTGCGCTTCGTCGGCCGACAAGTTGGGCTTGATTCGGCGAAAAAGATCGAGGTTCTCACTTTCGAGCGCACGCTCATAGGTGGCGAGCGCTTCACGAATCGCCGCCTCTTCTTGGGCGACGCTCGGCGTCGAGCTCACGGCCGGCGGCGCCCGCGGGGGTGGCAACGTTGGTGGTGGTGGAGCCGCGGCCGCACGGCGCGCTTCTTCCGCGACGCGCCGTTTTTCGGCTTCTCGGTATTCGCTTCGAGCCGCCTCGAGATAGGAGGTCGCGCTCTGGTAGCTTCGCGCGGCTCCCGACCAATCTCCGGAGCTCGCGAAACCTTTCGCGGCCGCTTCTTCCGACATCGCGCGTTGATAAGACGGCTGCTCGGTGACGCCGGCCTCGTCGGGCCTACTGCGCAGCCGCGTCCATGCATTCTCCGCACCTTCGAGCTCGGCGCGTGCGCCGGCCTGAGCCTCGGCTTCGGCTTGCGCCGCCTGTTGAGCCTGTCGAGCCTGTTCAGATTGCGCGCTCAGGGCGCTTTCGGCTTGCTGGTACGTCGCACGAGCTTGTTGGTACCCGTCACGAGCCGCGAGAAAGTTTTGCGCTGCGCTGGTGTACTCGCTTCGGTTGAAATTTGCGCTTGCCTGCTGGCGAAGGGATTCCGCGCGTTGGAATTCCGGGCGAGACGTGGCGCCCACCGAGAAGGCGGCGCTCCGCGCTTGGGTCATGTCCCTTTGGGCGCTCTCGGCCTGGCGCTGAAAATACTGGTTGAGCTGGTCGTTGAGCTCCGCCCCGAGTGGGTGGTTCGGGTCGAGCGCACGCACGCGCCTGAGCGCGTCGGCAGCTTCCTCAGATGCGCCACGCTCGAGAGCGGCGCGCCCTTCAGCCACGGTGGGTCCGATCTGTGCGAGCGCAGTCTCCGCAGCATCGCGTACCCGAAGCGCTTCCGCGTTTTGAGCGTCGGCGGCGAGAAGCTCTCGCGCTTGCGCGAGAGCGGCCGGGTAGTCGCGGCGCTCGAGGCTTTGCTCCATAAGCTCTTGCTGGGTCGTGACGAGCGCTACGCCCAGTTCTTCTACGCTTGGTCCCGATCCCGCATCCCTGCTCGTGAAGTAGAACGAGGCCGCGGCGATCGCTAGCACGACGGCCGCACCGCCGACGTAGAGACCTATCGGCTTCGAGGTGGGCGCTACCGCCCCCACCGAAATTTCAGTCATCTCAGCTTGCCGCATCGTGTCGTGGCTACCCGAGGCCCACCCCGCGCTCTGCGATTGGCTCCGAGCGCTACCTTGCGACGGGGACGAGCCGGAGGGATGCGAGCCCGGCGCGGTTCCGAAGGTCGTGATCGTCGGATCGGCGCGGCTGCTGATGGTCATATCCGCGTCTCCCCTCGCGAGCGCGTCGGCGCGAATGTTGCGGATATACTCTCTGAGCGCGTTGCCGTCGGCGAAGCGGCCGTCCACATTCGGGTCCAAGGCGCGGTCCACCATTTGGATGATCGCTGGCGGCAGATGCGTGTACCGCGCGAGGGGCTCGCGCTTCCCTTGAACCACTTTGAACATCGTCGCGTGCATCGAGTCGCCACTGAAGGGCTTCTTCCGCGTGAGCAGCTCGTAGAAGACCGCACCAAGCGAAAAAATGTCGGAGCGCGCGTCGATTTTTAGGCCTTGCACTTGTTCGGGGGACATGTAGTTGGGCGTCCCCATGACGTGGCCCGTTTTGGTCATATCAGACGACTCGTTGTGAACGAGGCCGAAGTCGAGAATCTTGATTTGTCCTTTCTTGGTAACGTGGATGTTCGCCGGCTTCAAATCGCGGTGGACCATATGGTTCTCGTGCGCGAAGCCTAGCCCGTCGGCAATCTGCTCCATCATGCCGAGAATTTGCTCCATTGTCAGCGGCGTGCCGCTCTTTATAATCTCTTTGAGATCCTTCCCGTCGAGAAGCTCCATGACGATGTAAAGACTTCCCTCGTCCTCGATGAAGTCGTAGATGGTGATGATGTTCGGGTGGTTCAGCTGTGCCGCCGCCTTCGCTTCCCGCCGGAACCTCTCGACGAGCTCGGGGTCGGTATCGAGGCTCTCCGCGATTACTTTGATCGCGACAAATCGGTTGAGAACGGGGTCGTGTCCCTTATAGACCTCGCCCATCGCGCCTTTTCCGAGTTTTCCGACGATGTCGTACTTGCTTATCGTTTTCGGCTGGTTCGCCATTGACTCCCTTGAAAGAACATCACCGCACGGGAACGCTGAAAACCCCCACGATCTGACGATGATCAAACAGATTACCACACGTGTTTACACAGTCTCAACCGAATCACATCGTGAAAATGGCCGCGAAGCTCTTGAGAGAACTACTAAGGAAAAAGTCTACGGGAAGGAGTTTACGGGCCGGGGATGGGAATCAACCGAGGGCAGGGTTTGTAAGCCCCTCCAGCAGGCGAGACATTCGACGAGGAAGCCAAGCGCTTTTAATCTGCGACGAATCGTTGGAGGCGTATTCCCCGTCTGGGTGGAGCTCGCGGTCGTCGCGGTGAGCGAGGTCCAGGGAATTTCGTCCTGACGCGCTTTTCGAAGTTTGCGGCTAGAGCGGTATCCTCGGCAAGTAGGTGCGCGTGCGCGTGGTCATGCGGTAGGTGTTGGTCGATCGGGGGGAAAGCAGTTCCAGCTCAACTTTGCTAATCCGCTGCTCACCCTGCTGTCCCCACAAAACGACTTCGTCGCCGATGGCAACGTCCGGCGAGTTGGTAACGTCGACCATCATGTGATTCGCGGTAATCGGCGCTACGACGCGATGACGCCGACCGCGGATGAGCACGTCGGCCATGTTGGTGACCATGGGCGGATAGCCGTCGGAGTAGCCGCACGGGAGCGTGGCGATGCGCGTTTCCTTTTTGATCCGGTAGGTTCGATGATACGAAAGGGCGTCCCCTTCCTGCAGGGTCTTGACGTAGACGACCCGAGTCTTGAAGGTCATGACGGGCCGGATGCTCATGTTCTTCTGCCGTTCAGGCTCTAATCCGACGAGACAGTTGCCCGGTCGCACCATATCTAGATACGCGTAAGGATAGCGATCGACTTCGGCAGTCGATGCCGCATGCCGGATGCCCGTCGCAACGCCTCGGCTCGCAGCCGCTTCACAGATCTCCTCGATACGTTCGATCTGGACGGGGTTGAAATCGTCGTCCTCGGTCATCGCGGTAAACGTGGCCTCGATCTCGATGTTTGGCAGAGCTGCGACCTTTTCGATGAAAGCAAGGGCCTCGCCATGAGGCACGCCGACACGCCCCATCCCAGTGTCGATGCAGATGTGCACCTTCGCAGTCTTGCCAAGTTTGACAGCCTCTTCTGAAAGCACATCAACCGCTCCGGAATACACCGATTGGGAGATGTCGTGCTCGAGCAGCTCGGGGATTTCGCGGCGGGAGAACGGCCCCGCGTTCAAGATCATCCCCTCGATACCACTCTGCCTCAACGTGGTAGCTTCACGCGTCTTCACGACCATGAAATGACGGACGTCGCTATCCTTCTGCAAGGCCGTTGCGATCTCGACGTCTCCGTGACCGTAGGCGTTGCATTTCACCACCGCCATGATGGGTCTATCCCCGATTCTTCTCCGGACTTCACGGACGTTCGAAGCGAGGGCATCCATATCGAGCTCGATCCATGGATCGATTTGCTCGTCCACGTCGAAATTTTCCGAGGACGGTCGCTGGGTCGACCCACGGGCGAGCTTACCCGTGAGAATCACTGCCATCGAAGCGCCGGCAACCGCCAGAAAATCTCTGCGTCTGGTATCGCCCATGATCCACTCCTTCCAAAAACCAGAAATCAGGTGTCGCTCCACACGATGTCGAAGACGGCCGTGCGAAGCTCCGCGAACCCGTCGCCCGCAATGTTGGTCAGCAGGATGACGGTGGTGTCGTTCTCTTCCGTGGGCAAATGACAACAGACATCGTAGAGCCCCGATATGTGACTGAGCATCCTCTCGAGTGTGACTTCAGCGTATGGCAGCTTCGGAAAATACTTCGTCAACGGATCGCTGAGGCTCAGAGCGCCGCGCTCTTCAAGCAAAAGAATGGCCGTCGCGGTGAACGGCTTGGAGACCGAACCAACCTCGTATGCGGTGCCGATATCCGCAGGCTCCCCTGCGTCGAAATTTCGAAGACCAAACGCTTCTTTGAAGACGATCCACTCCCCTTCTGCCACGAGAACGACGCCGTTGAAGTGTCGTTCGCTCAACTCCCGGTGGAGGCGTAGGTCCTTGTCACCTTCCCACCCCAAAGCGAAGCGGGACAGCGACACCCATGTTAGAAGCAGAGTCAATGCCAGACGAGTCATCATGTATAGAGGAAACAGGTGTAAGTTACGATACCATACAAAGCGGCGAGCGCTAGGGCTAGTACTCGCGCCCAATTGCGGCTATCGTGGCCCAACTATCGGAGAAATGTGTGATGACGACTCGAACCCTCGCTCGGATCGCAGTTCTGGCTGGGCTCCTAGGATTCGGTGGCATAGCGGCCTCCCAAGATTGGCCGCAGTGGCGTGGCCCAAACCGCGACGGAGCCGTGATGTCTTTCAAAGAGCCCACCGTGTGGCCAGAAACGCTAGTCGAGCAATGGAAACTGGACGTAGGGTTGGGCTACGCGACGCCCGTCCTCGTGGGCGATCGGCTCTACGTTTTCACACGACAGGGTGAGGACGAGGTGTTGATGGCGCTCGACGCCGGCACCGGCGACGTCATCTGGAGCACCCGTTATCCTGCCCCGTTCGAGCTGAACCCATACATGAAGTCCCACGGCATGGGCCCAAAGGCGACACCTACCTATGCCGACGGCCGGTTATTCGTGTTCGGAATGAGTGGTATCGTGACCGCGTTCGATGCCGAGACCGGAAAAAGCCTCTGGCGGAGGCGAGCGCCACCGAAACAACCCCTGTACCACTCGGCGATGTCGCCTCTCGTCGACGGGGACCTCGTCATCATTCACGTCGATGGGGACGACGATGGCGCGCTCACCGCATTCAACGTCGCGACGGGTGAAGTCCGCTGGAGCTGGGACGAGGATGGCCCCGCTTACGGCTCCCCCGTCGTGTTCGAGCTCGCGGGCATGCGCCAAGTCGTGACCTATTCCCGGCGCTACATGATCGGTCTCTCGGTCGCATCGGGCGAGCTCTTATGGAGCCGCCCGGATGGCAGACAAGACAACATCCTGACACAAACCCCGATTCTTCACGGGGACCTGCTCATCGAATCGGGAAACAAGAACGGCTTTACTGCCTTTCGCGTGAAACGACAAGGCGGCGGATTCACGACCGAAGACGTGTGGCACACGGATGAGGTCTCGGTGTTCATGACCAACAGCGTTGCCATCGACGGTGTATTGGTCGGCTTGTCGCAGCTGAACAGCGGACAGTATTTCGGCCTCGACCTCGACAACGGTGAGGTCCTGTGGACGAGCGACCCGCGGCAGGCGAAAAATGCCGCCATCCTGCACGCGGGACAGACCATCTTCGCTTTGGAAGACGACGCCGAGCTCGTCGTCATCCGCCACAGTCGAACAGCGTTCGACCCGATCAAGCGCTACAAGGTTTCCGACAACGAGACGTGGACGCAGCCGACCATCTCCGGGAACCGTGTGTTCATTAAAGATGTATCGACACTCACTCTCTGGACATTGAACTGACCCGAAGATGATCGACACGAGAGTGCGAGGAGGAAAATATGGCGAACAGCGAAGTGGTAGGCTCCTTAGCCGAGCTGTGGCGGTTTCCGGTCAAGTCGATGAAGGGAGAGCAGCTCGAGCAAGCGGAGCTCACCGAACGAGGACTGCTGGGTGACCGGGCCTTCGCGCTAATCGACACGGACACGGGCAAGGTGGTGAGCGCAAAAAGCGTGAGGCTTTTTCCCGACTTGTTGGGCTGCCAGGCAGAGTTTACCGAGCCGCCACAAGCCGGCCGTGAGCTGCCACCTGTGCGGATTGTGTTGCCGGACGGCACGTCGGTGATGAGCGACTCCAGTGACGTCGATCGAGCGCTGTCCGAGCATTTCAAACGGAGCGTCACTCTTGCCCGCTCCGCGCCGGATGACTTCACTATCGACCAGTACCATCCGGACGTCGAGGACCTGGGCCCGGCAGGCCACCGAGACACGGTGGTCGAGCAGAAGCTCGGCTCGGCATTCTTCGCCGAAGCGGGTCTTGACTCACCTGTGCCCGTTGGTTCGTTTTTCGACCTTTTCCCAGTAACCGTCCTCACGACGTCCACCCTCGAGCAGCTGAGCGGGCTTCGACCAGAGAGCCGCTTCGACCAACGCCGGTTCCGCATGAATGTGATCGTCGACACGGAAAAAGCGGGATTCGTCGAGAACGACTGGATCGAGCAAGCACTCGCGATCGGTGACGCGGTACGACTCCGTGTAGCCCTGCCAGATCCACGATGTGTGATGACGACGCTTGCGCAAGGTGATTTACCGCAGGACGCCGACGTCCTCCGGACGCTCACTCGGCACAACAGGGTTCAAGTCGGCGATGCCGGGCAGTTTCCTTGCGCTGGTGTATACGCCGTGGTCGAGGCGGCGGGAACGTTGCGGGTAGGTGATCGCGTTAGGCTCAACTGAGCTCGCGTCTTCCTAGCGAAGGACGGATGGACGAGTTGGGATGCTCCCTTCGTAGTGCCAACAGGTATCGTGACGGGCGTTATTCTAGGTCCGTCGATTCGCTGGCTCTGTCGGAAGGCCAGCTAGCCGGCTGCGGCGGCGGACGATCGGCGCTCGGTATCATTATTAGAAGGTTCCATCGGCTGATCTGCTCACAGAGACGTCGTACGAAAAGTTGAGTGCCCTGAGTGCGATGCGGTCCATGACATCGAGATCCTCGAGCCATCGCTAAAGCGGCCGGACGTGTTCCTTGCGGTAACCGAACAAGATCCTACATGCAAGGTTCGAGAATCGAAGGACGCGTGCGCCTTCCGCACAAAAGATGAGCCTCACGTCGATACTTCCTTCGGGTCTTGCTTCCGTTTCTAGTGGATGGTCATATCTAGATATTTCTAGGAGGAGCAACGAAGCCAGCGCGCAAAAGAGCCCGAGATTTATGTGACGAATTACTGATACAGGGGACTAGGGCCTTTTGAAGTGTACTTTCCCGTCCCATACCCGTTCGTTGGGGGTTCGGGTGAACTTTCAACCTACGAGAGGGGGTGACGTTTGGACTTTCGTAAATATTGTCGGCCCAATGATTGGGCTTCCCTGAGCCGGGTGAGCTTGTTTAAATACTACGTCCGTAGTATAATCCAACTGCCGTGAAGAAAAAAGGCCTGAACGCGAATCAACTGGGAGCGCTCGAAGGCCAAGTGATGAGAGTTTTGTGGGATATCCACGAAGGGGCGGTGCAGGACGTCTCAACGCGTCTCGACACGGGAAAGAATCTCGCATACACAACCGTCATGACCGTGCTCGGCCGTTTGGTGGAGAAGGGTTTTTTGTCACGCGAGAAGCGCGGACGGGCCTACGTGTATCGACCCACGGTATCCCAGCAGTCGATCGCTGATTCGGCGTTGCAACTCGTTGTCGATCGGTTCTTCGACGGTGTCAGTACACGTGCGGTGGCCCATCTTCTGGGAGCAGCGGAGGACGTGGACGAGCAAGAGCTGCGTCGGCTCGAATCGGCGGTTCGGGCAAAGCGCAAGGGGAAGCGTTGATTGAGTCGCTGGCGAGCTTTCTGGTCTACAACCTCTTCGCGAGTGTCCTCGGCGGCATCTGGGCACTGGCGCTCGTATTTGCAGCCATGCGCGTTTTCGGGATTTCTCATGCCGTCACGAGAAACCAACTGATGACCATTCCTCTGATCAAATCCACCGTTGTTTTGCTGGGTCTGTGCACGGTGATGCCCTTCCCTGGCGAGACGTGGCGAAGCTTTCAAGCCAACGCCATCGACTTCGGTACGATCGCGCCCGTATTTTTCTTGCTCCTCGGACTGTTGGTCCTGGCCGTCCCTTTCGTGCGCTCGCGCGCGGCATCGCGTTTGCTTCTGAATGCCGAGCCCGCGCGTGAGGGTGGTCGCTCCTGGCAAGCGCTCCAGCGTGTGATGCGAGGCTTCGAGACGAAAGGTCGGTTGAGCTGCGGCGGCTTCAAGGTCGGAGACAAAGTGCCCGTGCCGAAGGTCTTCGAAAGCCAGGACCGAACATCGGTGGCCATCATCGACGGCATTCGTCCCGCGTTGCTGCTGCCTGCGCCGCTCGTGGACGAGCTCGATGACGAAGAGCTCGAAGGCGTCTTGGCTCATGAGGTGGCCCATCTCGCGATCCACCGCCCGCGAGGCTGCTGCGATCCCATGTGGCTGCGACCCCTGAACTGGCTGAACCCCACGAGCTTCGCGGTCGGTCGCCTGCTCGCAAACGAGGAGGAACTTGCCTGCGACGAGTTGGCCGCACGCGTCACCGAGAAGCCAGAGGCCCTCGCGAGCGCCCTTCTCAAAGCCTATCGATTCGAGAAAAGCGCGGCGCGATTTCTTCCAGAGATGCTCACGGCGCACCTGGTCGAACGGAAGGGGCTTTTCAAGCGCCGCATAAAGCGGCTCACGGATGGATCGGCGGGAGCGGTTGACGAAAGCCCGCTTCGCGTCTGGTCGACCTGGGTGGTCGCCTTCGCGAACGCGTAGTTTTTTTTGAATGGAAATACTACAAACGTAGGACTTACAAACAAGTGAGGATGAAACACATGACCGAAGAAATCGTAACGAGCCGGAACGTTCAACACCACTACTACTCGTGCCTCTGGCCGGTCGGCCGCTTAGGAGGTCTCTTCTGTGGGGCGTCGCTCGTGGCCATTGGCGCGGTGTGGCTCGCATCCAACCTGGAGCTGATCTCCCAAGAGTGGTGGGAAATCGTTATTCCCGTGTTGCTCATAGGATGGGGTGCCGCTATTGTATTCGGCTCTCGGTCGGACGAGAAGGAGATGGAGGGATGACCCGGAAACTTTACCGGATCGCGTCGCTATTGGGGCTCGTCGCTATCATCGGCGCGGAGATGAAGCATGCTGCGTAAAACGATTCTCATTCTTTTGACCGTCGGCACTCTGGTAACGAGCGTCGGCATCGGCTACATGGCGTGGAAGCGCTCACATTCTCGCCTGCAAAGAGCTCGACTCGATCGACGAGCTGCGCGAAAGGTTCAACGCGGATCGAGGAAAACCGCGCCTGGTGCTGTTGCTGTCTCCGACCTGACCGGTGTGTTTCGTGGGCGCCCGGTGGGTGCAGACGGAGCTCCTCGACAAAATGCCGGAGGCAGAGTTGAGCGTGTACGCGATTTCGTTCCACATGCTACCGAGCGATCATTTGGCGAAACGGTTGGTGTGGCCGGATGATCTCATGGGGGACCCCCGAGTCACGCACTACTGGGACGAGAAGCGCCTCGTCGGACGCTGGTACGAGAAGGAGGTCACCCGGCGCCGTGCGCGCGGGCAGCGGGTGGAATGGGATGCATACTTTCTCTATGGGCCCGAAGCCTTCTGGGACCAGAAGCCGCCAGAGCATGTGAGCTGGGGGCGACCGATCATCGGGAGTAGTAACATGACCAAACGATCGGCACTTTTTGGCGCGCTCGTCATGGCTCTTGTCATTTCGTCGTCACGGTCGTCGTCACGGTCGTCGTCACGGTCGTCGTCAGGGTCCTCCTCAGGGTCCCCGGCCGGGTCCGTCGAGAAGCTCGCCATCGACTTCGAAGCGACGACTCTCGAAGGAGGTGTGTTCGACGGGAGCCGGCTCAAGGGCCGCGTCGTCCTGCTCGACTTCTGGGCAGTGTGGTGCCCACCATGCATTGCCGCCATGCCGACCCTGAGCCGTCTCGACCGCGATCTCGGGGAGAGAGGCTTCGACGTCGTAGGGATCGCGGTTTACTCCGGCTCCCCGGAGGACGTAGCCGAGTTTATCGAGGACAAAGAAGCGACCTACACCGTCGTCGTGGGTGACCAGGACCTCACCGAACGCTTCGAAGTGATTGGATTTCCCACGTATTTTCTCATCGATGTCGATGGCAGCCTTTACAAGATGTATGTCGGCGAGATGAAAAACATGAACAAGGAGCTCGAACAGGATATCGAGATCCTGCTCTCACGCACCGAGTCGAAACGCTGAAAGGAGGCACGGATGAAGAAAGTTCTTTCGCTGCTTGCTGTCGCGGGACTCGCGGTTCTGGTGGCTCGACAGGCCGACCCGCAAGAGCTCTCGCCGAAAGCGGAGCAGATTGTAGATTACATGCTGACCGACTGGTCCAAACAAATGCACTCGACCGGTATTCCGTTGGCAATGGAGAACCTCGGCCTCGAGCCGGACGATGCTCTTCGACTCGAGCTGGCAGAACACTTCCGCGAGCACACCGAGATCGCCAACAATCTCAAATTTTGGGGTGCGAATAACTACATCCTCAGCGACGAGGAGAAGCGTATCGCCAAGCAGGTCATCAACACGTTCGATCTGGAGGAAGAGCTTCCGAGCATGAAGGCGCTCGTTCAAGAGCTCGCGATTCCAGAAGAACGCCTGCGGGACCGACTGCGCTTTCTGAGCGATGTTGGCCTTCTCCAAGAAGCCGCGGAGAGCCCCATCGGTTACGAGCTCGTCCGACGATACGGGCGCTGAGGGGGACCCCTTCGGCACAACTACCACACCATTACGGTCGGGGACGACAAACCCTTCGGCGTCTGGTGAGCGGTCGACTTTCTGCTGGTGGTCACCAGCGACGAGAACGGCGACGAAGAAGATTCTACATTCAGGCTCGAAGATTCCTGCGCACATTGTGCGAGGAAGATTTCGGTCGAGATCCAAAACGGAAAGGTCGCACGCCTCGATCCCGAGGCACCCTGGGTACAGCAAGGCGGCGGGTGAGCTGTCGACAATCTCTTCTGGTCAGAAGAGCACTTGAAAGACTGGCTGAACGAGAATCCGGCCTACCGAAACCTCAATCACGATTCGATTGGCAATTTCCTAGAGAAGATCAAACAACGGCACGGGCGCTAGAAACCGCAAGGAGACACTCGTGAAAGCTGGCAACTCATGGATCCTTGGACCTGCACTCCTCCTCCTCGTCGCGGCGACCTTCGCTGGAGAGGACCCAACGAAGGAAGACTTTCTGGGCGCGGTCGAGCGCGTCGTGAAGGCGATCGAGGCCGAAGACTACGAGACGTTCGAGAGCTACTTCTCGGAGAACACCAGAGGCCTCCAGCCCGATCAACTGTGGAGCGGAGCTACCCGGATTCTTCGAAAGTTTGGACGGATTGAGTCGTTCGAGTTCCGCGAGATGGACGAGGGCTCCGGCGGTGCCTTCGTCATCATCACGTTCGAAAATGCCAAACGAGACGTCTTCGTACGCCTCTCGAAAAAGACGGGGAAGATTCGCGAGCTGACCTACGTTCCCCCGACGAACGTTCATCCATGAAGTGAAGCGACGGGGGTCATTGCGGTCGCTCCGCAGGCTCGATGCGATCGATTACGGCCGACCTTTCTGCCACCGCGACGCGAAACGACACGTCCATCCCGGGCTCCACACCCTCGAGGAGCGAGGGGTCGGCCACTTCGAAGCTCATGGTCATCGCGTCCATGAACCCGGGCATCGCGTCGTGCTCGATCTGCACGTGATCCTCGAGAACCTTCGTGACCGTGCCCGTGCCCTCGTAGAACGTGACGTCGTCAGCCGCCGCCTTCCCCGTGTCCTGGGAAGACTCAGGAGCTTGAGAGCCGCAGGTAACAAGCAGAGTCAAGAGAGCTAGCTTTACCACTAATCTCATCGTCAAAGACTCCTTTTGCCTGCCACAGCATACCTCGCTAGGCGACCACATCCGAATCACCGACGCAGATTGACTTGCCCTGCAAGGAGAGGCTACCCTGAGCCGTCGCAACGGCTTTGTAGCCGTTAGGCCACAACGAGCATTGGAGGGTTAAATCTCAATGACGATGGCCACTGGTCGAGCTCTTGGCGCGGCGGTTCTGTTTCTGACCGGCGCATCGTTGATCGCCGCTCAGGAGTCAGGGACCGCGAAAACCGTTGACTTCCAGCGGGACGTGCGCCCCATCCTTGCCAATAACTGTTTTCAGTGCCATGGCCCGGACAGCAGCACTCGCTGGGCCGAACTCCGTCTCGATACCCAGGATGGCGCCTTCGCCGAGCGGCCAAATGGGACGACGATTACTCCCGGGGATGCGGCGGCGAGCCTGCTGTATCAGCGCATCACTCACGAGAGCGAGGGGATGCGGATGCCGCCGGCGGCATTGACCGACAACACGCTGTCGGCGGAGCAGATAGATGTACTGCGCCGGTGGATCGAGGAAGGGGCCTCGTGGGATCAGCACTGGTCGTTCAAGCCGGTTCAGCGTGTCGCGCCTCCCGCCGTGAGCAACGAAACTTGGATTCGGAGCCCGATCGACGGGTTCGTCCTCGCTCGGCTCGAAGCAGAAGGTCTTGCACCGGCGCCCGAAGCCGACCGACGCACTCTTGCTCGACGGGTGGCGCTCGATCTCACTGGACTGCCTCCCGACCCTGGCACGCTCGCCACTTTCCTGAGCGACACCTCCGCAGAGGCGTACGACACGCTCGTCGAGAAGCTGCTCGATTCGAAGCACTGGGGCGAACATCGCGCCCGCTATTGGCTGGATGCGGCACGTTATGGCGACACCCACGGCATCCACATCGACAACTATCGCGAAATGTACTTCTATCGCGATTGGGTGATCGACGCGTTCAACAACAACAAGCCTTTCGACGTGTTCACGGTCGAGCAGATCGCCGGCGACCTCTTGCCGAACCCGACGCTGGACCAGCTGATAGCGACCGGGTTCCACCGCAACAACATCACCACCAACGAAGGCGGGGCCATTCCTGAGGAATATGAAGCGGTCTACGCCAAGGACCGTGCCGACACCACCGCCAGCGTCTTTCTGGGGCTCACGGCCGGATGCGCCACCTGCCACAACCACAAATTCGACCCGATTTCGCAGCGGGAGTTCTATGCCCTGACGGCGTTCTTTCGGAACACGACGCAACTTGCGATGGACGGAAACATTTCCGATCCGCCTCCCGTCCTCGTGGTGCCGCGCGATGAGGACCGCGACCGCTGGCATGAGCTCCGCCAGCTTGCGGCGGAAGTCGATGCGAAGATTGGCGACTGGCCGCTATCGGTCGACGCGTCGTTTACCACCTGGCTGGCAAGCGAGGAGTACCGTTCTCTCGAGACCCCGATCGAAGCGTCCGCGGAGCTGATGACGCTCACGCTCGACGGGGAACCCACGGTCGAGATCGAAGGGAAGCGGACGGCGGTCACCCTGCACGACGGAGCGGTGATCGGGGAAGGACCGAGTGGGCAACCCGCACTGAGGTTCGGGGAGGAATCGTGGGCCGAGCTGCCGTCGCTGTCGCTCGACACCGATACGCCCTTTTCGCTGTCGTTTTGGGTGTATCACCCTGCCGACGACGAGAGCTTCGTCGTGATCGGTCAGCGTGACCCCAATAACCATTTGCGGGGATGGACGATCGGCATAGGAGCCCGGTTGATCTCCTTTCTCATGACGGGCGACAAGCCTCCTGAAGGATCTGCGTCGGAAGACCCGACCATCAACGTGTTTCCGGTCCACATCGAGCGGCTGCCCCCGGCCGAGTGGATGCACATCGTGGTGACGTATGACGGTTCGGGCGAGCGTGCCGGCGTGCGCATGTACCGAAACGGAGATGTTGTCCAGGTGGAAGGGAGCGAGTTCTTCGCGTCGGTCAAAGGCAGCATCTACACCAACCAGCCGCTGTACTTGGGGCGAGGCGTCACCCGTGACCCTCTCGAAGGCCCTAAGTTTCGCTTCTTCTCGGGTGGCGGCATTGCGGATCTGCGCGTGTTCAATCGGCGGCTGACGGAGCACGAGGCCAAGGTCGTCTCACGGTGGCCCGCGCTTCAGCGCGCTCGAAACAAGGCGCCCGAGGAGCTCGACGACGAGGAACGCGACGCGCTACGCCTCTACTACCTCGCCGTCGAGGACGTGGAGCTCCGCCAACTGATGGCGCGCGAGCACGAAATCTCTCTGGAGTGGCGAGAGATCAGGCGGCGCGGTGGCATCACGCACGTGATGCGTGAGCGATCCGACACGGAGCCCGAAGCGCACGTGCTCTACCGCGGCATGTACGACCAGCCTCTCGAGCGCGTCACGGCCGGAACACCCGCGGCCCTGCCTCCCATGGCCGCATCCCTGCCGCGCAACCGAATGGGACTGGCGCAATGGCTCGTCGATGATGCCAATCCCCTGACCAGCCGGGTGATCGTCAACCGCTACTGGCAACAGGTCTTCGGAACCGGTCTCGTCGAGACGAGCGAGGATTTCGGCGCGCAGGGCGAGCCGCCCTCGCACCCGAAGCTCCTCGACTGGCTCGCCGACGAGTACCGTCAATCGGGCTGGGACACGAAACGATTCTTCCGCATGCTCGTGACCTCTTCCACCTATCGCCAGTCGGCGCAGGTGAACCCGGCGAAACTCGAACAAGACCCCGATAACCGCCTGCTATCGCGAGGCTCCCGCTTCAGGATGGACGGCGAGATGATTCGCGACTACGCGCTCGCAGCAAGCGGACTGCTCGTCCGCAAGATCGGTGGCCCGAGTGTGAAGCCGTATCAGCCGGAGGGTGTGTGGGAAACGGTGGCCATGCCCCAGAGCAATACACGGAACTACATACAGGATTCCGGAGAAAAACTCTATCGGCGCAGCCTCTACACCTTCTGGAAGCGCTCGGCGCCGCCTGCTTCGATGGACATCTTCAATGCGCCGACGCGGGAGATCGCCACGGTGCGGCGTGTCCGCACGAACACCCCGTTGCAAGCCCTCGTCACCATGAACGACCCGCAATTCGTGGAGGCGTCACGCTACCTCGTACAAAAGGCGATGCGCGAGGCCGGCGACGGCTTCGATCGGCGGCTCGACTACGTGACCACCCGTCTTCTGGCCCGTGATCTCACCCAAGAGGAACGCGAAGTGGCGAAGAGGACCTACGAAGGGTTCTTCGAGATTTACCGCGCGAACCTCGACGAAGCCCGGGCACTCCTCGCCGTCGGCGAATCGCCGGCCGATGAAGCACTACCCGCGGTAGAGTCGGCGGCGTGGACGATGCTCGCGAACCAGCTCATGAACCTGGACGAAGTGTTGAACAAATAGGAGCACGAGATGCATCCAATCAAGGGCGCCATCCTCGCGGAAACCAGACGACAGTTCTTCGGCAGCATGGCCAAGGGGATTGGGGGCATCGCATTGTCCAGCCTCCTGGCCGAGGACGGCCTCGCCATGCCTCTACAAGATGAATCCTTTGGAGGCTTGCCGTCACTGCCGCACTTTGCCCCGAAGGCGAAACGCTGCATCTATCTTCACATGATGGGTGCACCGCCGCAGATGGACCTGTTCGACCACAAGCCCAAAATGAAGGACTGGTACGACAAGGAGCTGCCGGAATCGGTGCGCAAGGGGCAGCGTCTGACGACCATGACCTCCGGACAGGCACGCTTTCCCATCGCTCCATCCGTGTTCGAGTTCGAGCAACACGGTCAGAGCGGCGCCTGGCTCTCCGAGCTCTTGCCCTATACGGGACAGATGGTCGACGACCTTGCCATCATCCGTTCGATGCACACCGAGGCGATCAATCACGAGCCGGCGATCACGTTCATCCAGACCGGCCAAGAGCAGTCCGGCCGGCCGTGTATCGGATCGTGGATGTCCTACGGGCTCGGAAGCATGAACCGCGACCTGCCCACCTTCGTCGTGATGAACGCCCTACAGAGCCACCCCAAATCAGGCGTGCAGGCTATCTCGGCCAAGTTGTGGAGCGCCGGGTTTCTATCTCCGCAATATGCGGGAGTGGGTCTGCGTGGGGGCGAAAACCCTGTGCTCTATCTCCGGGATCCGGACGGTGTGTCACGAGACGTCCGGCGCAAGATGCTGGACGGGCTCAGTGAGCTGAATCAGATCCAGCACGAGAAGATCGGAAACCCGGAGACCCTGGCCCGGATCGAGCAGTATGAGATGGCGTTCCGCATGCAGTCCTCCGTACCAGAGATGGCGGATCTGTCCAGCGAGCCGGACAGCACCTTCGAGCGCTGGGGCGAAGAAGCCAGGGAGCCCGGCAAGTTCCAGAACGCGGCGTTGATGGCCCGGCGGCTCGTCGAGCGCGGCGTCCGTTTCGTCCAGATCTATCACCGCGGTTGGGATGTCCACCAGTTCGCCCCCGAGGTGCTCCCGGCCCAAGCGCACGACGTCGACCGCGCAGCCTGGGCCCTCATCCAGGATCTCAAAGAGCGAGGCCTCTTCGAAGACACGCTCGTCATCTTTGGCGGCGAGTTCGGGCGGACCATCTACTCACAGGGCAAGCTGACCCCGACCGATTACGGACGCGACCACCATCCTCGCTGCTACAGCCTTTGGATGGCCGGCGGCGGCATCAAGGGCGGCGTCGTTCATGGCGAGACCGACGACTTCTCCTACAACATCGTCAAAGACCCGGTGCACATCCGAGACTTCCAGGCCACGATCTTGCACCTGTTCGGCATCGACCATGAGCGTTTCACCTACGATCTCCAAGGCCTCCCCGCCAAGCTAACCGGCGTCGAGCCGGCTCACGTCGTCAAGGAGATACTGGCGTAGCAAGGGTTCGGGCCAGGAAGCAAGTAAGCTGGAAGCGCGATCCCGTCTGTAATAGAAGAGGCAGGCACAGACGGCTTTCCTGGACCGGGCTCGAGTGCACACGTGTGCAGTGAGGAAGTGAGCACCAACCTGCAGGCCCCATGCGTGCAAACCTCCGATTCGAAGCCATCCGGAGGATCACCTGGCGGTTGATCTGTTTGATGCGCGCCCCTCTGTGCCAACATCCCTGAGACACTTCGCCCCTTGAAATTAGTGTAGAGGGTGGAGGAGGATCAACGCATAGTATGTTGCTAGAGAGAGGAACCTCGGCGGGATCGGAGGGAGCCCGTAGGGCGACTGGGTGCGCCTGGCATGGATGAATGGCGGCGGGTGCAAGTCCCGTATGGGGCCTACTGGAGGCAACC